>Ga0065711_1050538_pt1 | contig 10784 bp, 6 predicted proteins | sample Hoacrofraction12_FD_59098 | JGI IMG/M metagenome (GOLD analysis project Ga0065711, IMG submission 59098) | Hoatzin crop microbial communities from Cojedes, Venezuela - Epithelial fraction 12 v2 (version 2) | ecosystem: Host-associated > Birds > Digestive system > Esophagus > Crop | place... | reverse complement strand
CAGTACAGGCTTGGGGCGGACCTGCTGGAGAGCAGCTCTGTGGAGAGGGACCTGGGAGTGCTGGTGGACGACAGGTTGACCATGAGCCAGCAGTGTGCCCTGGCTGCCAAGAAGGCTAAAGGTATCCTGGGGTGCATTAGGAGGAGTGTGGCCAGCAGGTCGAGGGAGGTTCTCCTTCCCCTCTACACAGCTCTAGTGAGGCCTCATCTGGAGTCCTGTGTCCAGTTCTGGGGTCCCCACTTCAAGAAAGATGAGGAGCTACTGGAGAGAGTCCAGTGGAGGGCTACGAGGATGATGAGGGGACTGGAGCATCTGTCCTATGAGGAACAGCTGAGGGGAGCTGGGTTTGTTCAGCCTGGAAAAGAGAAGGCTGCGAGGGGACCTAATTTATCCTTACAAATATCTGAAGGGCGGGTGTCAGGAGGATGGGGCCAAACTCTTTTCAGTAGTGCCCAGTGACAGGACAAGGGGCAATGGGCACAAACTGAAGCACAGGAAGTTCCTTCTGAACATGAGGAAGAACTTCTTCCCTTTGAGGGTGACGGAGCACTGGAACAGGCTGCCCAGGGAGGTGGTGGAGTCTCCTTCTCTGGGGATATTGAAGACCCGCCTGGACAAGGTCCTGTGCAGCCTGCTGTAAGTGACCCTGCTTTGTCAGGGGAGTTGGACTAGATGACCCACAGAGGTCCCTTCCAACCTTTACCATTCTGTGATTGGAAAAGCTCGGAAACTTTCAGGTACTTTCCTGAATGCTTGGACGTTTTACTGTTATTGTTTCCAAATATGAAAAGTGAAGAAGTTTCCTCAGAAAGAGTCAGAGATTGAGTTGTGATTTAGTTTATTAATCAAGCTGTGCAGCTGAGGCAGGCAGTTACCCACAGCAGAGACACCATACTGTGTATCCTGATTTGTTCTGGAGCTTCTTGTGTAGGTCTTTGTACAGGATTAATAGCATTGTACAGGATTAATAGCATTAGTGTAGTAAGACGTATTGCTAAGCAGACTTAGACTGCTAACAAAGACTTAAAACAAACAAAAAAAATCCTTTGGACATTGCTATTAAATAGCTAACATAACATCAACCTCTTTAACCAGTTCACTGCTTTTTTTTTCAGACATCATCTCGGACAAAAGGGAAACTGAGCAATGGATTACCAGGGACCATGATAGCACTGTCAGCCTTTTGAATTGAAGGCTGTTGCCATCTAGTTACTCATCCTTATTCAGAATGTATAATGAAATGTGGTATAGTCTTAAACTGATAGTTAAAAAGCAGATTTGATCATTTTAACACTTGTGTTGCACAAGCCTTCTGTTTCAGTCAAAAGTATCCGATGGTATAAAGCATCTTAGATAGTTTTCAGATAATTTAGTATCTTAAATACTGATATTTTTAATGATCCTGAAGACATACTATCAGTAAGCTTAAAACAAATGTGAATGCTGAAGATAGGATTTAAATTAAACACTAGTCTTTTTAATGGTTTTGAGGTGAGAATTTTCATAAATTAGAAGGGATGTGTCTTTCTGGTTTGATATACCATGTGGGTGGTTTCATAAATCAGCTGCAGTTAAAATGACAACCCATAGTAGAATGCTCTGCTAATTTAATTTTTGCTAAATGATTCTTTTTTTAATCACCATAATACATTGTGATAAATGGTTAATATGATCAGTTTAAATTTCAGCAGTTTTTATCACATCTGTCGTGTATTGTTTACTTCCATGGTCAAGTGTAAATACTTTTCATTGATATAATCAATTTACATAGTAATTTCAAGCATAATAAAGCACCGCTTGTTCAAGGCTAAACATACCTTTTTTGCTTGAAGTATGGAGCTACTGCTTCTAAGATAATTATTCATTTTAGATACATTGGTTCTGAAGTGGTTTGCTCCAACTGGTGAAATATCTGTGAACTTCTGAATACTAGTTGCAGAAGAAGCCATTTCTTTTGCAAATCATCAGAAGTAAAAGCTGATATATGATAGGGACAAGGTATGCGTTCCTGTGCTTCAAAATAGAGAGGAAGATTAATTTGGGAGCCTGGGTTGTGTTCTCTGCTGCTGTTGCTGGGACACCTGCCTCCGTGTCGCCCACGTGTTTCACAAGGGGAAGAGGCCGAAAAACCCGTCAGAGCTGACTCCCACTCTGTGCTCTCCATGTTAAAAGGGATGAGTACAGGCGATTGCTGTGATCACAGTACCAGGGTCAGGGTGTGTAACCATGATGAAAAGCAGTACTATGAAAGTTTATGGAAATGCCTTTGGCATTCAACATGTGCATAACATAATTTTTGAACTGCATGTGTGGCAATTGATTTATTTTTTAGGGACAGGGATTCTGTCATCTATGTGAGTTATCCATGGATATCTCAGGGCTGCTGTCTGAAAGGCTGCTATTCCTTAAGGTGTGCATTATGCACTGTTTATTGCTACAGTATTGCTTGGATATCAGTAAGCCTTGGCTGTGAGGTGCCTTGTTGCCTTCCCCATCTGTCCATTGCTGCTTTCCAAATGGAGCTTATGACCCTCCATGTGGCCAGTCTGGCTTTGTTTTTTTCCTCTGTACAGAAGAAGGAAGGGTAATACAGAAGTGAAATAAAGGAGGAAAAAAAAAAAAGCAGCCCTCCTGAAAGTTATCTGTCTGTCCCAAGTGATTACGTTGTGCTGATGCCATCTGCTTCATGCAAGAGCCGGTTCTAGTGTCCTCTAAGCATCTAAGCAAAGCTGAGTTCTGTCTCCCTGTGTGTTGCTAGAGCTGTGGCTAAGTCCTTCGGCTGCCAGGCATCGTCAGCCTGTAAGGGGGGTGGTGGTCGGGGGACCTACTAGTTTGAAAAGGAGGAAGACAGGCAGCAGCCTCCTTGGCAATATGCAACACTCCCAGTGGTTTCTGTGGCCAAAGCTACAGCTTGGGTGGGACTAGGGAGGACTTGGATGTAATTGGAGAAGTATAGGCTGGAGGCTGTCATGCCTAGAAATTTTTTTTGTAATTTTCAATCACATGAGCTGTCCTACACAAGTGGCTAACTTGGGTGGGAATGTATTTCACTGTAAGTTTTTAAATGGAGGAATAATAAGAAGTAAATTTTTAAACTTACAGTGGGATTATTCCTCCGTCTGCCAGTATCCAACCTGGGATGGCTCTGACATTGCTGTCAGGAAAAAACTTCCCTCTATAAAGGTGTTGCGTCTTTGCTCTTTTTGTGTAGTTATTAATAAGGCCTTGGGCACCTGAAATCCCCAGATTGTCCCATATTTCTCATCTGTTTTCCCTGTGTAGTGACATCATTAATGAGGAGAAGTTCCATGGCCTCTTGATGCACCAGTCTACTCCATCGTGCTGCTGTGTAAATGTCTGGAAATGCAAGATGTTGTCTGATGGGGGGATCAGACCCACAGCAGAGAGTGGACTGTATGAAATCCAGACAGCGTTTCTTATCGAGTATTATTTTTGCATTTCTGAACAGGAAACATTCAGCTTTTGGATAAAAATGGAAATATTTCTTAATTTTTTTATGCATGCTTTTATTTTTTCGGGATAAAAAGGAACTATTTTTTTACTGAAACCATACACTTCATGGAAATAAAATTTGTAAATGGAAAATAAAACCTAACAAAATACATTTTTTGAGTGAAAATACATATAATCTCTACAAAGAACAGAAATTTTATGAGGAGCTATAGCGACTGAACTAGCTGTTGAAAGAACACATTAGATGGAGCCTGGAATTTGAACACGGAAATGTTTAATACTGCATAGCCTCAGTCTTCAGACGCTTACTTACCGCCTACTCCCTCTGTAGAAATTACGCTGCAAGTGTTATTGTGTCTAAAATGCAATGCTTCTTGTTTTGTACCTCTGAAATGTTAGAGGCACAAATGGGGTAGCTTGCAGACATGGGAAGCTGTGAGTGGTAACTGAAAGCGTGAGTGCCTCGCATGGTCGCAAGGTGAATATTTTGGTTTGCCACTGAAAATACTGGAAAGCAATTAGTAGGAATCAGTTTCCTGATAGTGTTGCTGGCTCATAATAATACACCTATTCTGGAATAGCCTGTTCAGTTTTGTTATTTCCCTCTTTTTGTGGTCTTTCATGTAATACAGGTTTTAGTTTGGCTGTAAAGTTACAGGATAAATTAATGAAAATGAATAGATCATGATTCTGAAAATAAGTTGCCTTTGACTGTTAAAATTGTCTATAAAATCCCAAAGCAAATAGTAGGAACATATTGTAAAGGTGTAAAATTTCAAATGCAAAGAGGCATGCCTGATAGATTGCGTTTTTAGCCACTACAGCCTTTGGTACTGGATATTACAGCACTGTATTGACACATTTATCATTAAAGCGTTTGACCTTTCTGTACTTGGAATGTACCTGCCTTGGTCCTTCTGGTTTCTGCACTAATGGATTTAAGACACCATGGTACTCCAGTTGTACTCACCGATGCAACTTTTCAGTTTCCATAAAACACTTCGATTTTAAGGCCTTTTAGTCTAGTCTTTGTTCAGCACACAACTATACCAAGACAATGCGGTTAAACATAGTTTTGTTTACTTGTTGAAAACAAATTTTGGCTGATTGGTCTCTGCAGTCAGTGGGCAGGATGAATGGGTGGGATTTAGACTCATTACAGGAACCTGTTCATGTTGTTTCTGCAAGGCATGACTGACAATATTTTTAGAGTAAATAGTTCTAAGACAAACCCAGTAAACTACGAAAGAGTTCTGTACACTGTAGGAAAGAGTGCTAGGACACCTTTGACTTTCTAGCATGTGTAAATACTTACTGTTCGGCTTTGTGCTTCTTCTTCTAGACATTACCCAAAGCAGTCCTTCACTACAGTGGCTGACACACCAGAAAATCTTCGCCTGAAGCAACAAAGTGAATTGCAAAGTCAGGTAAATCAAATAATTCTTTTGTCTCATTAATATTAGACCATCAGTCCACTTCTCTATAGTTTTTCTAAGTACTATAGGTATTTCTTTGTACTGATACATAGTAGCACTCTAATTGTAAAAAATTCAGGTTGTAGGTTGGTATAACACTGCAAAACTCAGGGTTTCATTTCTGATCTCACTTATACTAGTTACCATACTTGTTGTAAGTCCATTGACGTCACTGAAATCCTTCATTTTCAACAGTATACAAATTATCTAAGTAGTTTTTAATACTTCAAATGTTGTAGCTCAACCCAGAGGGTTCATTTGCTTTAGACAAACTGTCATTGTTAGCTTGCATCAAACTTAATTGTAAAATAGCTGTGTGATTAGCAAACAATTAATTTGTCATTAGCAAACATTTAGAAGCTTTTAATACTTGCCAACACTGAACTGACTGAATGATCAGTTTATGGATCTGCTAGGTCCTCTGTGAACTCATATGTGGAGCAGTCTGTAAGCCAGTTGTTATAAATATGTTATCAATCGAAACTTATATAGGTTAATAAGAAATACATTGAAATTAAAATGTAAAAACAAAAGGGGAAAAAAAGAGAAGAAAATGGAAATGAAGACTTAGGTGACCCAAACATGATGTTTGTTTACTATTGTTAGTAACAATAGTAACATGTAGTTCTTATTGATATTAATTCCTTAATTTCTGGACAACCTCCCTCTCTGTAGGTTACTGAGTAAAATCAAAGGAGTGCTAAAGAGAAATCCTAGCACAGATATTTAGCATGATAAACATTTTAAAAAATTCTTTACTTTTTGCCATTACAGTTATTGATTACAAAACTTAGAGAAATTCTTTCATGCTGAGATTCTGCCATCTGGAAAGAGGAGAGTTTGTGGAATGTACATATCCTCTTCACTTCAGTGGATTTTGGAGTGGAGTGGTTTCTTTTTCTTGTAGTTCACTGGTTCTGTGTACCATAGTTACCGCTCTGTCACAGAGTTAAGAGGAACTTGTAAGCTATACTTTTTACAGGACAGTTTAATATAAACTTTGAGCCCACTATTTTTGTAGTGGTTTGACAGAAAATGTTGGGATTCAGGAGAATAATAAACTTTTACTATTTCTGTCAGTTTTTCACTGGATTGTCTTGTGTATATGCACATGAACCCATGCATACACGGATACATACAAATTTCAGGACGAAACTTAAAGTAATCCGGTGTAGGTTTTGCCCATGTCTACCTCTGTTTGCTTATCCTCAGGATATCAGTTACACCATGGGTGAGTTTGACCGCTGGGATTTTATAAGGATTCAGCTACGTGAGTCTTAATTTGGTGACAGCTCTCTGGTGACGGGCAGAGTGGAACAGAAGCCGGCTGACTTCCTCGCGGCTGCGTCACCTGCCTCGGGAGCCTGCTGTGAAAAAAGCCGAGACAAAGATTTCAAACCTTGTGCTCACAATTGTGTACCTTAACTCTCATGTGAATCATGAGCCTTAATCTAACAGGCCCTCAGGGAAGCCTCCAAAAGCCATAGTTTTTAAAGAGCTGGCAAAAAATAGATTTTAATGGGACTGGTTTCTGTAGGCAGATATGCTTTAACAGAGGAGCTTGTTTGAAGTTGGTTAAGAAAAGTATGGATGGAGGAAATCCTGTTTGGGTGTTTAGGGAGGACAACTCTCCTGTATGAAGTTCAGTCAGATCAGAATCTCGTTTAGGACAGGTATCCTGTCTTAAAGCAGTCTACTTTCTCCATGGTTATTGTGATAATACTTCTGAGGGACTAGGGGCTGTTTAGAATTGTCAGGGAGGTGTAGAGGTCAACTGGTAGGCATCAGTTTGAGTTAAAACTAATGTAGTAAGGATTGAAATAATTTCTGGTTTATGACTGTGTGCTATCCCGATACACGATGGGCTTGGTACATCTCCAGCTTAGCTCACACGTTCCAAACTTGCCAGTATCAATTGTTTGTCTTGGCTAAATGCTGACTAAGCCAAGAAGCGTGGTCTATTTCTAAAGCCTATAAGAGAAATTGTTTTCCCTAACCTATTTGAAACATGCTGCCATGGCACATTTGGAGGTGGAAGGAAACTTCTTCTGGTATGGCTCTCTGTTTGTGAAGAGAGGACTTAGTATTCTAGGACTGGATAATCAGTATCAATGAGAAACTTGGAGTTTGCTTACGTATAAACTTGCTGCAACTGTTCATAATGCACTGGCTTAAAATGTTAATAAAGATCTACTTAAAATTTGGAAATGGAGAGAAACCCTTAATTTGCACAGTGTGCCTTTTTTCAAGGTTATTAGGCAGTAAAAATTTGCAGTTGGTGCAAATATACCTCTAAATTATAAAGACCCAAATTTATCTACTTGGAAGAAAGGTCATAAGGTTTCTGATCATCATTTGCTTCCTTGGTGTTGATTCATGTTAAGACTGCTTAAAGTAGCCTTGTCTGTAAATTGTTTTAATGCTGATAGGAAGATTCCAAGGACTTTTCATAATCCATTTTAAATCTTGTCATAAAACTGTAAATTCTGAACAATTTCTGTAATATTTTGAAGAGTAGAAGGACAAAGAAATTGCCATCCTGAATCAGCCTTTATAGGTCTTCTAGTCCATCGTCCTGTCTTTTCAGAGAACGTTGCGAGACTCCCATCTGAAACAAATACATGATATATAATTTGCCACTGTTCAGGTCTCACCCTATTTCAGTGCTGTGCAGTAGAAAAAAGTGTGTACATGGTTCAAGAAAACCCTTTCCTGTGAAACGAAACTTGGCTGGATAGAATCCCATTGTTACTACCTTCCAGTATTCACGAGGGCTGCTTGAGCCTTCTGCCAATGCAGTGACAATTTTGGATTGAACAAATTCTGTGTTACGTAATGTAAAAGAATTTATGTTAACTTCTGAGTAAGGAGAAATGCTTTTCTACAGTAATAGCTGCTTTCTAGTTCCTAAGTAAACATGTTTAATGCTTTTAGTTCTGAAGAGGCACAACCCTGTGTTTAACTGCAGGTCTCCAAGCATCTTTTCAAAATACATAGCTTTAGAACTATTGTTTATCTTACTCAGCAAAGCAGGAGGAGTTGGTAAAGGAAACACCATTAGATATTGTATAAGCTAAAAGACACATGTTTCTGTAAATTTGTTGTTTTGATTTTCATTTAAGCAGCAATTGACAGTGTTTTAAGTTGAAGTGTTGGGTCCTCTATTAAGAATCCATTAAGGTCAGCATTAGGTGCCAGGCTGTCATGTTGACATAACATGACAAGAGCAAAACAAACAAAACCAAAATACTGTTTTCTGGAGGAGTCAATAGAAAGTGGATTGCTCTTTAGAATACTTGAAAAATTATGTTGTTAAGAAGTCAAAGAGCAACATTTAAAAGCTTTCCAGAGAACGTTCTCCTGCTATACAATATAATTTCAGAGCTTTTCCCTCCTTTAGCCTTTTGCTTCCGTGGGCTTTCATTCAACTCTGTAGTTTGAAGGAGAAACAAATGCATTCTAGGGGAGGCTGTAAGTTTGGTTTCCCATTCTGGAAACTCCCTTGTTCAGTGTGCCTTCTGACTGAAGAAAAATGAGTTTTAAGGTCTTTTGTTCCCTAAATCGAGAGTATAGACAGGGATCCAGTATCTTGAAAAAGATTTTTCTTCATGCCTCTCTAATGGAAAATCCCTGTCTTTACTTTCTTGGGGGTTAGTGCATTCTCTTACTCTGTAGCATGTGATGGATACTTTCCACATGCAGTTGCCTCTCCTAGATGAACTCAGCTACAGAAGTTACCAATATACTCATCTCAGCTATGTTTACTGTGGAACTGCCTTTGTGTGCTTTAGCTATTGATGTCTCTTAACTTTATAGCAATGTGAATTGCTCTGTGGCCTTTAGTGGCAATGCTGTGTAGATCAAAAGCAGCAATTCCAGTTGAACTTGCAGAAAGAAACAGAGATGTTCTGCAGCAGTTATTGACAGGAAGGATATCAAAGTGTTGGGTCAAAGGGAGGGCTGATGTTTAAGGTGGGTTCTCATACTCCAACACTTTCTGAGGAAATCTGCTTTCTGGTAAGTCTTGGAGAACTTGATACAAAATCATGGGTATTGCCCTACTGCTGTCTTGTCCTAATCTCTTGTGACATAGCCTGAGGAAACCCCCAATGCTCCTTTTCATATGGGAGAAAATACTTTTCTTGTACTTCCTTTACAGCAGCTTGGATAACTGAAAGTGTATGGGGTGTTTTTCTGTAAAATGTTCATAAAATGTTGATTTTCAAGTACAATCTCTCCTTAGGGGACATACCCAACTGAATCAGGCTATTATCCTAATAGTCTAGTAATTGCAAGAGTCCTTACTTTCTGAGGAATTGCTTGTGTTTGTATCTTTATCAGCCAAACCACACCATGATAATCATGATAATATTGAGCATTTGGAAGAGAGTGAACCTCAGAAAAGGGAATAAAAAATCCTTACGGTCAGATGTTTGCCTCTAGGATGGCCATACTCCTTGCTATTCGGGTTGGAGAGACAGACTCTGCCTAGCAGTTCCCTGTGAAAGTGCAAGAGATGATGGGTGTAAGCTGAAATACAGAAGATTCCATTTATACGTAGGAAAAAAACTTTACCAGTGTGAGGGTGACTGAACACTGGCACAGGTTGCCCAGAGGCATTGTGGAGTGACCATCCTTGGAGATTTTGAGAAGAGCACTGGGCACAGTCCTAAGCAATCTGCTATATCTGACTGTTCTTCAAGTAGGTTGATGCACTAGATGATCTCCAGAGTTCCCCTCCAACTTTAGCTGTTCTCAGATTCTGTAATTCCTCTCTGTCCTGTCCTTCCCCAGATTCCTCTTGACCATTTCTGTCTTCTTTCTTGCCACCTTCTCTTTGCCTCTCTGTTCAAGTATATGTGTTAGCAAACTTCTAGGCAGATTCTTTTTATTAGCTGTTTTTCTCGATTTGTTAAAAAGCTTTTTTCAGTTATATATTCTGCTTTTATGAAGTCTTTGGCATGAATTGCCACAGTGAATGCTATAGGGGAATGAAATGCTGGATGGATTACTAAAGCAGACATTTAATGGATTTCCTGGGGTACCCTGAGTGAGCTCAGTGGAGAAATCGTGGAGAAAACAGTCCTTGGAGCTAGAGGCAAAGATAAAAATATCCTCCTTCAGCTGAGGAAAGAACTAAGAAATATGGGGTAGTAAGCAGAGGCCTGGTTTGAGCTTTACGGGTGATTTTGTAAGTTGTGCCAGAGGACCCTAGAACAGAATTTAAAGATGTGATTTTTCCGGATAGCCAACAGGCACTGCTTATTTGTCTGCTCCAGTTGTCCGAGGATCTGAACCCAACCCACCATATGTGTATGAAGAGAGGGTTGAGAGAAAAAAAAAAAAAGAAGTGCAGGCTTCTCAGTTGTCTTCTTGCTATTATTTGTGAGTGTGAAGTCCTGGTGTAGTTGATTGGGTTTGTGCATTGAAATAAACCCGGACTGCCTGCAGGAAGTGCTCCCTTGTTCTCCTGTGAGCCCCTGCGCGGCAGCGTTTTGTAAATCATGCTCACCTACTAAATGAGATTTTTTTCAACTTGTGGTTTGTTCCTTCTTCCCCTCTGAAGACTATTTAAATGACTTGCATGAGTCAAAAGCATAAGAATAATTCCTGATGTGAATAATAGAAAGCTTGAGAGGAGTGCAGGGGGCAGAATGGATTTCAGTCTTCTGGGAAAATGGTTGTCACCTCTTCTGGCTGTTATTTTGCCGAGTACAGGAGGGCTTCTGTCTACATCCTGTCTACACTGGACTGGCTCCTGTTACTGTACTACCATATATCTACACTGTTTCTGGTTTCTGTTTTTTTTTTTTTTTTTTTTTTTTTTTTTTTTTT
>Ga0065711_1050537_pt1 | contig 10784 bp, 11 predicted proteins | sample Hoacrofraction12_FD_59098 | JGI IMG/M metagenome (GOLD analysis project Ga0065711, IMG submission 59098) | Hoatzin crop microbial communities from Cojedes, Venezuela - Epithelial fraction 12 v2 (version 2) | ecosystem: Host-associated > Birds > Digestive system > Esophagus > Crop | place... | reverse complement strand
TTAGTGGTGTCCCTGCTCACTGCGGGGGGGTTGGACTAGATGACCTCTAGGGGTCCCTTCCGACCCAAAACTTTCTATGATTCTATGATTCTATATGCACGGACAAGGTTGTACTATGCTGTTACATTATACTTCTCTGCCAGATGTGCTACTCAGGAGGTGGGAAAGATTTTTTCAGAAGCAAAATAAACAAGAACTTGAATTGAATGCCCAGCACAGCACTTATCTTTAAGATGAACTGCATTGTAGGATTCAGGACGTGTACAGATGTTCTTCTACTCTGTTGTGCTTGAGTGTATGTTCCTTAATTTCCATCCCAGAGAAGCGTCCCTACTTCAGCCCAAGTTATTGCTGTTCCTCAACCAGGGAGGTTTCAGTAAGCTATATCTTCCTTTGTAGAGATAAAAAATAATAACCTGCAGAACTCAATTCTTTTTTCCACCCTAGCATACGTGTTGATTGCCAGACATTGTGTAGCTTTTCATTTTACAAGGGTAAATTCTCCTTTGTTTAACTGCAGTTTAATAAAAAAGCTTAACCATGCATCTGGAAAATGTCTGAGTGGATAATCTGACCGCAGAGATTATTCCCATGCGCTTCAGTGTCTCTGCTGAGCGTAGAGCTGCTGAGGACCGATCCCAGCTTTCCTGCTCACTTCTCCACTTTGGGAGGGTGCGAGGCGGGTGCTTGGAGTTCTGCCAGTAGCACACCCAGGGGTAGTGGGTGGCTGTGGGCAGAGATGTTGCACAGCCACGGACACACCGTGCTGGCTCTGCTGGGGCCTGGGAAGTGCTGCACGCCTGCAGAGCCCAGGTGGACGGGCAGGTGGGGAGCGTTTCTCACCGATTGTACCCAGCAGCCACTGATCCCCCGCATGTCACCATCTTCCTGCCGGGTCTCGTCATCGCTGTTCCCGTTGCTCTGCTCGGCCCTGCTAACGTGTTTCTCCTCTGTGTCTCAGCTACACCCTGGACAACAATGTCCTCACCACAGAGCAAAGGCAGTTCTATGAAGACAATGGGTATCTGCTCATTAAGAAGCTCGTTTCTGATGAAGACATTGAGCGCTTCAGGTATGAGGCACTTGCCTAAGGTCCTGCGGAGTCCTGTGTGCAGCAGAATTCTGAGGGAGCTCTGGGACGCTGGAGGTCGCTGGACTCTCCCAGCACTGACATTCCCTCTGCTTTGCAGGAAGGAGTTCGTGAGGATCTGTAAAAAAGAGGTGAATCCACCGGGAGCTATGATTATGAAAGACGAGTCCCTGCGATCCCAGTATGGTCAGTCTGAAAAAGTAGTAAATAAAGTGCAGGACTTCCAGGAAGACAAAGAGTTGTTCAGATACTGTACTCTGCCAGAGGTAAAATAAAAAAAAATAAATAAACAAACAAACAAAAAGGGGGATGGTGGTGGAAAAGCCTATATGAATGTATTCATGTTTTCATGCCTGTGTGAATAAGCTTTTTTTGGTTCTGCTAAAGCTCCATCCTTTATCCCTCAGAGCCCCTGTTATGTCACTCCCATAAGCACATATGTAAGGAAGGAATATCAAGCCATCTTTTAAGAGTGTTCTGCATGAACACGGGTTGGATGGTGGTCAGGGCAGAAGAGTTAAAGCAGTGTCCTGTGCTCCCGTGGTGCGGAGCCAGCAAGGAGTGCGACTAGCCCAAACCGTGCCAGGCTGGTAGGGCAGATCAGCAACATTTTCTGAATGTCTTCTGTCCAGGCAAAGCATCTGCTCTCTGGGCAGGCCCAGCTTTGTAGCCAATGCTCGTATTGTGGCACACAGCCATAGCTTTGGGGAATTACGATCCTCCCCATCTTTTCAACCCCACCCAGAAGCATGCTGCACCTTCTTCCATCTTGGCCTCCTACCACCATGACAGATCCTACCTCCTGTCCTGCATCCCTCCATCCCGACCTCCTCCTCCTCCTGTACCCTAGTCCTCAGCCAAATACCCAGCTCCCAGTGTTTCCTCAGCAACCTTTGCTCTTGTCTTACACGTTTCTAATATATTTTTCTAATGTTTTCTTCCCTGCAGGTCCTCAGATACGTTGAGTGCTTCACAGGGCCAAACATCATGGCAATGCACACCATGCTGATAAATAAACTTCCAGATTCTGGTAAGGAAAACTTGGGTAAGAAGAAAATAGAGAAATTGTTGTGTGCATGCTGTCTATCTGGCCAAAACTGAACTCAGTGTTTTAGAAAAGCTGATTGAAAAAAAAGAGACTAATTAAACCCAAAGAACTCTGAAAATTTACGAGGCCACTTCGGTAATAGTTTGTTTTCTTTTAACCTTGGCTTAATGAGATAGCATTTTTTGTCTTTCAATGTTCAGTGGATGTTTGTTTGCGAAAGATGGTGGTTGTCTTGGCTGCACACTCACATGTTCAGAGCAGGCAAGCGGCTCCCTATTCAGCCATCTGCGCTTGCATAAAGGCCCGGGGTTTAAAACATGACATGCTTTTTAAGCTCAACTTTTCAAATGTGTTGAAAACAAGTGCTTCCTTGCACGAGCGGACCTTGGTAAAAGGCAATAAATACAGAGATCATCCTTTGCTTGGAGTTCATGCGCTCCTGACCTCACTGACAGTTGTTGCACGCTCAGCACTTTGATATGAAGATACTTGAATAGGTGCCAAAAGAAGGTTTTTGAATCCTGGCATTGGGTCCTGCTGCTAGAAATTGAGATCATAATTTATACAAGGGTGATGGGCAGGGAGAGAGGAAGAGAACAGGACTAACCGTATTACAGTTTTTTAAAGTAGCTTTGACTCTGCATAAGCTGTTGCCGTTTAGTGAAGTTGAGACCTGAGCTATGTTTCTTATTCTCAGGTGTGCAGCTTCTGAGCAGATACAGAGTACATTCAGTTATGAAAATACTGAGTTTGTTCAAGTCCTCACCACTTGTGATCTTAAATACTCCACAGAAAGCTGTGTCACTCTCATTTGGAAATTCAACAGGAGACCATATGTTTTTAAAGTAAAAACAAGACAACAACGGACAAGAAATGGGAAGCTGCTCCGTATTTGCAAGGTCTCCATTCAATACCTTTGAGGAGCTCTTTAGGAGAGGTGCAGGTTTCAGGAGAGTTTTCGAGGCTGCCCAAAGTCTAAATAATATGGCAAATGAGGCAAGTGGAAACATCCTAACTATATCTATTTGAGGAACAAATTCCATGGCAAAATAAATATATAAATAAATATATAAATAATATATAGAAGGCTCTGTTGGTGTGGATGATATGTTTCCATTTTCATAGCGGGAAAAAAAGTAACACGCAAAACTTCAGAAATATTTATTTTTGTTTAGACTTCATGGAAAAAAGGCCTCTAGGGCAAAGGCTAATAGACTGCTATGTAGACTGCCTGGGGAGGCTGCAGTCCATAAATTGAGATTTATTTTTTTTTAAAAAAGAAGGCTAAATAAATATGTGTTGGGTGCAGCACAAACAGGGTTGATTCTTCTTGCAACAGAGCAATAGATCAAGCGAGTACAGACAGCATGGCTGTTTGAAAGTCTTTGTACTGGGAAAGGTTTGTGCAACACCATACTGATGCAAGTTCACAAACGTGGAGAGCAGCTGAAGTGAATGGTGAAAACTTGGCAGGGAGTTGGTGGTGGTGAAGGCCAGCACAAGGAGTCTTCTGAGGGATCACACAGACAGGCTGTCTCCTGGCATCCACTGTGTCCCTGTGCCATTGCTGACCCAAGAGCCACCACTGTGCCCTTGGTCCATCTTGGGATGGGGTGTCAGCTAATCCATTTGGTATCTAAGTCAGTGGTGGGCTGGAACAGACACTGAGTACACAAAGTCTCTCCAATGGCAAGCAGCAGCTTCTTGGGACAGGTTACAAGTGGAACAGTTGAATGGGAAGGAAAAGGCTGTGTCACGTTTGATGAAGTTGAAGGTTTTGAACCTGTGTTGCAGATAAACAGACTTTTCTCCACCCCATGCATCAGGACTTGCACTATTTCCCCTTCCGTCCTGCGGCCCGCATCGTGTGCTCCTGGACCGCCATGGAGAGGGCTGACGAGGACAACGGGTGCCTGGTCGTGCAGCCAGGGACGCACAAGCAGCCCCTGAAGCCTCACGGCTATCCACAGTGGGAGGTAGAGCGGCACGGGGGGCTTGGGAAGGGCGTGCATGATGGGACCATATTTTGGCTGGGGAGAGCTCACCGTGGAGGGATGGTGTGCAGGTCAGAGCTGAAGTTTTCAGTGATGGTTTTCCTGTTTATGCAAACAGTGACTTGTTGCTTTGGGAGAGAGCTGCTTGGCTGGCCTCACTCCATGTAACCTGGGTAGATTTGCCTCTTCGTACCTTCACCTAGAAATCATCCAGCACATCGTGGCATAACAGCATAAACGCATAAATGCATACAACCGTTTTCCACTGCCCTTGCCAAGTCTGAGGACTCTTTCTCCTGCTGTGAATTTGTTCCTGCCTGGCGAGCATGTGTACTGTCCCGAAGAGGAGAAATTGGATAGCCAACAACTGGATGCAATTAAATATCAAGTGGTATCTTCCTCTTAAGAATAGATGTTTCCTGACCTGACTTGTTGTTAGTGATGATTATACTGGGAGCAGAAGGCTGGACCCCAGTGGTGGCATCAGGCCACACCTGTGGGATTCCCCGGTGCTCTTCTCTATTCTCTCCAGCCAAGAAATGTTCTTAACTGTCTGAATCCAGCTTCAGAAAATGGAAGAAGTATTTTTTTGCTGTACCTCAGGCTTGAAGTAGGAATACTTGTAGACAAGAGGGCAGGCTCTTAGTTGGGCACACCGAAGACACTGCCCAGAGGAAAGCCGATCAGTAGCTGACCTTGCTGTCCCTTGCACTGAGAATCAGCACCTGCTCTGATTGTAACTGAGTGATTTCAACTTAGCCTTTTTTTCTAGGGTAAAACCAACAAACTTTTCCATGGGCTGCTTGACGAGGATGAGAAGATTCCCAGGGTTCATCTTGTCATGGAGAAGGGAGACACGGTGTTCTTCCATCCCCTGCTCATTCATGGCTCTGGGATAAACAAGACATCAGGTTTCCGAAAGGTAGGAAACCATCTCTTGATATAGCTTTTGGTATTTCTGATTTTTTAAAATTAGTTTCCTAATATAGTGTTACACTCGCTTTTTTGTTTTTAAATATCTCTGTCTTTTGGGAGAAGAGCATGCTGTGGGGCTGCTTGAGAAAAACAGAGCAGGAGCAGAAGTTAGACGTTGAATCAATGTTTGAAGCCTGGCTGGCTGTACTTGCTTTTCCAATAGTTCCCTTTCAGCTGTCCCAAATATCAGGAGCTTCTCTGACTTTATTCCTAACTCTGCCTTCTCGGTGTCTCGTCCCTGGATAGCAGGAGCTGCCATCATTCAATAAATAATATTTATTTATGTGATAACATGACCCATGTCTCTATTAAAGATTTGGTTGTGCATCATCTGTTTGTTTTGCATCACAATTATTTAACCGAAACAGGCAAAAGTGCCCTCCTTTGGAGGCCTGACCCTTTCTCAGCAGTGGATTCATCCAGGTACGTAAGGGAACTGTAGCCTCTAGCGTAGGCACTAGTAGCGGTGCAGGTATTTCCCCTCACACACAGCAAAACAGGCTGCTCTATTTTTATTTTGTTTTGCCTGCATCAACGACTGCATGGCCTGTTCTTTCAGCCCCAGTAGCAGTCTGCTGGTATGGAATTCCTTCCTGCTGCAATCCTGAAAGCAGAGAGGACATCAGGTACCAAGAGACTCATCTTCTGTCCCTCTCCTGGCTAGTGGAGCAATAGCCCTGTTTAGTACCCCACAGAAACAGAGCTTCCTCGTACCACGCCAAATCCCAACATTTCTCTGCCTTTGGAGTAAATCATGGAGTTTCCAGAGCTCTCTGAGACAGTTTATGACCCAGGACCCTTTGAGATCTGGCACGATCTTGCTTGCAGCTGGCATAGCTCATGTAATGAGAGGACAATTTTTTTCTGGTGGGGTATTTCTGTTTGTTTCCTCTAGAGCCTGCTTAAGCAAGAACTGATTACAAAATAAGAGGGTTGATGTGACTGTCTGGGTGCAGAAAGTAAGAACCCTTACTGAACACACAGGTCTGCTCCAACCTTGACTTTCCCTGTTCCCACTCTGGTTGCTGATATTCTGAGATCTCGTACAGTTCATGTGGGGGAGCATTTGGGAGAGAAGCGAAGGAAGAAGAGCAGTCAGCAAGCAAGAGCATTTCTCCAGCAAAAGTATTTCTCCAAGGGGGTACTCTCAGGAGAGCAAGAGTGCTGGCAAAGGAGGAAGGAATTTGCTGACATGATCTGCAAGGAAGGGGTGGGGTGTCCATGATCCGGGATGCACGAGATTTTTTTCCACCAGTCATTTGTAATGGATGTGGTAGTGACTGATGCCCAATTTCCTCACACAGAGTATAAGCTGTCACTTTGCCAGCTCGGAGTGCTACTACATTGACGTCAAGAACACGACCCAAGAGCACCTGGAGAAAGAATTGGTAGAGATGATTCGCAAGAAATACGACACGACTTCCGTGGAACTCAGGGTAAGACCTGCCTGTATGTCCTTTGTTACAATCCAGGTCAGTTCCTTTTGCTAAGTCTCTCTTGTCGGACAGATTTGTGCTTTTTGCTGTGCCCAGTTTGGTAGACCAAGCTGTGCCAAGCAGAGGTGCTGGGCAGAATAAAAAACCTGATGTTCAGAGGGTGACCGGCAGGCTTTTTTGGGGCCTTTTTGCTCATAAGGCTGCTTCTTGCTATGCTGGAGAAGCGGCCTTGCTCTCCGGGCAGCCCCTTCACATCCCTTGAGCTCTGGAAGTTCCTCTTCCAGCTCTACTTGTCAAAATGGGTTTGGTGAGCACACGCTGATCCCTTCCAGTGCCGGCTGAGCTGGTGCAGATTAGATCAGCACTTCGTTATGCGGCTGCGACTGATGCTGTAGTGAGGAGGAGCTGTGGACTCTGCTGTCGTGATGGCTCAGCTCTGAGGCTGCTCGCATGCACTTCTTGCACCACTGGAAGGGGTCTAGACTTCGCCCCACGGGGTAGCAGTGGGAGGGCTAACGTGGCAAGGCTGGAACAGGGTGAAGTCTATGCAAGCCTTGCCCTTCACTGCATCTCCTGGTTCACGGTCTGTTGTGGGGAGCGTGGCTGAACCAGAGCTCCTTGGAGCTACATTTGGACTGCACGGTGTGAACAGGAAGATGCGGTCATCTCTTGGCCTGAATTCACAGCTGTAAGAAGGTGCAATAAATCCAGTGCCCATCCACAGTTTGTATCTATGTCCACAGTTCTTAGTTTCCCCTCCTAATGGCAGGTGGATTTTCCTTTTAAAACAAGTAGCCACCTCTGACTACAGTAGTAGACTGAATTTTTTTAGTTAAATATAATCCCACATCAACTGTTTAGACTTGAGGCTACAGCAGGTATGTCAGCAGCCATATACGTCTGTCTCAGAAAGAAAATATGGGGGTAATGGACTCTTGCTGAGTAACTGAAACCATTGCATAACATGGAAAGCAAATCTAAATTCTTCAGGGTTTCAGCCACTGAAAGACAAATAAACCTTGTTACTGGGGTGGAAATTTTCTGAATTTCTTAACAGCAGTGGTTCCCAAACACGTGCACAGCCAGTATCAAGGCAGTAAAGTCTAGATGTAATAGGCAGCGATTTTCTTTTAAAATTTACGTATTCTATAGATCCTACAACATCCAGGGTATTCTGGAGGAGAAGACTTTCTTTTTTCACCTTTGGAGGTTTGGTTTGGTTTGGTTTTTCCCCCAGTGTGCCGGGGTATGGTGGGGCATCCCACTGTGTTTTGCAAGCCTGATCTTACACGTTGTCTGTAAAGTCACAGTTTGCTTGACTTTTGATTCCTGGAGTTATTTAGGTACACAGCGAAATCGGAAGCGATGTGTAGCGAGGCTCTCTCCTCCTCGTGGGTGGAAATGAGTGTGTGCCCATACAAGCCTCAGATGAGTCTCTGTTTTCATGTAGCTTTAAGCCTTTTTTAACCAGAGTTGGGACTTTCTCCCAGAGGAGTGCCCAGCTCTTCTATTTCACCTTCACCAGACTAATGCTAAGAACTAAGTAAACCTCGCACAGGGAAACCAAGGTCAGAGCTTGCCCAAGACTTGCCTCTGTAAAGCAAACAGCAGTGGTCTCCTCTGCGTCACAGTCTGCAGCACTGCCTGCCAAGCACCTGACTTCTGGCTAAGGGCTGGCATTCACATCTGCTGTTTCCTGCTGGTTTCTGCTGCACAAGGAACCTCACTTGCTCACAGGCAGCAGTAGGCAAGCTGTGGTCAGCTGGTGAGCTTTTTTTGTTACCTAAAGGTGCACAAGGGAGGCACTGTGAGCACGAGCAGGTTAGGATGACTTCTGCAAGGGTCATGTTCTCTGTGCTGCTCACGTTTCCTCTTCTGCCGCCTTCCAGAACTGAACCATGGGCATCTTGCTGTCCGTGTCCCACCTGCAAGCAGCCTGTCTCCTGGAGGTGGAGGCTGCACGTCTTCCTTCGTTTGGGTTGCATTTTTGTTCTTGATATTTAGGATTTGAACCGATATTCAGTAAATGTTTTGGTATGTTTTTATGAGTGGGTAGCCAAGCTGAGAATGCTGTACCTGTTTCCACCTCTGTAAACTGGAATCCTGGTTGCCATTTTTGCTGGCCCTTAAGGCTTTTCCTTTGTCTCATTTTTGTTTTGAAGGATATTTGGAACTTCCGAGCACGGCTTGTGCAAGGGGAAAGAATTAACCTGTAGAACCACCTCTGCGGGGCAGGATGGAAAACACGTGCCTGAGAATGAGCTGCTCTGATCGGAGGGTGCAGACCCTGCAGAATTATATGTGCTTGGTTGACCTCTGATTGGTAACTTCGCCAAATGCTGCATCACAAAATCATTTTATGCTAGTACAAAATAATTGCACTGAGGTTGAACAGCTGATGTATGTCAAAGAAAACCTAACTCAGAAAAACAGAGATTTGCTGTGTTTATCTATCTTAGACAATTGAAGAATTAAGGTCTTGAAAGAACACCTTGATTTTCTTGATGTTTTCATTCTTGTATTTCAAAAGTTTCTCACATGACATACCTTTGGAATAATGCTATACTAACATAAGATTTTATGCAAAAAATTATGCAAGGGTATGTTTATTAATGTTTCTGACTTCTTTTTCTACGCAAAAGAAATAAAATGAATCAGAGTTTCACGCAAGCCCTCAGTATGAGCTCACATGGGAAGTCATTAGTACAGCTGACGAAGATGGGGATATTGGTACCAGCAAAATCAATGGTGTAAGGAGCTGGATAAAGGGGAAACAGCAGCCACTCACATCACAGAAAAATGGGATTGATGGGCTGGAACATGGCAGTTGAGTTCCTCACACATGACCTGGTGTGGCATCGTATCTTACCGAGCAGCGCTGGCACAAGTGAAATACGTGGCTGACTGGACTGGGAGCTACTGGGCCAGCAAACCAGCCTCCCGTTGGCTTTGCACTACGCCCCAAGGCTGTGTGAAACGAGGGAGTCCTCCTGTGAGCCTGGCGGGTCTGGGAAAGGGTGCTGCCAGGTCAGGGAGGCAGTGGTGCTCCTCAGGATGCACTGGTGGTGGGGTGGAGCGATGTGCTCTGAAATAGTTCTCTTGTCTTTCACAATGTTTTTCCTTGCTTTCTGAAAGGTTCTTTTGCTTTCAGAATCTATGTTTTGAAATACAGATTAAATCAGAGAAAAACTGTTTTTGTGGACTGTGCTGTGTTATTTCTGCCACTCAGAAGTTCTGGCAGTGGGTGCATTGTTGAACACCCCAGGGCAAAACATCAATCCTCAGCTCTTTTCCACTCCACCCTTCCCCCCGAAGAAGGTGCCAAAACAGCACCAAAGGCTGCACTGACGGGCTCTCACAGCTCCTTCTGCTCTGTTATCCTGCAGCTTGGCCGGTCACTCAGCTGAGACAGGAGATCAGGTACAGTCCTGTCCTCAACCCACAGGGCTCAGACTCTTCTCCCCTGGGGGACTGCCTGGACAAGCGGCTGCAAGTCAAAACTGTTGCAGTCATTTCATTCACAACACAAAACTGGGAGGAGTGGTGGATACCCCAGAAGGCTGTGCTGCCATTCAGCGAGACCTGGACAGGCTGGAGAGTTGGGCACAGAGGAACCTGATGAGGTCAACACGGGCAAATGCAGGGGCCTCACCTGGGGAGGAACAACCCCCATGTACAGGCTTGGGGCAGACCTGCTGGAGAGCAGCTCTGCGGAGAGGGACCTGGGAGTGCTGGTGGACAACAGGTTGGCCATGAGCCAGCAGTGTGCCCTGGCTGCCAAGAAAGCCAATGGGATCCTGGGGTGCATTAAGAAGAGTGTCGCCAGCAGGTCGAGGGAGGTTCTCCTCCCCCTCTGCTCGGCCCTAGGGAGGCCCCATATGGAGTACTGTGTCCAGTTCTGGGCTCCCCAGTTCAAGAAAGATGAGGAGCTACTGGAGAGAGTCCAGCGGAGGGCTACAAGGATGGTGAGGGGCCTGGAGCATCTCTCCTACGAGGAAAGGCTGAGGGAGCTGGGCTGAGGGGGGACCTTAGAAATGCCTACAAACATCTGACGCGTAGGTGTCAAGAGGATGGGGCCAGACTCTCTTCAGTGATGCCCAGTGACAGGACAAGGGGCAACGGGCACAAACTGAAGCACAGGAAGTTCCAGCTGAACATGAGGAAGAACTTCTTCCCTCTGAGGGTGACAGAGCCCTGGAACAGGCTGCCCAGGGAGGTTGTGGAGTCTCCTTCTCTGGAGA
>Ga0065711_1050536_pt1 | contig 10784 bp, 4 predicted proteins | sample Hoacrofraction12_FD_59098 | JGI IMG/M metagenome (GOLD analysis project Ga0065711, IMG submission 59098) | Hoatzin crop microbial communities from Cojedes, Venezuela - Epithelial fraction 12 v2 (version 2) | ecosystem: Host-associated > Birds > Digestive system > Esophagus > Crop | place... | reverse complement strand
AGAGAGGTAGTGGAGGCCCCATCCCTGGAAACATTCAAGACCAGGTTGGACAGGGCTCTGAGCAACCTGATCTAGTTAGTGGTGTCCCTGCTCGCTGCGGGGGGGTTGGACTAGATGACCTCTAGGGGTCTCTTCCGACCCAAAACTTTCTATGGTTCTATGATTCTAAATTCAGTGGTTGCACTGTGAGAGCAGGGCTACTCGTGTAGACATAGTCCCACAGCAAACTAAGGGCAACAGCATTTGCATTCTGTGTTTGGACAGTCAGGCAAATTCTTCTCTGCTGAAAATTAGCTTTTTGCAATAGATTTTTTTGCTGTCCCCATGAGGCACGACACATCATCCTGACTGAAGGATGAAGACAGCAGGGCTGGCTTGAGCTACTTCTAACACTGCTGGTGCTCCGCGGCTGGTCTGCGATTTTGTCACATATGGGACAGCAAAGGTGCGTGGTTCATCCCCCTGTCTGAATCAACTGCATCACTGTATGCTGAACAGTTGATATTTTTGTGAAATCCAGTAAGATACTCAGAGTTTATATTTCTGATCCTCGTGTTTCTGCTTAAATCTGTGGTCGGACAGTTATGACCTTCTGATAGGTTTAACTCCTCTGAAATACTTCGCTGGTTCTCCCATGCTGATTTTGGAACTGCTGCTGGCATCTGTACCATCTCCTCCTGAGCAGTGAGACACAAACTGATGATCTGAGGTCAGAGATCAACCCCAGGCTAAAACCCAAAGTTGTGTTTTCTCCTCTTCTTTACTTTAGCCATGAATATTTTCCCAAATTAACTAACTGATTTTTGGTTGTAAACCCCATTAACGGATCAGTTAATTCTCCCTGTGGGTTGTTCTGTGGTTGTTGAGCCATACTTTAAGTACAAATAGCTCAGCAATCAGAAGGCTACAGTATGCTGTAGGGCATGACTACTACTACGCTGTCTCCTTGGTGACATCTTTTTCTGGTTGCTATACCACTGGTTGCCACACCCCCTCATTTTTTGTTTTTCTTACAACTCTGTCGTGCAAAATTAGGGCTCTGGTCACACTCCTCTGCTTTTTACAACTTCTATGTGCCTCAAAACCTGGGAAATTTCTTCCCTTGGTTTTAACTTTTCACCCTCCTCTTTTGTTACATATATCCTTCATTTAGGAAAAAGGACCTACTAGACTGGATTGTGTCGTTCTCCTCTGATGTAATGAGGATTAAATGTGAGAAGAACTCAGGCAACCTCTTTCACCTCAGAGGAACCCACAGACCTGCAGGTCTCTTATGGATTATTTTTAGCACCTTCTTGTTTCAGGACTGATTCTTAGAGACGTATCTTTTCAGCATTCCTGTTGAAATTCAGGCTGTACTGATAGTGTGAGTTCTTAGCGTAGAGTACGTCCTTGTAGTCATCCTGGACACTCACATACCTCAAGCTTCTCCCTTGAATTGTATTTCCATCCCTGTCCCTGGTCACTGTCTACTCCTCGCACCACAAAATGTTGCCATTACCTCCACTCAGTTTCTCAGCCTATCCCTCTTTAAGGAATTTTATCACCTTGCCTAAGAAGCCAAGAAAAATTGTTAACATGAAAAGAAAACAACAGAAAGACAACCCTCACTCTGTTCTCTCTATTTTCCCTTCTTTCTGTTCAGAGTTCCTGCTGATTTCTGTGACAAGACAACTTGTGGCTTAGTTTTTTCTGTACTGCTTGAGCAGATTTGTCATAGTCCAGAGTCTGCTACACTTAGACATGACTTTCAGGGAAAAAGCAAGTGAATTATAGTTTGACTTAGGTTAAGGTTAGATGTCTAAGCTGGCAGAGAGACAAGTCCTAGGTAAACTAGGCAGATGTGGACAAAACAAACAACTGAAGTGCCTAGGGACCTTTAAAAAAAAATCATAACTCCTATATTTAATCTTTATTAGGTACCAGAAGCACACAGGACAATGTGAGAGGTAGAAGAGGAATAAGAAAAGTGAATTGTGGAGCAAGACTAGACTCCTTGATCTGCTTCCTGGGATAACACAGAAGAATTGAGTCTGTGCTGATTAATGCAGGTTACACCTTAGAAATGAAAATCAGAAATAGTCCCTCTTGAATAAAGAAATAAAATCAGGAGCTAAATAAAGGAAAAATAAAAATAAAAAAATTTTCTTTCAGGCCCAGTTTATGATCACAAAGTCTGGGAACACAGTATCTGGGCCATTAAATGAGCAGAGAGGCACAAAAAGGCTGTGGCATTCTGTCAGAACATTTTTTTTGTGGAGAAAATGTGAAAGTAAATATGTTAAAAATCCTGATAGATCATTAGAGATCAGATGCTTAGGTCGAAGCATTGTAGGTCAATTTTAGGAATAATAATTGTAACAACATGAGGTATTTATATATGAACAGACTTGTTAAAGTAACATCAGAAAGACGAAGACTAATGAATAGCAGACTTGGTGCTGAGTTGTGAATGTAACATTGTAAGTGAAGAAGAAAAGGTGAGACGTTATTGATCAACTAGCCATTCCTGGAAGGTCTGCAGATGACACACCCACAGAGAAACGAATTCCTCAAATACATGCATCTAAAAGAAGCAGACACCTATCTACAGAAATTTGTCTGCGTACAGCTTAGGTACCAAAACTGCAATTATCATCAATGGATATCAAGTCAATGCATAACATTGAATACAGACAGCTACTCTGTTGGTCAAATTTAGATGTCTGCTTTGTTTTCCTGTACAGAACACAGTATTTACCTACGTATTTCTGAAAATGCACACTCTGATTGAGGATTTCTTAAGAGAAAGGGCACCCAACTTCGTTCAAAACTAAAAATGAGTTAGCTAGCTGGTTGGGTGAGCTAATTGAGCTAATTGTCCTCACTATTATCTCATCCCCATAAAAGAAAAGTTCACTGCAACTACTGGCAAAAGAATCAAGTCAGCTTCTTTTGCTGAGGTCTGACGGTTTGGCACTGAAAGAACTAGGTTCAATGCTCCCTGACAAAGGGTAAGAGGAATTATTTGTTGTAGGAAACTGGACAGAAGTGAAAGAAGTCTGGGACTTGACCCGTTTGAAAGGTTAACTGAAAATTTACAAAATCTGAGTTAGAATTTCATTCACTCTCCATCTTCTGAGTCGCTTTTCTGTTTTTTGGTTTGTATTTTTTTTTCCACCAGCTGCTAGTAAGCAGCCCTGGTGCTTTCTTGAGCCAGCATCTGACAACAAGCCATCTACTATAACAGCTATTTTAGGAAAACATTTAAATATTTCCCCTGTAACTGTAGGAAATGGGTACTTTCAGAGTGACATTTCTAATAGTGAGAATTTTAACAGAGCCTCACAGCAGTACTCCAGGATGTTTTCTTTAGAGGAAACAAAATACAAAATAAAATATAGCTGTTATAAACTGTTAATTATGGTTTATAATAGTAATAATCCCAGAGAATTTGATCATTACTGTAGTTAATGATCAGTTTGTTAGGGTTTAACTGCCTTTAGTTCCATCTAGGGATACTCAATTAGCAAACCAGTCGTTAAATACTAGTAATGACTAATTATTTGAGGATTAAAAGCTTAAATATAAATAAAAGAGAGATTGAGAGTCTTAAAATTAATGCTTTAATGTAGCCCTTCCTCAGCATGAGTTACAGACTACATTCTGTCCTTATGACTAGCACACTTTCTATAGAGGATTCACTTCCCTCTAAATGAGCACTTTTTTTTATGTTCTCTCCAGAAGTTTAATTCACATACATATTAGCCGTTGTTTCCAAAGCCAAAATCCTTCCTTTTAATAGAGTGCCTTCTTTAGTGCTAAAATTGTTAACTTCTCTTCAGTGTTAAGCGTGATTTTTGGGGGCCTTTAAAGGGTTGTTTCATGTCCTAGAAGTTTCATGTTCCCGGCCACTTCAAGTCAAACTGCCTTCAATTACCATAATAATGTTATTTGCTATGTAAGATATCAAACGTACTTGTACAACAGAATCAAGATGACCACATCTGTCCAGGGAAAGCCAGTAAAAGATAACTATAGCAGGGATCAGCTTGAGCGTTTTAGGTAGTACATAACAAGTTATCTTGCATATGGTAAGAACAACAATGGTAGAAAAGACAAAAGCAGAACAGACACAATTTGTCATCATAGAGAAAACCTGGATGCATAGATATAACCTAGCTAGGATAAATATCCTTAAATACATGGGTTTATTCAGAGCGTAAATTGTAGATGCACAGTGCCGGCAGAGTGTCTGAAAGCCACTGAAATCTTGCAGATAGAGGTTAAATGCAATTTAAGTAGGGTGAAATTTGTGTGCTGCCTTCCACATCAGTTTGCTGTTAACTCGCATCTATTTATCCAAACCTATCTGCTTTACAAATGAAGCTCAAATAAACTACACGGTGTTTTCACAAGGGACCCCTCAGCCAAAGCAAAAGCAAAGTTAAATTTGACAGACCAGGAAATGTCAGCATTTGTTCTCAAACCAACTACAAAAGACAACAGTAAACTACATAACCCAGTTATTTAAACATGATGGCTGAATAATCCCAAGACTACTTCATACTTCAGGAATGGTTACAAGTGCCAAGACGCTGCAGGGAGACAGGTTACATTTCAAGGGAAAACTTTTGTGTAATCTTTCCTTCTTTCCCTGAATTATTTTGAAATATTTCAATGGGACTCTCTTGGGAATATTTTGTGTGAAACAATAAAATTTCTTCTCACCCTCTTTTTGATAAGATATTTGTTTAATAAACCCCAGGACATATGCTATTTGTAGAAACTATAATTGCTCTATTGAAGTCAATGAATCAATGACTCCTTAATCTAGTCATTAACCTAAGCTCTGTGAGCAATGCTACTAAAAAGACACACAATTTTTTTTTTATGTTTCTATTCTCGGGCCTTTCATAGCAGATGTACAATTCACCATGTTTAATGATACAGATGAATTAAAACCAACAGATATTTTGTCTTTATGAATCTTGAATTAATGTTTCCAGCAGTAGAAGGTAATTTTTCAGTTGGTCATTTAGAAGACACATACACGAGTTTGTGCTCTTTGAGAGACACTCTCATTGTGAAACCTTGCTGGCTGGGTTTCATGTGAAAAAATGTGGACACAAAGCTCAGATGAACTAAACTGCAGAAATACCCATTTTTTTCTATATTGACTGAAGTGAATAATGCAAACATATGCATCTTGGTGGTACAGCTTTTATTTCCAGAATAAATACTACTGCTGAGACTTGATGAAATAAATATGATTTGTTTTCTGTCTGTAAAAGTTTTACTAGCTAAAAGTAAATCCGAAGATTTTACTGGTGAAATGGGAAAGAAGGCACGAATACAAAACAAAAGCTATCTTTTTCCTTTTGGCCCTGAACTATAGTATTTTGTTCCATGTTGGCTCACAGAAGCTCCAGATGTTTTCAGGCACTGAAAAATAGTCAGAAAGAGGCTTTAGTGGAATGACTCCATGTTTACATCTCAATCAGTTGGTAAGTACAATCAGCATGTGTCATGGTGACACTCGGTGAAAAATGACAGTCATAAAATCACGCTTCACTCCACCGAGTCTGCTGACTCTCATATGTGAAAAACTTTATTTTTTCTACATTTACAGCTAGAATTGTAATGAGTCTGTCTGTGTGTGAATGTTTGTATTTTAAACAACCTTCAGGAGAAGAGATTGCCAGTGTACAGTCCTCCCATGCCCTGCCTGAATGGCACTAGTTGAGGGCTCAGAAAAAAAAAAGATTCTTTCCTACACTAATGGTGGATTTGGAGCTGCATAACTTTCTGTTCATCTACGCTCGAAATGGGACTTTCTTCTGATTGTAGCAAAGACTCTTAGGTTTCTAATGGACTGCACAGCATTTGTTTCTTTCTGAGAGGTGTGCAGTATCACAGCAATTCAGCACCATTAGCATTCACTGCTACAGGGAAGAGAGAACTCTTCCACATTCATTGATCTCTGTCTGATACACTTAATGAAAAAATACATTGAATATAATAACACTGCCTTAAGGAACAGAGGTAATTATTCAACTTCTGTGCATTGAGAATAACTTGTTTCTTTTTTCGGTGTACATTAGAAAAAAAGAAGAGCATGCCATAAGCGCATTTATTCTTTTTTTTTTTTTCTCCCCTTCCCCTACTTCAAATAAAAGAAACTTAACCACATTCTTCTGGTATTCTGTGACCAGGCCTTAGAAGACTGTGATTTATGAAACAAGGGAAATGTGAGCCATAACTAATTGGTGAAGCACTCTGGGCTGCTGTGGCTGGTCTGCACACACAATGAGGTTGGGGTGCCGGTCATCATGCTGAGAGGAAGCAGCAGGCTTTAACCCTTCACTCCCCATGTACACGGTTCCCACCCTGCTCCTTCCAGAAGCTAACAGTTCTCTTTGTAGGGATTTTCTGTATTCCACAAGTGTCCAAAAGACTCTGAACACGCCTGCTTTCACGCACAAATCTCAATAAGCTTTTACGATGGAGAAATGTCTTTGTCAGCATTAAGGCTCGTAACACTGATGCGGATGGAAAAAACAAGGTGCCCAGGATCACACAAAAGGTGAGTGGCTGGAACAGTAATAAAAGGTAGGCATGTCCTCATCTTCCCATGAGATGGTTTTGTCTCCATTCTCTATGTGTATGGTAAGCTTTGGAGTTTAACATATCACGAGTTACCAGAGCCACACAGAACAGATAAATAACACTTGTGAAGAGGAACCAGGGCAGCTAGTTGCAGATCTTTCCATAAAAGATCACTAAAGATCCACCACAAAGGTCATTCTGAATATCTGACTGCATGTAGTGCTGAGCTGAGATTTGCTTTGCAAGGCTGAAATCTCTTTACAGAGAGATCATCCTTAGCAATGATTTCAGAGCAGGTTCCTTCCCCTGCACATATGCTTGGGAATTTGGTTTTATTAACAGCCATGGAGAAGGTGAGACTGTGAGACTGATGCAGGCTGAGAAGCGAAGAAGTCACAGAGAGGTATTTGCTTTAGAATGAGCATCTACAGACATGACGTGAACAAATTTTTCTTACTTTTTCTCAAGTGTACTTTACTACCCAGAATATGAATAATACAGATTAATGGATAGGTTTATCTGATGTATGTCCCTGTCTGTCTATCCTTAGAAACGTATTTTGTATTCAGTACTTATATTTAGTTATAGACAGATTCAGCAGAGCTTCAGACTAGCTTTGCCTAGTGTAAAGGCCATCAACTTGTTTCATGCATAACGGACTGAAATGGGGACCTAGAAATTGTTTCATCAGTCTAAAGAGCCACAACCTTCCTAGGCTGAGGACAATATATCACACTTCGTCTCTGGAGGAGCACAGAGCAAACCCACACATTTGCCAGCAAGGTGCATGAGCACCTGGATAGCTGGTACAGAAAAACTGGAGTGATGAAATGGCACAGGTCATTAAAGAGTCAGAAGTCCATCAGCCCTGTTGATAACATGCACGAGGATGCTAAAGTGACCAGGAAAGTCAAATAGGTTGTGAGCTGAGAAAGAAATGAGAAGGAGAGAGACAGACTGAAGGTGATGATAAAAGACTGAGCTAAAGAATGAAGAAAGAGTTAGTGCAGAGGGAGAAAAAGAGAAACAGATAAGTCATTGTAGTTCAAGAGAGAAAACAAGAGCATAAGAAAGAAGCCCTGAAGTTTCAAACTCATTCTAACAAAGAAGTTCTTTATGTGGGTGCAGTCTGAGCATCTTTTTTTCTTTATCATTCTGAATCCGAAGTATAAATCAGACCTGTCATGGGCAGACATGTCTGTGAGGTCAGACAGGTGTAGACACAGAGGGAAGAGCTGGCAGATCTGAGAGATCCAGTTTTACCTGTGGAAACTCCTCCTCCAGAAGGAGACCCTTTTTGAAAGTTTGGCCTAGCAGGACAGAGGAAAAAAATAGGCCCAAGGAATTTTAGGGATATTCATGAGGAACTCACCCACACCCCTCTTGGGCAGACACAAAAAGACACACCGCAGTCCCTGCACATGCTTGTTCTAGACCTAGAGCAGTATTAGTCTGGGGAACCGGGGTGATTGCACCAGGACCAAGTCATTTTCACTCAGATCCTTGCATGATTTGATATGTCACCACACATTCGGAAAGGTGCCGTACCAAAGGCCACACATCAAACTTAGCCATTCACCCTGACAACAAACAGGTACAGCGACACTCTTGGAAGATGTGATAAATATTTTTTAGAGTCCCATTACTGCATAGCCATCTGCTATTTATTGCAATTGTGCAGACCGTAATACATCTATCTGATATTTATATAGATGCCGCTTTTGCTTCCATAAGAAGTGCATTGTAACTTAACGTGGCATTAGCTTAATGTTCCATTAAAACTGAGTGCTGGTAAGTGTATGCATATGTATATTTGTATACCTAAATTATTATTTTACTACCCGTATTCAGTAGACAGCACTGAGAAGCTGTACAGATACTGAGCTTCTGCTAGGCAATATTTTCAATACTGAATGAAAATAACTTCTTTGTGCAAAGCCACCCATTTCCGTACTTACAGACACTTGTACTGTAAGAGTAAATTGCTAATTGGGTACAGCAGGAAACAAAGAAACAAGAGTTTTATTGTCTGTTCTGTTCCTACCAGTACTATTAACTCTTTCTTTTCCTTTGAAAAGAAGCCTTTAATCTTATTGTGGCTCAGTTTCCCCAACTATGAAATTCTACCAGGCAGAAACTGTGAGGCTGTATATATTAGACACAAGAATACAAGATTCCTAACAAGACTCCAGTGAGGCTATCAACAGACATAGAAGATAGAATTCCCACAACATTGCCTTCGTTTCTGGGAGGTATTTAAACCAGCCAGGATTGGAAAGGAGTGGAGATGCTTGCCTGTTTTAACCCTAATAACTTTTCTAATCCTATTACAGAAAACCATGAATAAAGTAAACTATATTGATAGACTAGGCACTGTGTCAGGTGCCCAGAAGATGAAACCCTCTCCATAACTCTGCTGAAGTTATTGAAAGGACCTTGATTGACATGTCATAATGTTCAGACCACACAGGTTGGCACTTGGCAGTCTGAGGATTTCAGGTTCCCCAGGGAAGGTGCAAATATTGCTCTATTAGCAATAACACGCTCTGTAGCTCAGACTGCCGGGAGATTGTACAAGTGAAGTGTGCAACACGTCGGGAGACTGGGCAGTTTGAGCTGAATGAGTGCTTCACACTACTGCATGCCCTTAGCAGTAAACATGCTAATGTCAAACTAACCTTGAAAATACGTGTGTTTAAACATGTTAAACAGAGGAAGACCTGTAGAAATGTTACAAAATATCAAAGGAGGACTGTATAAATGCAGCCTGATAGTTTCTTTCCTTATGCAAACAGGCTTTTTTTCCACCACCCCCAAGGTCTTCCACCGAGCCAAGGAGATGGTTTTTCATTGCACTGATTTCTCACTGAGGGACGCCGCCAGTTTAACTTTTCCCATTCACTCCAGAGCTGACTTCTTTACTGAGTTAGCAAATGCATGAAACTAGGATAATATATCCATGAATCAGTCCCATAAATGCGGCTCCATACAGGATGAAGCTAGTCTTAGGAGTAGTGATCTTCCGTAACACTATAGGCACCTGCTATTCTTTCTCTACAAACCCCCCTTTCTGTTTTCTTTCCTTTGTTGCTCACAAACACCTAATAAGCAGCTTCTGTGATCTAAGGCTAATCCCTCCCTATTCCCATATGCAATATGTTTACCATGAATAAGAGTCCGGGGCTTTCATTATTCATCAGGGGACAGAGTTGTACCATTGTACCAGAGGCTCTGGGAGCCTCAAATCACGGTGATCTTTGAAGCCCATCAACATCCTTCCATGTAGCAGTGCCAAGAGATCCCACACAGACCTCTGATAGGCTGTTGGTTTGGACCTTTAGGCTCCACATGGGAACAGAGATGAAATCTCCTCACCGTGCACAAAGCGCTGGTCCAGACCAGGACTGCTCTCTCTGACGACGTGCTGTGCAGGTGAGCTGCAGCTCTGAACATCTCTGCAAATGTTAATTTCATTACATGATGGCAGGGCTTGTTTCACCTACAGACATGCTGCCAGGGTGCTTTTTTCAAAGCCCATTTAGCAGGATGATGAATGTCTTTGTGTATATGGTAATGAAAAAAAAATCGAAAGCATATTACCTGGTGTCTAAGCGAAGAGTAGTCTGTTTGCATTCTCATTTCCCCATGCCACATCTCAAAGTAAATATAAGCTTTGTATATATAGAAAGAAATTTGATGATTAACCTGGAGAGTAATTACGACTAAAATGGTGACATTGCCAAGTAAGGTAAGATCAGATCTCCATGGTGCTAGCTGTGTGGCATGTCAGAGACTGTCTCTCCTTCAAAAGCAGATGAAATAGAGAAACTTTTCCCAAGGCTAAATAGGAAAATGAACAGTACAAGTCACACAAGAGGACACTGGCAGTGCTACAGCTTCTTTCGTAAAGTCACCTGTGTGTCTCATTGCTAAAACCACGGGATAAAACTGAGGTCTCATCCTCAAAGTAGCCAGAAGAACAGCGAACACTCCAGCTCTGACTTAGGGTGAAAAAAACCCTGATTCACATGTTGGAAGAAAATTTTTTCTGCTGGACTGACTGAAGAAAGCAGAGACAGCCTTTAAGGAGGCAGATTCAAGTGGGGAAAAAAGAAAAAGCATCCACAAAAGAAAAAAAAAAAAAAAAAAGAGAGAAAAAAAAAAAAAAAAAAAAAAAAAAAAAAAAAAAAAAAAAA
>Ga0065711_1050535_pt1 | contig 10784 bp, 10 predicted proteins | sample Hoacrofraction12_FD_59098 | JGI IMG/M metagenome (GOLD analysis project Ga0065711, IMG submission 59098) | Hoatzin crop microbial communities from Cojedes, Venezuela - Epithelial fraction 12 v2 (version 2) | ecosystem: Host-associated > Birds > Digestive system > Esophagus > Crop | place... | reverse complement strand
GAGGTGTTCGTGCCGAGCGACTACATGGGCGATGTGATGAGCGACCTCCAAGGACGCCGCGCCATCATCATGGGTATGGACAGCGAGGCAGGATATCAGAAGCTCTCTGCTAAGATTCCTCTCAAAGAGCTCGCCTCCTACTCTATCGCGCTCAGCTCCCTCACCGGAGGACGCGCAAGCTTCTCTACCAAGTTCTCAAGCTACGAGCTCGTGCCAAACGACATCCAGCAGCAGCTTATCAAAGAGCACGAGGCAGAGACCAAAGACGAAGAGTAAACACAAATATGCATATTCAATTCAACGCCGCTGCATCCCCGAGAGGGGGTGCAGCCTTTTGAGATTTTAAACAAGCTATAAAATAACTTAATAACACTCCTTATGGCAAAGAAACAAAACACTCAAAATAAAGAACTTAAGCTCGAAGACATTCTTTTCAATTGCAGAGACATTCTTAGAGGGAAAATAGGATTGAGTAATAAAAGGGACATTCTCTTAACGCTTACTTTCCTAAAGTTTTTGGATGAGAAATTTCAGAAGCGAAGAGGAGAAATAATCAACGACCTGAAAAATAACCAAGGAATAACAGACGAAAGGTTTATCAATATGCAACTTGAAAATCCTTCCTCTTATTTCGATTCATTCTATCTGCCTGAAGATTGCAGGTTCAGCTATTTTATCGACAAAGTGGAACAGAAAGACCTGCCTGTAACAATAGATAATGCTGTATCCACATTGATGAATCAAAATGAAAGACTAAAGGGATCCCTACCTTCAAAATTAATGGTTGACTCAAGGATTGAACCGAAAGTATTGGCTCAACTTCTTGATGAGATAAACAAGATAAGTAGCGAAAAATTCCAAGAAAAAGACCTTATCGGTCATGTATATGAGTATTTTCTCCGCACATTTGCTGTATCAATGAAAGACGATAAAGAAGAGGGAGAATTCTACACGCCACAAAGTATTGTGGAACTAATTGCCGCAATGATAGAGCCAATGGACGGAAGCGTTTATGACCCTTGTTGCGGAAGTGGCGGTATGTTTGTACAAAGCGTAAAATTCGTAGAGGCTCACGGGGGAAACACCAGAGCCGTTCAAGTTTTTGGGCAAGAAAGTAACCCAGAGACATACAGGCTTGCAAGGATGAACCTCGCCGTAAGAGGTATTAGCAATGATTTAGGAGGACAAAATGCGTCAACATTCACAAACGATCTCCATAAAACCAGAAAAATGGATTACGTTATGGCAAACCCGCCTTTCAATCTTAAGAAATGGCGCACAGAAGAAGAATTAAAGGATGACCCAAGATGGGCTGGCTATGCAACACCACCTGTTAGCAATGCCAACTATGCTTGGATTTTGCATATTCTCAACAAACTTGAACCAACAAACGGTATTGCAGGATTCTTACTTGCAAACGGCGCATTAAGTGATGAGGATACTATTTCTATAAGACAAAAACTCATTGAAAACGATAAAATTGAAGCCATCATCATACTGCCAAGAAATATGTTTTATTCAACAGATATTTCTGTTACCCTATGGATTCTAAATCAAAACAAGAAAGAAAGGGTATGGCATAACAGAAAACAAAGAGATAGAAGTTATGAAATTCTATTTATGGATCTTAGAAAATGGGACGACAACATATATGAGAAGAAATATGTGCAATTTTCTAAAGAACAAATAGATAAGGTGGTGAGCGTATATCAAAACTGGCAATCACCAAATTGCGATGGAACAAATTATGCAGAGCCTGAATTTTACAGAAGCGTAGGCACTTATGAAATAGAAAAAAATGGCTGGAGTCTCGTGCCAAGCAGATACATAGAATTCGTGGATCAAGATAAGTACTTAGACTATGAAAGTATTATCAAAGAATCCAAGAAAGAAATTCAACAATTGCTTGAAGAGCAGAAAAATGACATTAAAGAATTAGAGAATGCGCTATTAGAAATAGATACAAATGACAATATAAGTAATTATGCAATTGCACTTAAAGACATTCTCACCATCGTAAACAACACTAATAGCAAGGGATATGATTATCCTTTTATGGGGGTAAACATTGATAAAGATTTTGTGCCGACAGTAGCTAATATTTCTAACGTTGACAAAAGGAAATATAATGTAATAAAAAAAGGACAGTTCGTATTTAGTGGCATGCAAACAGGACGCGATAAATGCATTAGATTTAGTTTATATAATAACGATACACCAGCTCTTCTCTCACCTGCATACACTATACTTGAGGTAAAAAACGAAAATGTATTACCAGAGTATTTGTTTATTAATTTTCTTTCTAAAGAAAAAGATAGACTTGGTTGGTTTTATAGTGATGGGAGTGTAAGAGCAAATCTTGACATTCAAAGGTTTCTAGAAATAAAAATTCCTGTGCCATCCATAGAGGTTCAAAACACTATGGTTTCAGTGTACAAGAATTTAAATTCTATAACAAGCATAAGCCAGAAGTCAAAAGGAATAATCGGCAAACTCTGCCCTGCTCTAGTTCAGTATGCTAAACATATAAATTAACGCCTATGTTACAGTCAGGAAAATTCTATGAAAGTGAATATGAAGAAGCCACAATAAAGAAATTGGAGGCTTTAGGATGGAATTATACTTTCGGTTATCATCTAAACAGAAAAAATACAGACATTCTGATAGAGGATGACTTAAAAAAATATATACAAAATAGATATAACGAAGAAGAACTGACTGAAGAAGAAATCAATACTATCATCGGCAACATAAAGAACATCAATGAAAACAGTCTTTATAGTACTCTGCGGAAACGCTTTACGACCTATAGAGACGGCTTCGCACTTAGCAGAAATAACAAGTCTGACATTAATATAGAATATATTGATTTTGACAATCCTCATGAGAACAACATATTTCGTGTAGTAAACCAATTTGAAGTAGGGCACGGACAGGCAGGAGAAACAAAAAGACCTGACATATTGCTGTTTATAAATGGAATACCCGTTTGCATCTTCGAGTTGAAAAATCCCACAGACTATTCTGCGACAATTCATTCAGCATACGAACAAATACACAACAGATATAAGACGTATATTCCTCATCTTATCTCCTATACTGCCATATCGGTAATAAGCGATGGTAGCAATACACGGCTCGGTACTCCATTTACTCCCTACGAATATTACTATGCCTGGAAAAAAATAAACAATGAAGATGATGCCGCACGCCCAGGCATCCCAGAGCTTGACACAATGATAAAGGGTGTCTTTGAGCCTTCAAGATTACTTGAAATACTTATTGATTTTGTATATTTTCCTGATATTAAAAGCGAGAAAGAATATGAAATAATTTGCCGTTATCCACAGTTCTTTGCTACTAACAAATTGCTTGAAAGCATATTGACAAATAGCAAGGCGAATGGAGGTGATGGAAAAGGCGGCACATATTTCGGAGCCACAGGATGTGGAAAAACTTACACAATGATTTTTCTTGCCCGGCAATTAGCAAGAAAAAAACTTATAGGCAGTCCTACTATTGTTGTGATTGTTGATAGAGATGATTTGCAGGATCAAACAGGCAAATTGTTTATTAACTCATCGGATTTTCTTAATTGCTCTGAAGTGGAAGTTATTAATAGCAGAAAGACACTTAAAGAAAAACTGCGGAACAAACCATCTGGAGGAGCGTATATCTGCACTATTCAGAAATTTGAGGAAGGCATTGGACTACTCTCCGACAGAAACAATATTATTTGTTTTAGCGATGAAGCTCACCGCTCTCAAACAAACTTAGGACAGAAATTAAGAATCGTGACAGAACCAACTGATAATAAAGGCAAGAAAATAAATATGGGTGCCTTTATATCATACGGTTATGCCACATACCTTAGAAAATCTTTCCCTAACGCCACATACGTGGGATTTACAGGCACTCCAATTGACGAGACTACATACGTGTTCGGAGGAATTGTTGACAAATACACAATGAAACAATCTGTGAATGATGGAATCACAGTTGGTATAAAATATGCTCCAAGACTTGCCAGAGTAATGACAAATGAAATGGTGAAAAAAATAGAAGAATACTATGCTAAATGTTATGAAGAGGGCGCTAAAGCTGAGGACATAGAAAAGAGCAAAAAGGCTATGTCGAGTATGAGTGTTATACTCGGAGACGAAGAAAGACTGAAAAGACTTGCCAGCGACATATATCTGAATTATGAAAATATTTGTTTGGAAAATCCCAAACAGCCCATGAAAGCTATGATAACTTGTTCATCAAGAGAAATAGCATTCAAACTATACAAAATTTTCCAGAACATAGCGCCAGACTGGTTTGAGAAGCAATTATCTCCATATCAAAAATGGATGGATGACGGTGAACTTAAGGATGACGAAATAAAGATGCTGAAACCAATGGAGACATTGCATGTGATATGCGACCGGGCAGCAAACGACCCCACAGAGATGGCAGAAACATTCGGCACAAAGAAAAGACAAAAAGATTTAGCCAGCAAATTCAAAAATCCATATACGAACTTCAGAGTCGTTATTGTCGTGGATATGTGGGTTACAGGGTTCGACTGTCCTAGTCTGACTATACTTTATAACGATAAACCTCTGCAAAAGCACAATCTCGTGCAAACGATATCAAGAGTAAATCGAAAATTTAAGGAAAAAGAATTCGGGCTTATTGTGGACTACATCGGCATTAGAGAAAATATGCGCCAGGCTATGAAACAATACGGTGGAGACTATCAGGCTATCTCGGAAGATGATGTTCAAACTGCTCTGGAAATCTACCGCAAAGAGTTACAGATATTAAAAGAAATGATGTCGGGATTCGACCTTTCTCCTTTCTTTAAGGAGAAAGAAATCAAAAGACTTGAAACCATACAAAATGCCGCTGAATATATTATGGGCAACACGCAAACCTTTAATGGCGGCAATGGCAAAAAGGTTTCGTTTATTACAGTTTTTAAGAACCATATAAAGAATCTGCGCAGCGCATCATCATTATGCAGCCCCGCAGGAGTTTTGAGTGAGGAAGAATCCGCATGGGGACAGATGTTAATGGGTATCTGTTCTTATATAGGTAAAATGACATCTTCGCAACACGACACATACACAATGAACGCACACGTTGAACAAATGGTGGCAGAAGCACTTACCGTTGGCAGCGTGGAAACGGTATATGAGGATGTTTTAAAAATGGAAGATATTTGGTCGGAAAAATTTTTACAAGATTTGGAAGAGGTAAAACTGCCGAACACTAAATTCCAAATACTTGTAAAACAATTAAAAAAGGCAATAAAAGAATACAGCAAAGTAAATAGAATCGGGGCGAAAAAATTTGAGGATATGCTAAACGCAACTGTTGATGAATACAACAACAGGGATAATCTGACTTTCGTTAGCCAAGTAGCTGGCGAAACATTAGACGGCGTACAAGATATTGTAGAAAACAAAGTAAGCACGTTAACAGAAAGACTTACTACCCTACTCGGCGAGCTGAAAACAGAAAAAGAATCTTTTAAGAAACTCGGCATTACTTTTGAAGAAAAGGCATTCTACGATGTTTTGACTACCATTAGGGATAAATATGAGTTTGAATATCCCGACGAGCAATGTATCTCTCTCGCAAAAAAAATAAAAGAACTCGTTGATGACACAACCGTGTATGCCAATTGGAAAGAAAACGACAATTTGAAAAACAAATTAAACTACGAGCTCAACATTCTATTATACAAAAATGGCTATCCGCCAGAATGGAATAGACAGGTATATGAAAAAATTCTTGAGCAAGTAGAGAACTATAAAGAAAACGAGTGATTCTACAATGTTGCCATAAAGAAAAAAATAAAAAGTTAATTTTAAAATAAATGCAAGAAAGTCAAAACATAGAGTTCAAAGAATCTTGGCGCGACGAATTTCTGAAATGGATATGCGGCTTTGCCAATGCGCAGGGCGGTACAATCTATATCGGCAAAGACGATAATGGAAAAGCTGTCGGCGTAAAAAATGCCAAGAAACTAATGGAAGATATTCCTAATAAGGTGCGCGACGTCCTGGGTATTATGGTTGAAGTTAATCTGCTCAACGAAGATGGCAAGGATATCATTGAAATCATTACCAAGCCTTGTCCCACCCCCATCAGTTACAAAGGGCAATACCATTTTCGCAGTGGTAGCACCAAACAAGAATTGAAAAGTGTGGCACTTGACCAATTTCTGTTGGCAAAGACAGGAAGGACATGGGATAGCGTTCCTGTGTCTCACCTAAAAGTAGACGAACTGACAGATGCCTTGAAGCGTTTCCGCGAACTGGCATTGAAAAGTGGGCGCGTTCCCCAAGAGGATTTGAATGGGAACGATGCCCTATTGATTGAACGGCTGCGCTTGATGGACGAAGATACAGGGAAACTTAAACGTGCCGCTGCCATATTATTCTATCCAGACCCAGAGCGATTTGTTACTGGTGCATACGTGAAGATAGGATTCTTTCGTACTGATGAAGACATTTTATATCAAGACGAAGTAAATGGCGATCTGTTCACACAAATATACAAGACGATGGATTTGCTTACTACTAAATATTTGCGTGCTATGATTACATACGAGGGCATCCAGCGAATAGAGCGATTCCCTGTACCGTCAAGTGCTATCCGAGAGACTGTTCTCAATGCTTTGGCACACAAGAATTATGCGACAGGAGTACCAATCCAGATTCGCGTCTATGAAGACAAAATGACAATTTGGAATTGCGCCGAACTGCCACAAGGATGGACTATAGAGAAACTAACAGGAAACCATAACAGTCATCCTTTCAATCCAGACATTGCAAGAGCATTGTTCCGCTCTGGTGAAATTGAACAATGGGGACGTGGCATCAACAATGTGATAACCGCCTGCAAACAAGCAGGTGTGAATGAACCAGTATATGAATTTGACGGTAGTGGTCTCGAAGTGAAATTCAACTTCACTGAGGAGTATATCAAGAGAATGAATGTCACTCAAAATGAATTAGGGGAAACTGTCCAAAAAACTGTCCAAAAAACTGTCCAAAAAACTGCCCAAAAAACTGCCAAAAAAACTGCCAAAAAAACTGCCCAAAATATTATAGAAATAATAAAAGCAAATAGGACTATCACTCAAAGTGAACTTGCAGTGAAAGTTGGCATTACTGAAAGAGGCATTAAATGGCAGTTGGAACAGCTTAAGAATAAAGGGATTATAAAAAGAGTGGGCGCAAAGCGAGGAGGTCATTGGGAAATTATTGAATCGGAAGAAATTAAATAATCAAGATTATAAAATAAAATACGAGTATTATCGCGACCGTTTGCTTACATTCAAAAGAAAGGAAGTTTAATTTTAAAATATTACGATTATGATTATCACAACCACACCTGTTTTACAGGGTTACAAAATTAAGGAGTACAAGGGTCTTGTAACTGGCGAAACCATCATTGGCGCCAATTTCGTGAAAGATTTTTTTGCCAGCATCCGTGATGTCGTCGGAGGCCGCAGCGGCTCATACGAGAAAGTTTTACAAAAAGCCAAAGACACCAGCCTTGAAGAAATGCAAGAGCGTGCCGAAAAATTAGGCGCCAACGCCGTCATCGGCATCGACCTCGACTACGAAACCATCGGCGAATCCAACTCCATGCTCATGGTCTCCGCCAGCGGCACCGCCGTCGTCGTAGAAAAAGAATAAGATAAACATACTGCATCTGTCCTGTATCGTCCGAAATCGCTCAATTAATAAAAATATCCTCAAAAATTTGGAGGATATAGATTTATTATGTAATTTTGCACCGTGATATAAAGTTTCATTGATATGCAGACGACAAAAGAATACATTGACACACTTAAATCGAGTGAAAGCGAGTTGAAGCAGATGTATGGCATCCGCTCGCTCGTGATTTTCGGCTCTGTGTCAAGAGGAGAACAAAAGGAAGAGAGCGATGTTGATATTTTCGTCGATATGGCTCCCGACCTCTATCGCTTAGTTAATCTCAAAAGATTTTTGGAGAATAAGCTAAAAACAAAAGTTGACGTCGTCAGAAAGCATAGCCATATTAACCCTCATCTGCTTAGCGAAATAGAAAGAGACGGCATCAATGTCTTTTAAAAACAATCGGCAATGGGTAGTAAGGATGTAATACAGTTGGTGAGACATACCCTTGATGAAGTGGAGCCCAATATAAAGGCCTACTTATATGGTTCACGCGCAAGAGGTACTGCACGAGAGGACAGCGATTGGGACATTCTAATATTACTCAACAAGAACAAAGTCTCTCTTGATGACTACGATAAATATTCCTATCCCCTCAGAGAATTAGGTTGGGATATCAACGAAGACATCAACCCTATCCTATTCACAGAAAAGGAATGGGAAGAAAACAAATTCACCGTCTTCAATCATAACGTCAGAAAGGATGGCATTGCGATATGACAAAACATCACGTCGTGATGTCACAGATATACCTATACATAGGTTTTGGAACTATGCCGTAAGCAATTCTTTTAGCATCACAACACCAAGTGCTTGTTCAATTTTATCAATTGTTTCAAAAGATAAATTTTCACGTCCTCGCAAGATTTTAGAGACATATTGTTGGCTACAACCCATTTTTGTTGCCAGTTCTTTCTGTGTCATTCCTAACTCCTCCATACGGTCGAGCATCTTCATAGCTATGCCCTGAGAATAGCGAAGCCAAGATTTGTTCTCTTCCCTCCACTCTGCCTCTTCTCTCCACTTTGATGCAGTAGACGAAGCGTATTGCCTTAATTTTTCTGATGTTGTATTCATAATTTATTCCTTTCCTACATTTCTGTCAAATAATCTTTAAAAGACAAATCATCTATTATATTCTTTGAAATTAGAAATTGACGAACCTTTTCCATTTTTCTTAATTCAAGTGTTGTATGCATTCTTTCCTGCATAGTTTGAGTGAGTTTGATAGAGCCTCCTGTTATAATATACACTCCTCGTTCAAGTTTTATTGCATATATTCTTAGCCAAGATTGATGTCTGACATACCGTTTAAGTCTGGCTTTCTCTTTTCCTAATAGAACATCATTGGATCTTAAATTTTCCAAAGGTCGAAATATTTTATCCAAATCTGCCTCTGGAGAAATATCCAAAATTTGTCTTTCTAATTTTTCACTATCTTCAATCGTATCGCTTATGGCCTCATTTATATCTTCAATTTTAAAATACGAGATAAGATCCGATTTATTAGCCTTAAAGAATGAGCGGAGCCACATAACATCATTCCATTGATCAAACAACAAATAAAGAGAATTGTCTTCAGCCCCCTCATACCTTGTTGCCCATAACCTGCCATCTCCCGTTATATCATCAAATGTCATAATATTTATATTTTAATGCAAAGGTAGAAAAATAAAACGAATAACAACCTAAAAGTTGTAACTTTTTTTAAAGTTTACCCCATTATTTAACAAATCACATAATACATTCATATCATTTAACGCGGTAATATAACAAAAACACCACGTTGTAATGACGCAACGATGCCACAAAGGGACGTACATAATCTTTATACAGTCTGCAGCTGCTGTCCGAGTTGATGCAGAGCTTCTTTTATCTGTGATGCCCTCTTTTCGCTGGGTTTGCGCATTCCATAAATATACTTTGCAAGGAGGCTCTTGTTTATGCCTATTACTCGAGCCACCTCTGACACGTTGAGTTGCGGGAATTGCTTGAAGATTCTCGCAATTTCATTGTCGTAGTCTGGCTCTGCTGTTTCATAAAAACTGGAGATATGTATATCCTCGTCCAATTTCGGCCACCGCACATCATCACCAAATGAACCTATCTCGTAGTTATTGCGATCTACGTCATCGGCATCTTTAAGCACAGGGAATGTCTCAAGAGGGCGGCTATACACCTTCCCTTCATCGGTCAGCAAAAATATTCTACCGTCGGAAAACCATATATTCTTTATCTTCTCCATAATATCCCATTAACTTGTCCCACTTTGTACCCAAGTCTTCCTCTTAGCATCACAATATGCTTTATTTTTCTGATGTCGAATTATTTCTCTCCATTAAACACAAATCTTTTATATAGCAATTCCTTATTCTTTTCAGTGGCAGCCAAATCCACTTCTTGTAATGGGGAATATATCACAAGATTATTTGAATATCGCACTAAATAGTTCAGCTTATCAACTGTGTCGAGTGTTTTTTCTCTATTCAAAGAGACAATCACTCTGTACAAGAAACGATACATCTTTTCCGGGAGCAAGCCTCTCAACGCAAGAAGCTTTTTCCTCGAATAACGTATATCCAACTTGTCGCCATCGACCAAAACAATACCCACACTAATCTGGTCATGAATTGAAGGGCGCAAAGCGCCGTATATTATACTATACTTTAAATTATTCATGCTCATATTATCTTTTTTATCCCGATTGAGCTCATTCCCACTCCTATCGTGCTCATTTATCGTCCCGAATGGGCTCATTTCTGTCCCTATCGTGCTCATTTTCGTTCCGATTGAGCTCATTTCCCACCCCTATCGTGCTCATTTCTGTCTCGAATGGGCTCATTTCTGTCCCTATCGTGCTCATTTTCATCCCGATTGGGCTCATTTCTGATCACATCGTGCTCATTTTTATCCCGAATGGGCTCATTTCTACTCCTATCGTGCAGGCGATGGAATATCGGGGTATCGCTCACAGATTTCATCGTATTGTTTTTGAGCCTCTTCAACCAAATCTTTTGCCGGCACATATATTACTTTGCCTTCGGCATCGCCAAGGACGACATCCTG
>Ga0065711_1050534_pt1 | contig 10784 bp, 8 predicted proteins | sample Hoacrofraction12_FD_59098 | JGI IMG/M metagenome (GOLD analysis project Ga0065711, IMG submission 59098) | Hoatzin crop microbial communities from Cojedes, Venezuela - Epithelial fraction 12 v2 (version 2) | ecosystem: Host-associated > Birds > Digestive system > Esophagus > Crop | place... | reverse complement strand
TCCAACTAGACTCAGAACCGCTGATGACAACCCTCTGAGTTCTGCCATTCAGCCAGTTCTCAATCCACCTCACTGTCCACTCATCCAGCCCACATTTCCTGAGCTTGCCTATGAGGATGTTATGGGAGACAGTGTCAAAATCCTTGCTTAAGTTGAGGTAGACAACATCCACTGCTCTCCTCTCATCTACCCAGCCAGTTATGCTATGGTAGAAAGCTAGTAGATTGGTCAAGCATGATTTCCAATCAGTATGGATTTATGGAAACTATGGCTTAATGAACTCGGTGTCATATTTTTTTACACAAGATCACAAGTCGCGCTGATAAGGGTGACAACACCGAAACCCCTGATGCAGAGCACCATCTTAAGTGACCACAGAAAACTAACACATCCCAAAATAAAATCTGATCAACAACAAGATATCAGGCTCTAATTGCATGCATTCAATTACCAGAGACAGGACATGTGGGACTTCACTGCAGATGATACCAAGTCGGGTAGGAGTGTTGATCTGCTTGATGGTAAAAGGCTCTACAGAGTGATCTGCACAGACTGGATCGACAGGCAGAGGCCAATTGTGTGAGATTCAATAAGTTTCAGTGTCGGGTCCTGCACTTGGGTCACAACAACCCCATGCAATGCTACAGGCTTGGGGAAGCGTGGCTGGAAAGCTGCCCAGTGAAAAAGGATCTTGGGGTGTTGGTTGACAGCTGGCTGAACATGAGCCAGCAGTGTGGCCAGGCGGCCAAGAAGGCCAATGGCATCCTGGCTTGGATCAGGAACACTGTGGCCAGCAGGAGTAGGGATGTGATCGCACCTCAAATGCTGTGTTCATTTTTGAGTCCCTCAGAACAAGAAAGACATTGAGATGCTGAAGCGCATCCAAAGAACAATGAAGCTGGTGAAGGGTCTGGAGAATAAGTCTTATGAGGAGTGGCTGAGGGAACTGGGGTTGTTTAGTCTAGAGAAAAGGAGGCCCAGGGGAGACCTTATTGTTCTCTACAGCTACCTGAAATCAGGCTGTAGCGAGGTGGGTGTCAGCCTCTTCTCCCAAGTAGCAAGTGATAGTACAAGAAAAAATGGCCTCAAGTTGTGCCAGGGGAGGTTTGGACTGGATATTAGGAGAAATTTCTTCACTGAAAGGGTTATCAAGCACTGGAACAGGCTGCCCAGGGAAGTTGTTGGGTAACCATCTGTGGAGGTACTTAAAAGACATGTAGACGTGGTGCTTTGGGACATGGTTTAGTGGTGGACTTGGCAGTGTTGGGTTGACAGTTGGACTTGACGATCTTCAAGGTCTTTTCCAACTTAAATGATTCTGTGATTCTGTGTTTCCAGAACAGTCCAATGAAGACGGATTCTGGACTGGCCCTGGGTCATTTCTGTCAATGACTTTGTAGAAACAGTTTAAGGTCATGCAATGATCAGTGGAATTGTTTAAAAATGTTGTGTGAATGGGTCACTCACAAGGGATGGTCACTTATGCCCTTCCGAGTGCTTCATCCAGCCATTGGGTCCAACCCTATCGCCAAGTTCTATGAAACATTGATCAAACATCAGAAGAGAATCCAGCGAACTACTCATATTGTAATTTAAGTGTTTCTTCAGGACTGTGATACATTCAGCTTAACCAAAAGGTAGATTTTGGTGCAGCTTCATCTAAGTGTTGATATATCCATTACCATTGTATGGAAATACTCTTTAACTGTCTCTTTGATTAGCCAAACAAGCCAACTTACCACTGGTTGTACTTTAAACTCAGTGACAAACTAGAAACTCAGTGATAATTTCCAACAGGAGGGATCATTACCATTGGAAAAAATCTACTGTGGAGATTTAAAAAAAAAAAAAAAAAGCAATGAGGGGTAACCTAAGTCTAGATTTTCCTCTCCCATTTAAAACATATGCTGTAGTTCAGAGGGAAAAATAACCGAAGGAAAAAAAGACTTCAGGTTTTTGCTATATAAAAGGTCAGACTAGATAATGAGAGTGATTCCTTCTGGCTTTATATTCTGTTTGTTAGTTGCCACTGAAATCACTGAAGCTACACTCAGTGGCAAAGCTCAGTACATACATGGATGCAAGGACCGTCCTGTGCAGCCTGCTGTAGGTGACCCTGCTTCGGCAGGGGGGTTGGACTAGCTGACCCACAGAGGTCCCTTCCAACCCCTAACATTCTGTGATTCTGTGATTCCGTGACTGTAACTGCCTTGGTGGATGTTTTGGAAAAGAGAGAGAAAAGATCTGGAGAAGTTTCAAGCAGTGTCATCCAGCCTTTCCATAGCTGTGAAGTGCGTAATGTCATCTTCACTAGCAGCTGGGGGCTATCTCACATTTTTCTCTAGGATGACGATTCTGTCACTGACATTCCTGATTAGAGCTGAGCTACTTTGAGTACTGTCTGGTAGCCCAAGACAATTTTGAATTACACAAATGGATTTGGGGCACTAATGAATTTTCTTTTGGATCAAGTTTCTCCAGCATTTCCTCGATTCTCTTTGCAGAGTGGTAGGCTGATTGTAACTGTGACAAGCAGCTTTCCCCATCTCTGTCCTGCCCACTCATTTCAATTCTCTGTCTTTACTTTCCCTCCTCCTGCCTTTCCTTCATTATAGATGTCAAAATAACTGCTTAATTTGGGTGTCTCCTTTGAGGCACCCTGTGAGACCACGCTAGCCCTGAGCTTGCATTGACAGATCTTCTTTTGGTGCACAGAAACAACACATGAACAGACTTGAAGTATTTTAGCAAGTCATAAAACCAGAAAAATATTAATAAAAAAATCCCTGAAGCAACCAGTTGTTTTGGGAAGCCCACTAACCCTCACCTTCTGATAAACCACCTCCCACCAACTCCAGCATATTGAACCTTGCCCAATTCCCATTTTCAACTAAATTATGAATGTCTATGAAAATGAAAGTAAAAGCCTTTGAGAGGATGCTGCTTCTTCCCCTACTCTTCTCCCCACTTCTTCTTTATAGCATTATCCTCAAATTCCATTTTGTGATGCTCTTCAAAGCCAGTGTCAGAGTTCAGACCTCCAGGTCAGGAATGGCAGGAGCCTTGGGTCCTGAGCATGTCACAGCGTGGAGAGGCTGCCAAGTAAACCTCTTTACAAAACAAATTATTCTGGAGGAAATTGTCAGCAGTGTTCTCTTGCAAAGTCATTGCTTTCCCTGGGCACAGGTGGAATAGAGCTGCTCCATATCAAATATATTTCTATTCCTCCTACCAGTGCTAAGTAGGAACCACAGGATGGACACTAAAAACACTGAAAAGCTCCATAAAATCTCCAGTCAACAAGAAGGGACAAGAGGTTAATTTAGATTAGGTTACTGTGACCACTTTGGGAAATTGATCCTAAAAACCTGTTGGCATGCAAAAACTGAAGCTTCTAAACGAAAGCAGCATCACCTTCCTCCAGATCCTACCCAAAACCCCAAATCACACATCATGCACACTGTCCTCTAGCTCAGCCTTCCTCCTTCACCTCCATCCAGAACACTATTCTTTGGTCCTCACAGCAGCAAAAACAATTTAAGTGAAAAACTAATGTTCAGCAGAAAATGATGAGCTTATGTCACATGAACCTAGGAAAAATAAATTTCTCTTTCTCCACTAAGTTTGTCAGGGTTTCCATGCCATGCTCCCTGGATCCGCAACGTCTCTTCTGGAGAGGTTTCTTGAACCGCTGGTTAGAGTCAACAGCAGTGATCACCAACACATCAGCTTTTCTGTCTGAAGTTCATTATAAAAAGTTTCATAATAAGAAATTATCCTCTTCCCCTACAGCTATTTACATTCTACTCTTGCTTCCGTCTTTGTGGAAATGTTTAAATTGTACAAATAAATTGTATCCTTACACTTCTCCATTAAATATTAAAAGGATTTTTTTTGTTTGTTGGAGTTGTTTTGCCGTTTGATCCTTTTTTCTTTTTTACATTTAGAAACAGAATGCAAAGAAACAACCATGTTCGACTTAGCATTAGTGCTGCCCTACCTAAATTACTGTATTACAAACACGTACCTTCCTCGGTTTTGCACAAAATTTGTTTGATAACAGGAGTTTATGATATTTTTAGTATCTCACCTAGTACAGTGTTTCTTCCAAAAATGCACAACTACAAACCAAAATCTCTTATGCAAGAACATACAAGACCCTTAACATTACCTAGTATAGTAAATATAGCAGTAGGAGGGGGGAGAAAAGGAAAAAAAAATAGATGCATTAGCCCAGGGGATTTACATGTACAGAAACTTAGAAAATATTGAAAGACAGATCCTATTTCAGGTTACAGCTTGAAATGACTGCTGGTTTTCTTCATTACAGCAGCTCTGGGACCTAGAAAGGATTCTGAGATGTTGTTACACAAGGTTTGAATTTACAGAGGAGGTAAAAGGGAAAAGAAAGTACCGGCTTGTCAGTCCTCCTATATCTCTATGTGTAAAGGTGTGCAAATGATCCCAACATCTGTATTGGCAAAGATGGGAGAAACATTGTGCTCAGACAAAACCCCTCCAAATGCAGCTATATCAGATAAGTGGCAAAACATGATTCACGTAGAAACTGTCACCAGCTGGACTCAAATGTGATTCAAGGCTGGGAGGAACCACAGATGCTGGGGCAGGACAGCGGAGAAGTTGACTCTGTATGACACATCAGGCACCAGGAGAGCAGCAAGGTCCCAGCTTGCAAACCACCACGCAGAAGCACAGCTGGACGGGTGCCATCAGCAGGGCTCTCCCACTGCCAAACTCATCTCCATCTCTGCTGCCATCACACTGGGTGCCTTTACCACCCTCTTTACCAAACTTCTCATTTCTGGGCCAAGGCAACACTCTTCCCGTCGCCCTTCGCCAACAGAGGTTTGGATCCTATCTAAGGAAATCTTCCCATTCTGTTCTCCTACTTTAAAGGCACTCATATTTATTTCCCAGTGATGCCTGAGGCCCTAGAACCACCCATAAAACATGAATCAAACCCAGATGAGTACCAGCTCACCATCTAAATGACGCTGATAACCCTCATCTAAAAACTTTCATCTTATATACATTCTCATAGAAAGATATGGAGACAGGCAGCAGAAGAATGATTTAGAAAAAAAAACAACATTGAGACACAGGACACGTGGCCAGCCAGTGAAGAACATGCCACTTGAAGCTCTGTGCTCTTGGCCACCAGCCTGGTAGCCTGCTAGGTCCTTTCCATCTGTCAAAACCCACCATGCCCATACCCAAGTTGAGAGCTGCTGGTCTGGTTTTCAGTACAACAGCTTTGAATTCACTGTTCTGAGAAGTGCCATGGGATACCTGGAGACTGAAAGGTGCTAGATAAAACCATTGTCTCATTTTATTAATTTTACAGCTGGACCCGCTGCTCCAGAAGAGATTTCACCAGGCTGGGCAACAGATGAGCAACAGCTGATCCATGGAAGGGAGGGGGGCCTTAAGTTCTCAAAAACAGAAAAAGGAAAGACAAAGTTCAGCCTTGTAGATCTAAAAGACCAAGTGAAGGCAAGTCAGGTCTCTACATGCTTAGAGCAAGGTTCATTCAACCAGGCAGGAACAAGCACCTAGGAGACATGGTCACATCAGAGGATGCTTCAAAGGCAAATAGAGCAACTTTCAGGCAAGATTTAAACGAACAAGTTGTGGCTTCTTGCTGATGCTCTTTTTATTTTTTTCATTTTCTTATTCACATAAAAATCAGCCCTCCTGCCCCTGTAGATGCGTTCTTGGCACCCTGGGTCTGCAACGAATGGGTGTTGCACGGCAGAGCGAGGACTTAGTGCAATCTCTGATTCATTTAAACCATCCACAGGGGATGCAGAGGGTTTTATTTAAAAAGTTTTGGTTCTCTCTTCCCCTCCCAGGGAGATTTTTCATATGCATTGACATATTCACAGGCAGGTCCTGCCCCACACCTGAACAGGAACAATGATGGAAAGAAAGTATTTCCAAAATAAAGAGGTGCGACATGAAGCTTAAAGGTTCTTCGCATGGCATACAGTGACTACGACAGAAAGACTATAAAGTCTGTCCTTTCACATCACGAGTCACAGTTCCCATGTTATACAGGCATATCAACCTTCTCCCTGCTCTCCCTAAGAGATATCATAACGCCCCTCTACTCTGCTCTCTTGAGACCCCACCTGGAGTACTACGTCCAGCTCTGGAGCCTCCAACATAAGAAGGACATGGATGTGTTGGAGTGGGTGCAGAGGAGGGCCACGAAGATGATCAGACGGCTGGAGTACCTCTCCAACAAGGACAGGCTGAGGGAGTTGGGGCTGTTCAGCCTGGAGAAGAGAAGGCTCCGGGGTGTCCTTACAGCATCCTTCCAGTGCCTGAAGGGGCTGACAGGAAAGATGGAGAGTGACTTTTCACAAGGGTGTGTAGTGATAGGACAAGGGGGAATGGCTGTAAACGAAAAGAGGGCAGATTTAGATTAAATATTAGGAAGAAATTCCTCACCATGAGGGTAGTGAAACAGTGGAATAGGCTGCCCAGAGAACAGAGAAGTTGTAGATATCCCCTCCTTAGAATTGTTCAAGGCCAGGTTGGATGGAGCTCTGAGCAACCTGGTCTAGTGGAAGACGTCCCTGCTCATGGCAGGGGGATTGGAACCAGATGATCTTTAAGGTCCCTTCCAACCCTTACCATTCTATGATTCTATGATTCTATGATTCTGTGATTCTAAAACTCCCTTAAAAGTCCCTTTTCCCTCCTAAGGGCTATTTCAAGGCTGCCTTAGATGACATGAACACTAAAGGGGAAGTACTGAGTGTCCATGTCCAAGTGTTGGAGATATTTCTTGCAGGAGCTACAGCCACGGAGAGCCCGGGCAGGAGCTGGCTGGCCCTGAAGGGCTGCAGCCCAGGGCAGGGCCTGCACTGGAGCAGGGAGATGCATAAAGAGGGAGAAGCAGCCGAGACATGCCGTGAGGGACTGACCGCAACCCTCAGCCCCAGCCCTGCACCCCTCGTGGGGTAAGAAGTCAGGAGTGAAGTGGTGAAGGTGTGCCTGGAGAAAAATCTGGGGTGGGTGGAAGGTGTTTTAAGTTTTGTCTTTGTTTTTTACCATCCAGTTCTATTTCTATTTGGCAATAAATTAAATTAATTTTCCCCAAGTCAAGTCTGTTTTGCCCATGATGGTAATTGTTAAGTGATCTCCTTGTCTTTGTCTTGATCCATGAGCTTGCTCATCCTATTTACTCCCTCTATTCAGCTTGGGGTGGGAGGTGAGCAACTGAGTGGGTGCTTGGCTGTTTGCAAAGGCTAATCCACCACCAGCAGCAACAGGTATAAAACACCACAGCTTCAGGGTGAAATGAGAATGTTCAAGTTCAATAATGTCGAAATGCTTAACCCTGCTCCCATGACTCTTCTGACTAGTTCTTGCCTCACACGTTCATTGATGCTCTTGTTGTGACCTGTTCCTCCAACTTCCCAGCTCTGTCCCCTCCTCCATCCACCTACGAGGGGACCTAATAAATGCTTATAAATATGTGAAGGGTGGGTGTCAGGAGGATGGGGCCAAACTCTTTTCAGTGGTGCCCAGTGACAGGACAAGGGGCAATGGGCACAAACTGAAGCACAGGAAGTTCCATCTGAACATGAGAAAGAACTTCTTCACTCTGAGGGTGATGAAGCACTGGAACAGGCTGCCCAGGGAGGTTGTGGAGTCTCCTTCTCTGGAGATATTCAAGACCCACCTGGACAAGGTCCTGTGTAGCCTGCTGTAGGTGACCCTGCTTCGACAGGAGGGTTGGACTAGATGACCCACAGAGGTCCCTTCCAACCCCAAACATTCTGTGATTCTGTGATCCCTCTCAGTGTCTTCATTCACGGAAAGCACATAGACATCTTCCAGACTCACTTACGTGTATACTGTTATCTTCTTTTTTTCAGTTGTGATGACCATCTTAAACAGTATCCAAGATCAGAGGGATTTTGTCCTCTTGAGTGCTCCCCAAGAGCCTGTTTCCCGCTCTGGCAGGAATCTGGTCACATCTTGCAGCACCTATTTGGGTTGTGGGCTCACAGCATGGGGCAGGAAGGCCGCTCCCACAACCTCATCTTCCTACTATTGCAGCCCGCGTTTCACCAGCTTTGATATATGCACCTTACGCCGCTTTAAGCAATCTGGAATGAACCTGCAAACATCATTAATCCCTTATCCTGAGATTTAACCCTGCCATTCTTCCACTTGCTCCCTGTTCTCTTATAAGACAGAATTTCCCACTTGCAAAGCCCTTTGCAACCTATCCCTTACTCTCTTGCAACATCAAGCTATTCAACATATGAGCATCCCTTGACACATTCCTCCACCATCTGAAATGAACACTTTCACATGGAAGGGGCTTTTTTTCTTCTGTGTTTATACAGCACAAGGGATCCCCATGTTGCCTTTTTTATTAAAAAAATGGCAAAATGGAGCCACAAAGAATTGCGCACTGAAAAAAAAAATAGTGAAAGACCGTAATAGCAGAAAACAACAGAGATACAATTAAAAAACCAGCAGAGATACAATTAAAAAAAAAAAAAGAAAAAGAAAAATCCACAAATCTACATTCACTCCGGTTTTGATTTCAGCTATTAATGTGCAAATGATGGCTACTCAGGACCTGCTCTACTACACATTGCTGAAGTTCAGATCCATCCACCCTAAAAGCAAGTTAATAAGAAAAATGATCTTATTCATCTATGTTCTGCTTATCTATAAGTGATGATATGGGCCAGAATATAAATGCACACAAAATCACTGCTTTTGATTCTTAAAACATGAATATTTAAGGGGTCATTTAAGTGCCATCCTAGCTACATGCAGCACAACTTCTCTTGGTCCAATGAAATCAATCCAAGCAGATTCACTGCAGGATTTTACAAACTTCCATTTAAAACAGGCAGTTTAGTTTGCTCTCCTCTACAACATTAAAAGGTTGTCCAATTCCCATTTATTGCCCTTTAACTCATTTCTGTAGTATACACATGGTAACTTCCAAACACAAGGTATCTTCCAAAGAAAAAGTCCAGTCCCATGCAAGAATATAAAAAATTACTGAATTCACTAATTGCTTCTGCAGTTTGTCCTGCTGGCTGTGATGGCCATTGCTGGAGGTGCACACACACATTCTCTCTCCTGTGAACTCACTGTCTTCCTGTTCCAATATGCCACCATCACGTTCTTTCCCCAAACCCATATTTCTGAATAATTTTATGCCAGATTACTTATTATGTGAGGAGGCACACAATTATCTTGTATGAATTGGAACATATTTTCCCTATTAAACGTGGTAGTCTATGGTCTTCACAAGCCAGCAAGAATTACTACTGACCACAAGAAGATAAGGGGTTTGGTTTGGTTTTTTTTATTTCTTCTTACAAACTACAAACAACTTGCATAACCTGCTTTGATTTCTCTGTCCCCAGCAGTCTCCAGATGGGAAAGAGCACTAGGGGAAGGCTGAAAAACCCAACCTGCAGCAATCAAAATCTTGGAATTTTCAGCTCAAATTCCACTACTATTTCTGACTTCTCTGATGCATGGTACATTTTATCAGCTCGTTCTTTGCAAAGGAGGTTAGTACCAGTGTTTTTAACATCCCCATCAGGTGACTCATCCAGTAACACCCATCCTACCAAATTCCTTCTCAAAAGCAGAATTCCCCATTTCCTCTTCTTCACCACATTTAGCTCCTGTGCACCACTACAGTGTGACAGACATCTAAATTTGAATTTTAAATTTAAATTTTAAGAGGTAATACTTACTATTAGCAACGAAGATAATTGGAGACAAGGGACTGGGAAAGAAGGGCATCCAAAAAAAAATAATTAAATGCAGGGAGCTGCTGATGGAGCAGCAAGGATGAAGCTCCAGATGTTCACATACCGTTGCTGGCTGGAGAGCTACCCCATATAAGATTGTGTTTTCCAGCCTGCAAGAGGACAGCAAAGCAAGTGGGAAATGACATAAGGCGTGGTGAAGCATCCCCGTGGGCTGCATCGTTAGCTCCCTGCTGTGCCAATATGCTCAAGAGCAAGACAGTGTAGACCTAGGGGCAAAAGTCCTATGCATGGCTCCGTCCTACATCTCTTAGCCCAACACCCTTTTCATGCACACCCCGCTCCATCTATATTTAGCTTCCCATGGAGGAAAAGAAGAAAGGAAGAGAAGGGGAAAGAGAAAATAAAAGCAGGATGAAATTTACCTGAAGACACTTATCTACTCTTCCTCCTCTGCCCTACAGACATTGTCCGGGTCTCCGCCACACACAGCCCCATCTGTGCAACAGCACTGCCTGCCCCAGAGCCACCAACCAGGTTACGGAGCAGAGGAAGCAAAAGGGGGTTCAATGAAAACCCTCATCATGAAGATGCCACCAATCAATGCCCTGTGTGCAACGGTGTTTCATGCAAACATAATTCTTTTGCAGAAGTTCAAATAATTAAGCCAACACACAAAAAAATAGTAGTTATAGCATCCTTTAATGCTCAAAAAAACCCCAAGAGACCATTACGGAAGCTAAGTGCTCAGCTAAACTGAGTATTTTAAATCTGTAGAAAGACACTGACTCAAATCACAACGCTCCAGACAGGCAGTACCTAACTCATCAGAGTCTCAGTTTGCCGCTATATTTAATGCATGCTGAGCAGCTGAACTCCCGCACTGCTGCTCACTAAAGGTGCTCAGAGCTGTCAGTAATTTCCCAAACAGCAAAATGAACCCAAAGATTGCACACAAACTACATCCTTGAGAAAGCAGAGAGAGGGATGGGTGAAAAA
>Ga0065711_1009610_pt1 | contig 10784 bp, 9 predicted proteins | sample Hoacrofraction12_FD_59098 | JGI IMG/M metagenome (GOLD analysis project Ga0065711, IMG submission 59098) | Hoatzin crop microbial communities from Cojedes, Venezuela - Epithelial fraction 12 v2 (version 2) | ecosystem: Host-associated > Birds > Digestive system > Esophagus > Crop | place... | reverse complement strand
CGCGGGGGCGAGCGGGCGGGCGCCGCGGGCCCGCAGCATGGTGGAGAGCCCGGGCACGCTGCTGGCGCCCGGCGCCGAGGAGGAGGCCGAGGGCGGCCCGGACAGCCCCGGCGCCCTGAGGAGAGGCCTGAGGTCCACGTCCTACCGCAGAGCCGTGGTCAGCGGCCTGGACTGCGGCGGCTCTTCCAATTTTAAGAAAAAGAACAGGATGTCCCAGCCCGTGCTGAAAGCCGTGGTTGAAGATAAAGAGAAGTTCTCCAGCCTGGGCAGGATGAAGGTGGGTTGTGGCGGTCGGGGACAGGTTGGTTGGAATGGCGTAGGCTGCGCAGGAGCCTGGTTTGCGGGCTCTGCTGTTGCCCAGAAGTGCTGGGGGTTTCAGTTTGCTTTTTGATACCACAGAACTTTCACAGTTACCCGTGAGCCTCGCAGATCACTCACAAGTGGTGGTTTAGAAGTGAAGTGGCGGCGGCTGCAGGGCCTGCGGGAGCCCGAGCAGCGGGAAGATGTGTCAGCAGCCCCGCGCTCGCCGTTCCCGCTGGGCTCCCCGGCTCGGCCAGGGTTTCTGTCGCAGTCAGATCGATGCTTTAAAGCCTGCTTCCCCAGAAGGCAGTAAACAGGAAAAAAAGAGACATGGGCTCAATAAAGTCTGCCTGCTGGAGTAAACAGACTGACAGCAAAATAAACTTCCTCCCTTACTCCTCGATCTTTTAGAGACATTACTTTTGAAGTACTGTTAAAAATCAGAGTGTGGGGTGTGTTTTTCCCTTTTAAATCAATACAGACCACTTCAGGTGTGGTTTTGTAGCTCGAATTTTAATGCCTGTAAGTAAAAGCAGAATGCCTGTTTTTAATTCTTGGTTGCAATCTCTTGGGAGTAGTGGATTTGTATGAAATGTTAATGTATTGAAATGAAATGATAAAGATTTACTGAAAATATTCTCTTACTCAAACGTATCATATTGTGATCTTGCATTTCCTTCTTTTTAAACACAGTTTATTACTTTTTAAAAAATAGACTGGTAGATTCCTGCTGAGCGTTGGGAGTTGTTGAGCAGAGTACTCCAGGCTAAAGGCTAATGCTGTGGCAATTAAAATAATTATCAGCTTTATGACAACTTTCAGCCAAATTAAAAGTTACAGTTATGGAAGCTTCTGTGGAAATGCTGCAGGTGGTGAAATAGTAATGGATCAAATCGTGAACTGCTGAGGAGGGGGTGACTGGTTTTGGCTGGTTTTGGTAGCAGACTTTAACAGTAGTTGTGTTTAAAATAGGAGGACTCGACATTGTCCTGTCTGTACACACAAAACGCTTTTTTTGCTAGTAGCGTTTTTTTAGAGTTCTCAGACCATAGGACTTGTTGCACCAAAACAGCAGTTTTATTTCCAAGGTTTGTTTTGGTCTCAAACCATTAGTTTACAAAATGCTTAATGCGGTGTCTCTGTAGAGCTGTGGAGAGACAGCCGCTCCGTCCTGTGCCTTCTGTCCTCGTGGAGGAGCCCAGTGGCAGGGGAATGAGTTACAAGGTCACTGAACTCCTGTAAAGCTAGTGTGCTGTGCCTTTGAAACAGAGGAAAAATGAAACATTTGGGACAAATACATATAAACAGTGCAGGAGAGAAGGAAAACTACAGTAGCTTTTCACTTTCTGTGGTGAAACAATTGTTTTCATGAGTCCTTGTCCAGCATCAGATGTTTATACATTAGGGCCTGTTAATTCAGTGCCTAAATATCAAATACAATAGAAGTTCTTGTCACTGTTGTTCATTTTGCATTCTTCATTTAATGTGTATTTATCTCTTTCCTGTTAACAGAAGAAAATGCTGAAAGGACAAGGGACATTTGATGGGGAAGGTAAGCCCTTTTCTGTACAGACTTGATAATACGCTCAACCACAAGAGAAATGAACTTCAGGATCATTTTGCACACTTCTTTCATCAGTAGTCAAAGACTGAGTACCTTGTATTTCAGTAAACCAGCTAAAGTATGGAGCTGTAGTTCTGGTACTGGACATACTTTAGGGAATATTTTAAAGAATGTAGAATGACAGGCTAAAGATAGGTTTTTGTTTGAAGGGCTGCTTTTCAACTTAAACTCCCATTCCTCCTAAAAGGTGAACTGATGGATGTGTCTGTCTCTGCCCTGATAGTTGTGCAGCATTACGTGGACGAGGCAGGTTCCTCCTGTTGGGACTGCCATCCTGCCTGTTCCCCGTGACTCCTCCCGGGTGCAAGCCATAGCTCTGGTGGTCAGCCTAGGGGCTTGGGGTCATCGCTTGCAGCAGGCGCCTGCACTGTTATTCTCTGAGTTTGTGGTTCCTGCAGCTATTTCTCTCCCTTCCTCATAAGGCAAGGGTGCTGGGGTGAATTCCCTGACTTTGTAATCCTTTTTCTGCTACCTAGGCTTCAAGTTTAAGTGTCAGAACAACGCTGTCTGTGTATCTGCTCTTTTATGTTACTCATTAATTCTGGGCTTTGCCAAGTTTGCTGCTTTTCTCAATATTTCAACAAGAAAAAAATTCTTTCTTGGCTACAAGTCCATGGAAGTTTCATCGAAATCACTGCTACTCTCTTGGCTTTTCTCTGCTTAATGCCTCCTTAAGGTCATCTCAGCTGCTGTGTTACCTTCCTTTTCCGCTTGTTTCTATTTTCAAGACTTTCTATTTTGTTCTATTTTTATCACCACCTATCTTACTCTTACTTTTATCTTTTCTCACATTATCTCCTAATGGTGTTCTCTAGACTCTCCTCCAATGGCTCCCTTTTATCTTGGGCTGATCCCAACTAATAACTTTCTCTGTAATGCCTCTCCGAATGCAGTTGCTACACACAATTTCCTGTCTAAAAAGTGTATAAACTGTACAGACACATTCCAGAGAGCAAATGCAAGAGGCCAGACCTTGTACAATCCTCAGCCAGGGCTGTATGGTCTGAGCAGGTGGAGCAGATCCACCCAGCCTGGTGTAAGACCTCAGGAGTCGCAGCTGTGCTTGGAGCAGCCAGACCTTTCACTTCTTTCCCCTTGCTCTTGTAGGGGAAGATGGGGTAATGTCCAAAGCCTGGCCCACCTCTAAAGCACCTTTCTGAGCTTGCTTTCTTAATGGCCTAATCCGTCTGCAGGTTATGCTGGTCTTGAATTTCTCTGTCCTTTGCGGTTTGCTTTTGGAAAGGGTCTGTGGTCAGGGAGGTTGGGAAGTGGAGAGGGTGGGCTCCATACCTGCGTTCCTTTTGACATTTGGTCTGAAATAATACTGGCAGTACTGAAATACAGAAGGAGTGTAATTTGTCTTAGGGTTCGTAGGCCTCGTGCTTATTCAGGCAAGCTTTGAAGTTTCTATTCGGAACAGCTCTGACCTCAAATTTCTGAAATTTGGATCATTTTCTTCTCTCAGTGAAGTGTGAAGATGGTATTTAAAGCTGACAGAATAAAAGTTGGCATGGGAAGTGGACTTATAATGGTTTTGTAGATTAAAATAGCTGGACCTCTAGATTAGTGACTGCTCTACTGACACGCTTGTTCCGATTTTAAATTGCTGGCTAATTACGAACCATTGTACAGCAAACCAAGGAAGAAAAAATTGTTTTCTGCTTTTTCTTGACAAAGGACACATCTGTTCTTTAATTCAGTCAGCCTGGATCTTTTTGGTAGTGGTACAGTGATCTATTGTTACTGTACTGCACCATTGTCCGTCCTAAATAAGATGCTATCTTTGTCTCGGAGTTTGTGAGCGACACAGTGACGTTTTTGGTTTCTTTCATTGTTTAGATGTTACTTACAATTTTTGTGAAAGCAGCTAAGCTAACTTTCTAGCAATTAACAACATACTGTTGTTGTTTTATAGAAAACGCTGTATTATATCAGAACTATAAAGAGAAAGCTCTGGACATAGATTCTGATGAAGACTCTCANCCCCGAGAGCAGAAATTGGATGAAAAGGTTGTTTTTCACTATAAGCCCCTGAGATCGACGTGGAGTCAGCTGTCTGTTGTGAGTATTTGATCGTTGTATAGCCAGACAGAGTATCAAAGAATGTATTGAAGCAAGCCTTTTTACTTGCTACTGGAGTTTTTGGCTGAAGTTTGTCATCTTGTCTTCCCTTCCGAAACACAACGTGTTTCCAAATACTCTTTTATCGACAAGTTTGCAACTGTTCGGATGTTACTAATCCAAAACCAGAGGTCTCAATTTAGCTTTTGTTTAGGTTTTACGTGAGGTAACTCCAACAGCCTAAACAAAGTTTTCTGAGTCAAATTTAGTAGTTACAGACTGATGCTCCTGCCAGAATCGGTTTCCCTGGTTACCCAACACCTCCCTTTTTCTAGCAGAAGTGTTGGTAGGCTCATGCAGCCACACAGCAGACTGGTTAGAGTATCTGGTTTGAAATCACCAAGAAAAAAAATTCAATGTAGTTGAAGGTGGAATTAAATACAATTTGAAACGCAAAGCAGTTGATACTTCGTAATCTCACGCTTGGAGATGCATTTCTATTATTTTTTTCTTTTTAAACTATGCTGGACAAAAAAAGTGAAGCATGCCTCGTTTTGTTTGGCCATTGAAGACCCTGACTTTGTAGTTCCTACAGTCACCAGGCTGCTTAGGCCCTGCCTGCACAGGGAGTTGGCAGCCGTGCTGGTCCTGGGGAGAGGTCTGGGTTATGCTGATGCCTGGTACTGTGGCTGGCTGTTCTGAAGGAGGTGCTGTCAGAAGGCCTGAAAAGACAGGCTTAAATCTGAACAGCGTGTAAACTCGGAAATCTGTGCTTTGTGGTTCCTTTCAGTAAATTGGAGTGGTGTGGAGCAAACCTTAAATAGGATTTAGTCCTGGGTTTTTTTGGTGGTTTTTTTTTGTTGTTTTTGCTAAACTTTGCTTTTCGTTTGCTAAGAACAACATGGAAGTCCTGATCAATTGCTGGTCTTTGTTGTACATGAAAAGCAATGCAATTGAGAGAGTTCACTTTAGGGTTCTGTATCTGGCAAAGACACAACTTTTCTGATTCATTAGAAAAGAAAAGAAAGAAGTGTGTGTGTGAATTGACTAACAGGGTGAATTACGATAAAGAAGAGCTTCAGTTCAAATAAATTTCTGCTGAATTGTTCTAAATTGCTGCAAGCCAACTCTAAGATGATTTGACCTTATATATTTAGTGGAAACCATTTTAAAAAAAGCTGCGTACTCAGATGGTGGTATTCTGCTATCCTTAGCATAGGCTGTGAAGTGTCTGCAGTGGCTTTTTTTTAGCAGCGTCGTTACACAAAGTAGGATTCAGCTGTTCTGAGCAGTACTGCAGTCTTGCTGGCATCCCTGCTAATAAGATGACAAATTAATGATAGTAATTGTTATTTCTACAGGCTTTCCTACTATGCCTGATTTTGAGACTAAAGAAACTGTTAAAATTCCCTGTTTCTGTGGTTAATTTTATGCTTTGATCATTTCTGTGGTTTCTGGAGGGATGTCCCTAAAACAAACGGTTGGGGTTTTTTCTGGGTTTTGTTTATGTGACTTGTAGAATGTTGTAGAACCTCATCCCTCTGTGTGGCATAGGAAAGGATTATTATTACGTGACGTGATCACCTAGAATATTTGACAGCTGGGACCATTGGCTGTGTGTATCCTATAGCAGTGAGTTATTAAGCCTCGGCACAATCTTCTAAGGCTATTTAGATTGTCTGTTTAGAAGAGCGGTCTTTCAGATGTTGATGACCTGTTGCAGTTCAAGGTATTGAAATGTGAATCCCTCTTTGATTCAGTAATTATAAAGAAGGCAAGACAATGTGGTTTTGAAAAGATTTGCTTTAAATTTTCTTTCAACAAATCAAGTACTTTACATGTAGTTAATTTGCTTAATGTTGCAAAACAGTTTGTTTATAGTGAAGTCAAATCGGATTTTTTTTCTGCCTTCTAGGCAAACTAGCAGTTAAATGTTCAACAGCTGAGGTATTTTGGAAGGAATGCTATTCAGTAATAATAATAATAATTTCAAAAACACTAATTTGTCATGAGACCAAAATTGTATAAAGATCATCTCAGTAAGAGAACCATTCCTGTGCCATGCTGACGGTTATATAAACTGACTTGTTCTTTAGGCTTTCTAGCACAGCAAACTTGTTCAGTGTTTTTACTTGATTTACGAGGTTGGAAGTGGGGAGTGTATGGGAAAAGGTAGTGCACTGTGGGAACAAACTATGGGAATCTGAATCTCAGCGTGTCTGTGTTTATAACTCTGGAAAAATTACATGCTGTCAATGTATTAAGAAGTGAGCATGGAATTGTAGCAGGAAGTCAGCTGGAAAATGCCCAAGTATTGGGTTTCAGCATATGTTAGGAAAGAAGGAGAGCAATACGTTTATGGTATTATTAGGAGTGACTGTGGTAGGAAATTGAGGGGAAAGCCAGCGAATGAATCCACTCTTTCTGCAGGATGGTTCTTTGGCCACACAGGCGTGACAGCTGATGCAGCTCTGACCAGACTTTCTATCTGAGGGGGATAGTGAAACCTTCATGTATGGAGTTGTCAAATCCTTCTGGGTAACAACTAAAAAAAAAAAAAGGGTGTATTGCTGTCTTCCTGCAGTGTGCACACACATGTGAAACTGTAATAGAGCTTTTCAGAGAACGTTTAAAGACTCTGAAATAGGGTGCTGTTTAAATCCAGTTCCTTTCAAATTCCTCTTGAACCCTCTTCCTCTTTAGATTCCTGTTACAGATTAGACAGCTGGCAGTAGTGAAGCAGATCACTAGGTAAAGAGCTGCCTTATCTACTATCTCTGTTCCTTCCAACCTTCATCTGTTAATATGAAAGTTTAATTTAGGGAGAGTAACGAATATTTCCAAAATATATTCCAGAAGTATCTTTTGATATTTTTGAAGAATTTCCAGCAGATCATAGGCACTGATACTAACTTGTGTGCTATATTAAATGTATTTACTTTCCGGCAAATGCAGCGTTCAGTTGGTGTGGCTAATGACAAGGAGTATTACTGTGTGTGCAGAGAATCGCAGCCTCGGGTGGGTTGGAAGGGACCTCTTGATGTCGTCGTGTCCAACCCTGCTGCTCAGGAGGGTCACTTAGAGCAAGTTGTCCAGGACGGTGTCCAGTCAGGTTTTTTGATCATCTGCAGAGGTGCAGACCTCGCCACCTCGCTGGGCAATCTGTTGCAGTTTGACCACTGCATCTGACTGGTGGACTTTGAACTTAAATGTCTGGTTTTCCAGGTCCTTACCGTCCAGCCTGGAGAACATGATGCGTGTTCACTTTTTGTTACCAGTGTCAGTGCTGCTGTGATTCTTATATTCTTGAGATCTAGCACTGGAAACAGATGTCCCGTAGCATGAGTAATTCTCATAATTATTGAAATATTTAATATTAATTGGGTGTCCTAACATCAAGTCCTCCATTTCATGCCCAGTAGGTTCAACGTATTTACATAGCACTGCATCAAGATTTTGCGTGTTCTGTCAACTGCTGTCTCTCTAAACCGAAAGTCTTTCCAAGCTTCAGTCCTCTTGTGTTTCATTTTTGTGATCATCTCTTTCTCTGGTGTGACAAGCGCGGTGATGATTTTTCTCATTCGTTTAAAAAGCTGCCACAAGTTGCTTTACTGAGCCACTGACCTGTCACCTTTGCATAGCTGCCTCTTCTCTGTGGTATTAAAGAAAGACCACCTGGGTTCACTGCCAAGGATCTGCAGGGCTAATCTCTGCATTAGCTCACATTTTTCTCCCAGTATCAAAGAGGTGATGTTCAGTGTGGTTTATGGTGCAGCCACTTAACGATATTTCTTAAAGAAATATTTCTGGTGAGTTTTCCCCACTGCAGCACCTCCTCGTTTAGGAGGAGCTGCTTGTACATGACCACAGAGTTAACCTGTCGTCCTCTCATCCTTTCCTCCTCGTATCCACAGCTGAATCGGCCATAACTGAGTTGCTGACAAAAGCAGTCCAGTGTGACAAGAAGATAGCGTTAGTATCTATTGGTGGGCCTCTGCCATGCTTTCTGCTTGTGTTCTTAGCTTATACTAAGTTTTTTTTGCATAGTATCACAAATGTGATTTTTACGGTATTTCAGGTAAACCATTTTGGACACCTCATAACCAGGAACTGGGTTTTCTTCCACAGAGTATGTCAAGGAAATGTTGCTGTTGATTAAGAGTACAAGACTGAGTCATTTGCTTATATGATGGATTTGTATATGTACTTTGTGCGTGCACACCCATCTATGACAGAATAGTGATCACGACACACAGCTACAGGTTTTTGAACATAAATGCAGCAGTTGCTGCATTGGCCTCGCTGGAAATTTGCAGTTGCTGTATTAACAGGAAGCATTGAAATCTCTTGGATATGTTCGTAGGTATTTCCTGTGTTGGCGTATTTTTAGAAAAGTCTTCCACTGCATCCAGAAAAAAGTGACATTGTACTTCCTAGTGAGTGCTTTAAAGCCTGCAGGTTGTTGGTTGAAAGGTACTAATTCGGAAGTATATGCTTGTGGTGACATAGGAATCTGTAATTTGTGTTCAAAAGAACAATTGCTTGAACACTGGAATGTTTGTTATTTTTGTAAGCATATACGTGTGTATATACTTCAGTGTGCATGCAAAGCAACGTGCAGCACTTCTTCATGTTGTGCCACCTTTACACTTGAACCTGCTCGCCAGGTTTGTGGTACCTGGTATGCAGGAAGAAAATGAGGAGTAATATATCCTTTAAAATTCCAGGGCACAAGTGGAGTAAGAAGAGAAAGCTGTTGACGATGGTACGTTAGGAGCTTTTGGAGAAGACCAAAAGAGAAACGGGAGAATGGAAGGGCATCTGTTAAGTCTTGTGTCCTGTGACATGCTGCTGCTCCACGAAGAGAACAGGACCTTTCGCATGTGTAGTGCTGTGCAGTGGCCTCTTGTTTGTCTTTTGTTGGTCTTTTGTTTTTTCCAGCATTCCCCTGCTAAATGACTAATGCATGCGATTTGCACCAGGAAAGAATAAACCTCAGGGGTCCCTGGTGTGGAATGTGGAAGCTGAGTGTGTTGCTTCAGGCTGTGGAAAATGTGGCTATGACTGGAGTTCATGGTGGCTGTATACGGAGAGCTGGCGCAAACTTGTCTTGGCTGATTTGGCTGTGGGGTGCGGCGTGGAGACGTCATCGTAGGGTTGAGGATAGCAGTACAGGAGTATGTATTTGGGACTGTGCCGTGGCTGTTCAGGGTAAATCTGAGCTTCTCCAGAATTTTTTGGCCAATTACTAGCTGTCTAGGTAGTTTGTCTACACCTTTAGGTGTGTTTAACAAATGAAGACACTAAGATTTTTTCAGGACAGCTCAGGAAATGAACCTTGTCATGTATGTGTGTCAGTCAAGAAATCTAACTTAGAAAGCGGTTTTCATGCTTCCTTGTGTGTTTGAAATCCAGGGATGTTGTGCAGGGTGACCGTGATTCAGCTGTGCATGCTTGTGCCGCAGTAGTTCGGTGTTTGTGTCTTCAGGTAGTTTTTAAGGAAATTAGTTCTGTCGATAAGTCAAATGTCAGACATTACTGACTTAATGTTTTTTTTTATTTCTGCTGGTTCATTGCTGTATTTCTGAGGTGGGTAGATTCTTTAGCTGAATTCTCAGTGCAGTGTGTTTGGTAGTCCATTATTTTTTTAAATTGCTTTTTTCTACAAAAGATGTTAAAAATTTTAATCAATTTATTTCTTTTTTTAGGTAAAGAAGAATGGATTATCGGAAGCAATCAGCCAGGAAGAAAGAAAAAGACAGGAGGTACTCTTTAAAGTAACACATTCTTTTTCGTTGATTGTTTAGGGATGCACTGCATGCCTGTTTTATTACTCTCTATTTGTTGGTAAGGAGGCAAGTTCATCACGCTGCTTCCTGTCCTAGAATGAAGTGTCTCCTCTCCCTGGGGAGAACAAATAAACAAACCCTGCCTTTTGCTGATGTGCACATCCCTGCCACGGGTCTCCTGCCAGCATCCTGCGGGTCTTGCTGGAGGAGTGGTTCCTGGGTGTGCTTGCTCCAGCAGATGCAGCAGTCACTGCTGCCGGCTGTGCCAGGGATGGTGTCAACTCAGCCCTGCGCTCACAGAGGGTAGGAGGTGGCGCATCAATTTTTAAAGGCAGGGAGGAGCAAGGAACAGCTCTTTACAGTGCCCCGTGGTTACAGCTTAATCCTGTGAACAATTCTGCACATGCCGGCAGTGCGTATGTGGTGTAACGAACCTTTTTCCTCTCACACTGAGATGGAGTAGGTGCATCCATGCTGTCAACAGTGCAGACAACAGCAGCAGTTACTGATGTAGTTACCTTTTCTCTCTCTCTTTCCCCTTTGCTCCTTTTGTCCTCTTCATCTGCTTCCCTCTTCCTCTTTGCTCCTTTTGTCCACTTTATCTGCTTTACCTTCCTTGCTTACCTACAGGGGCTATATCAAAGTGAATGAGAGGTGTTGAAAAGAATAGGCTGACCTAGCCACCTATGTAACTGCAGTTCTTGAGGTGTGTCCTTCAACAGGAATAAAAACCCAAGTTTTTTTGAGTAGAAACACTGTAGCATTACCTGCCCTGGTAATTTGTTCCAGTGTCTTCACTTCAGGTCAGGATGTACGTCAGTGAGTGTAGCCCAGCGAGCCCCGAGTGGGGTTTTCTGTGAAGTTCGCAGATGTGTATAGCATGCCTCAAATATGAATTTAGCTGCATGACCTACAGCTGCTGTGTTCGTACATGAAATACAAAAACATCTTGTTCTGCATACATGAAATTTAGACAATAGTGTGTTGTTGGTGTGGTGGTTTTTTTTTTT
>Ga0065711_1050533_pt1 | contig 10785 bp, 4 predicted proteins | sample Hoacrofraction12_FD_59098 | JGI IMG/M metagenome (GOLD analysis project Ga0065711, IMG submission 59098) | Hoatzin crop microbial communities from Cojedes, Venezuela - Epithelial fraction 12 v2 (version 2) | ecosystem: Host-associated > Birds > Digestive system > Esophagus > Crop | place... | reverse complement strand
TTCAAGACCCGCCTGGACAAGGTCCTGTGCAGCTTGCTGTAGGTGACCCTGCTTCGGCAGGAGGGTTGGACTAGATGACCCACAGAGGTCCCTTCCAACCCCTACTATTCTGTGATTCTGTGATAATATGTTTTTGGATTCTTCGGGGTAAGACAAGTATTTTGCTTTTATTTTCAACGTTGAAATTTTTATGACACCATGAAAACTTCTGTCACAAAAAAGGTAGACAGAGAAGACAGTAACTGTGGTGTATTTTTACTAGTCTTTGTATGTTCTGGAGTTAAATCTGAATGTTTTGCCTTGCTACAGGCTTTTCTGGTGCCTCACCTCCCATGATGTTCTTAGGCCCGTTCTTACCTAGCAAGTCTTATTTTGCCACTCATGTCTTCCCGTTCTCAGTCCTCTCTCTTCCTGCTGTTTCCCCCATTTTGGCCTTTCCAACATGCTTGCTTTCTGCTCAGCTGTCAGTCCTACTGTATTCAAATTTGACAACTCTCGTTTGCTTTTTGCATCCCGGGAGAGCATTATTTACAAAGATCCATGCTAATCCTACCAGATGCCAAAAATTGTGTTAGTCTGTAGGCCAAACGAAGATGGAATTCTTAAGGCAAATTGCTGAAGTTTGCCTCTATTTGAATGTTATAGAAATATTTTTTAAGGCTTCTGTGCTTGGTAAAGAAAGCTAAATGGACTTTCTCAGGTACTGTAAAAAGGATGTTCTTGGCTGAAGACCAATAGTGGAAAAATTTGAAGTTTACATTCCAGGCAGGAAGGTGCTAGAGCAGTTTAGTAACCACAGATTTTCAAAGTTGAGGAAGGGACTGCATGTGATATTTTTTTTTTTTAGTATATGTATTTTTTTTAATACTTTTGTTCTTGCAAATGGCAAAATAGTCTTGGTTAATGTTAGTTTGTTTTTCCTTCCAAAGTTGACTTGACACATAGACCGATTAACACATTGGGGGAAAAAAAAAAAAATCAGCCACAACAGTGAAGTTTATCTCCAGAAAGAGAGACTGTATAACAGAAAAAAAAAAATGGTGCTTTTAGTAGAGGCATATAATAACTGATAGATTTTCTTTGTCTTTGTGCTCCTTTGTAGATGCTGGGAACAGTGGAAATTCATACTCCTGCAGCCACAGAAAACTGTAGTGTAGTACGTATTGTATCTGAGCTAGGAATTCCAAATAGAATTTGGCATTCTGATATTTTCTGAAAACATTTGTAACTTACCCTACACATTGTGTCATGTTTTTTTACCTAACCTGAGAATATTGAAAGTCTGAGCAAAACCAGTTGGTGTACTTCTAAATTTAATGTTAGTGCACTTGTTTATTTCCATAGTTACTTGAGGGGCATTAAAGTGGTAAAAAGTAAAAGAGTTAAGTTCACTTCCCGTTCATTCCCACGGGGAAAAGAAGCTTGAATAAAAGTTTGCGTGGCAAACTGGGACTTGCAAAATGAAAAGGATGGACTTGAAAAGAAGAATGATTTGGGACATTATGTAGGAGGCAAAGTTATGCCTACGGTACAAAATCTGGAAGTGAAATTAATTTATGCAAAGCATCAGAAGACAAAATACATTAAATAATAGAATACAAACTAGTGGTTGGAGAAAATACAGGATTGGGAAAAGAACTGTTAGAACGTATAACTTGCTGGAACAACAAGTGATTGTGGTGTGACTAATGCTCACATACATGTTTGCAGTACAATGTCTCAGGGAAATATTAATAAAATACAGTTTGCACTGAATTAGTTTTGTGAATTGAAACGGCAGTTTGACTGTGTGTCCAGATTTCCAATACAGTACTGCTGAAACAGTGCTTAGTCTTCGACAGTTAAATAAAAAAAAACCAGGCATGGAAAGGAACTTGGTGAGCATTCAGATATAATGATATATAACTTATAATTAGGATTTCAAATTATATATATTTAGCTTGTATAATAACCACTATAGGAATAGAACTATGATAAATTTTTAGTTTCCTCTCCTGTATATTTTTGTTATCCATTAATCTGCATATTTTCAAGATGTAAACAAAGAGAAGGAATAGAAATACTGGATATAAAAAGAAATTCGAGAACAGTGAAATCCAGGGAAAACCTACGCAAGAAAAATGTTGCCGTCTGTCGTCTCTGACAGGTAACCTTGAAATGTCTGAACTGGCTCATTTTTCAACATGCCAGTCAAATATGAAAGTTTGAAATAACAGCAATCATAGCTTGTACAGTGTCTGTCATTTAGTATGGAGGAGGCTAGGGAAAGCTGGCATGTGATTTATAAAGGTACTGCACTGAACATCAAATCATCAGGGTTTAATTTCTGATTCTGTCAATGAGTCTTCAAGGAGACCCTGTGCATCTCCAGAATGACTCAGTGCTTTAGCTCTGCCTCTGCCAAATGGGGATTTTGGTACTTTTTCCTATGCTGTATATTCAGATTTTGACTAAAGGAAAAGATGGGGTTTATTTCTTTAAGTAATTGCAACTGGTTTGTGTAGATAAAGCTCTTTTTTGGCAGCAGTAAGTGTATGTGTAAGGGGAAAATATCTGCTGTGCTCAAGGGTTCTGCATGGGTAGACGTTGCCTTAGGGGAGTGTAAGATTTTGTCTGGGATGTTTTTTTATGTGTTAATGCAGTTTCTGATGTACGAGTGTCCTCATCTCGGATTGGATCTGTTGGCCACAGTACAAGCAAGTGAGGTGTGTGTAGTGCCTCCTTTGCTCCAAAATAGGCACCTCTTAATTTTTTCATGGTGAATTAAAATGTGCAGAGGGATTGAAACAAAGACTGGTTCTACTCAAAATCAGGCAGCTCATCTATGGGGATGTTTTTTGTCTGTAGCGTGTCGCTTGAAGTAATCTCTTGTCTAGTCAGTGGGTCACAGACAGGTGAATCCTCTGCCAGATATAATGATCCTAGGTCTTTAGGGGAGAACAGTAAATGCAGAGATGGTACTGGGGAGTGCGATACGCACACCTACTCACACTGTTATCCAGGGGAAATCAGAGGCACAGGGCATGCTCAGGAGATGAAGCTAGGCAGATCCTGAAAAGGCAAGTGGTAGGAGCAGAAAGGCTTTGCGATAAAACTTTCCTGCTGCCAAACTGCAAAGCTGTTTGCGTTTACTAGTTACCTTTCTGCATTACAAATGTGACAATGCAGGGATACATACTGCAGAAAAAAATGTAAATGCAGTACATGTCCAATAGACCTTGAAATTTGAAATACATTAAAATAAATATTGCAGCAAGAATTTCAGTTTCATTTTTTCATTTAAAGTTAAAATAAAGCCAAACAAGTGAACAGTATACTAATAACAACAAAGTAAAATATGAAAGGAACTTCTGTCTGATTGGAAAAGTAAATTTTAAATTAATTGTTTAAACTGAAAAAAACAAACCCTTAGCTTCATCTTGTTTATTCAATTCCCATACGTAGAGTGGACTACCAGTACTTTAGAAGCCTATTTTCTCACGTTTTTTGAAATAGAAGCTTAGTTTCTCAAAACTTCAATATTTACTGAATGTTCTTGTCACTGTCTTTTCAGGAGAGTGCTGTTCTGCTCAACTATATGAATGGCAACAGCTATGTATTTTTACTTTGTACATTTCTAGAATTACTAAAATGAAATTGGGATGCATCAGATGCTTCCACAACGAGTTTCTGTAGAGTTCAGGACAGATCCACTGCACGAATAGGGGAGTTTCTTGTCACATCATCTAATGATCAAGTCCCTGTTGTCCTAGGGAGCCTCCAACACTGCTGTAGGGCCATATTAGGAGAGGGGTTTTTCCCTATCTAGGATGCATAAAGAGAAAGATATGCCCACTTATCAAAGAGTTTGGCAAGTCGTAGAGATGTTTATGAATACTGTTAGCAGAAGCACAGTCTCTTATGCCTCAGTTTATTTTTAGAGAGAAAGGTGTTAAGCTAAGCCTGCTTGTTTGTTTGTTGTTCTTCCCTCTTCGTCTTCGTTTTAGCTTGTGGTTACACTTCCTTACCAGGTTGAACAGATGCATACTGCAGATGTACATTGCTGGGTACAGCCTTCCTTTTTTCAGGTCTTTTACCTGACCGTTTTGGTTTAATCTGAGGATGATTTTTGTTAAAGAAAATCACAAAATGTGAGGGGTTGGAAGGGACCTCTGTGGGTCATCTAGTCCAACCAAAATGTTTCTGTCCTGTATCAATCCAGTGTCTTACATAAATAAAGACTTTCATGGAAAGTCTTAACCTAGTGTAAAGAATGTACGCTCTCTCAAGAACAGTGTTAAAGTACTGAAAGAAATACAGCTGTCTCAAAACACTTTATGGCTAAAAAACGTATAGCAGGATGTTTCTTGATCGTGCTTGGCTACAGTCCACAAGAGAGATTTTTCTTATAGTTCTGTACTGGCATGTATGAAATAAGTTGTCATCCGTTTTGTAAGAAGTTATTAAGGAAAAATAGATTTCTGAGAAATTGTCCTGCATTTACTGTCAATTGCCAACTCAAAGATAAGTCTGTTAATTTCTGTATGTTGATGACGACTGCTTTTTGTTGGCACTTCTGGTTAATGCTATGGCAAAGATCTCCTCATTATTTACATATTTGTGATATCTGAACGTTTCAAAAGCAATTCAGAGAGAAAGCAAATGTGACTTTAGCAAAGAAAGTAATCTAGTGTTCCAAAGAAAAAAAGCCTCTGCTGTTGTGGGAAAAGGTGTTGCAAGGAGGTGATTAATATTTAATAGTAATCTGTCTAGAAAATTGCAAAGAAAAGACACCAAATTCTAATGCATTTCCAAAAATTGTAAAATCAGGATAGTATTTCACTGTAAAATTATGACTAAACATTTTTGGTTTAAATTAGCAACTTCTTCTTTTTTCAGGAAATTTGGAGAGCGACCTCAACCGAAACGACTCACCAGGTAAGCATTAAAGAAATACTGCTTTTAACAATTTTCTGAAGTTACCTTTTCATTCGCAGAAGGATTTCTAAGTTAAAAAATTGTGGCTTTCTAATCCTGGAATGTTAAATATCCAAGCTTTTCAATTTTTTTATGCCAGAAGTAAAATTTTGAACTGTGAATTGCTTGTTTTTAATATGATACTCAAAATGTCTTTTTAGAAACGATGTTGAGTTCACATACCAGTTATTGTAGGTTATTCAGTAGGATGTTAATCTGCTTAGTTTTAAGTCACCAGGAAGGAGCTGGATTTCTTTTCCTGGGTAAAAGTGTCTCGTGAGGTTGTGTAAAATAACACTTCTTACTGCCAAAATTCAGCTATTACGTCACTGCTGTCATGCAGCAGGTAAGAGCAAAATGAACACAGTGCTGTCAAGGAGTGATCTTAACCAATTTTTGGTGAAAACTAAACAGTCAGAGATAGCATCAAATAGTACCATCAAGTCAATCCATTCTGAAAAGTGTTTAGAGTGACTGGAGTCTGATTTGCTCCTGGCCTGCATGGGAAATATTTATACTAGAAACTATTAAGTAGTCACGATTTTTTTTCAAACTGTTGTAACACAGTCTATGCAAGTATTTATTATTCTGTGCCACAAACTTCCAAGTGGCTACTGAGTTTAAAATCCACTGTTTGCTTGAAGTACAGAAGTCATGCAATTATTTTACAGTTTTGTGTGGTAATAGTGCTGTATAAATGCATGGAAGCCCATTGTCACTCTGGCCTACTTGTGTTTTGAATGAAATTATGGTGCCTTATGTAAAGCACGGGGTGTGGGGGAGCATTTACATTTTGTGTTGGGGATATCTGTCTCATTGCATTTCTGAATAAGCTTCACGTTATCTTGTGTCGTTGTTAAACTTCATTTCAATGCAAAATTGATCTATACTGACTTACAGGTAATTGAACAAACATTGGTGTTTCCTGTTCGCCTACTTATTTTCAGGGATATTTAAAGATATTAAGTTTCGCATAATGAACTGTTTTCCATCTTGAGCAGTAACACCTGTTAGCATCACCCTGAAGTTACTGATAGCATCTATCTTCTATGATTTAAAAAGAACAACTGAAAAAATGACTATTCAGTCTAAGGTCTTTTAACTAAGTTTTCTGTTAACTATAGTGACTCTGAATTTCACGTGCAGGATTTTAGCTACTAGATGTGCCAGGTACTCTTTCCTATGAGTACAGGCTAGGCATCTGGGAACTGCTAGCCGTCCTTCAAAGCAGTAGCCTGTAGATCTTTTCTATACTGATAGAGGCTGGAAACAAGCAACCTGACTTTTCTTCTCTGAAGAGAAAAATGCTGAAATGGAAAAACTGTCACACAAATTTTTAAGAGTATCGTTTGTTTATATAATGCTAAAAAATGTTTTTGTAAAGGCATTTAATTTAGTTCAATTATTGGAGAATTATTGTTCTTTTTGGTGTAAAGACAGTCCTGTTCATCTAGGAATCTGTTCATTGTGGTGGAAGCTCCAGCGGAACAACACTATTTTGTTCATACGGTGCTAGTTGTTTTTATATGTAAACTATAATAGTACTGCCTTCATGGAGAGATTTAAGATTTAATAATGAGGAACATAATATAAGAATTCCAATGGTTATGTGTTTATCAGTGGGAGGGATTAGAGAGGAACATTCCTAGTTCTCCTAGGAGCTTGGATTGTACAAATCCACTGTAGCAACAGACCAGTAGAAAAGGCAGAATTTCTTCCTCATACAATGCTAAATAAACATTCGATAGCAACTAGCGGTTTTGTGCGTGGGTTGCTGGTATTGAGTGGTTTTCTTTTCGTGGTAGTCAAGTCAAAAGTTTTTAGTATGATAGATATTCTTAATTTAGTATGACAGTACTCTTTATTAAGAATATTAAAAATTGCCAGATAAAAAGTTTTTAAACCACTTAAATGCAGCTAATATGTATCGTAATGAAATTTCACAGTGAATTATGTTTTGTGGTTTAAAATATGTTCTTAAACAATGGTTGTAAATAAGGTAAGTCTGTGTGCTTTGAGACTGTTCTTCCATCTGTGCTTTCATGGATAAACATCAGTTTTACCAATGTCAAATGTACATAGATCAAGGTAGTCCAAATTTAAAACAGTAATTCAAGTCTTTGCCCTTATATGCTGCTGTTTAAACAGAAAATCTAGCACTGATCACTGCCTTATGCAGGCGTGACATGCAACAATTTACAAAACATCATTAGCAAAGCTGGATTGCTGTTGTTGTCCAACATAACCACCGTTCAATCTACTTGCTTTCCTCTGTGAAACTATATCTGGGGATTTCTTTTGGAAAAGGTCTTGTCAACAAAATACTACTTTTTATCTTCCCTCTTATTTCAGTGGAAATGTTTGTTTTTCTAGATCTATCCAAATGGGATTCAACAGTTGCATGCAGGTCACACACACACCCCCAAGATCCCTCTGCTATAGGGTTTCATCTCTTCATGTAACTTCCTGTTAAATTCATAATTTGTTTCTCGGATTCATGACTTTGAAGATGAGTGCATTGGTGGGCATTCAACCTGCAAAAGCTCCTCCAGGGACTTGAAAGTGTTCCTGTCAGCACTGCGACACAGCTAAACCCTAGGGTGTTGAATTTGGCATGCTGCTTAATGAACAGTTAGATTATTATACAGAAGAATGATAGGGTGTATTGTTCTCTTACTTCTCTCAAGGAATTGCTGTTGGTGTGTTTGAGATAATTACAGCTTTTATATGACGTCTGTCATTACAGTGATGATGAACAACAGAAAATCTTTTTTTTTTCTTTTTTTTTACCTGATTGTATGCAGGAAGTAGAGGCTTTCTCTAGAAGACCAGGTGAAACGATAAGCTGAAGAATTTAACTTTTGTTAGTATCTTTGCAACCAAAAGAAAACTTTTGTATAAACATGCAATGATTTAGTTAATAGCTTAAACAAAATTTCAGAACAATTTGTCATTATCATGAGAGACTAAACTGGTTAAGGAGACAATATTGAATTAGTAAAGTGTGTTGTAATTGAATATTTGTGGCAGGGTACGTTTAAAAAATTGAGCTTTGAACATGGTGTAGTGATTGGCATTGATATGACTTTACATCACAAGCATCTTTTTTTCCTGGAAAATGTAGTAACTGTAAATGACCACAGACCCCTACTGCTTCATGCAAGATAGTTGCTTCTTTTTGTTGTGTAATTCTCTTAAACAAAACAAACTCATATTAACCCCATTAATGATTGCCTTTTTTGAATTTCAGGTGTTTGGAGGTTTTTTTGTCCTAAAGCGGTCTTTGAATTATTGTAATTACAAACAAAACCAAAAGAACTTTCAAAGCTTATTTTGTCTTTTAATTTTTAGGGAAGCAATGCGAAATTACCTAAAGGAACGAGGTGATCAAACAGTTCTAATACTCCATGCTAAAGTTGCGCAGAAGTCGTATGGAAATGAAAAAAGGCAAGTCTCTATTCTTTCCTGGCTTCCCTCTACAGCTTCCAGCTAGGGAAACTATAGTGTGTAGTCTGGTGCGTAGTACACTGCAGAATTCCTCAGATTGTACTATGGTCTGAAGAAACGTAAATCAAAATGTGTTCTTGTAAATAATTTGATTATGTGACAAATGCTGCAAACCTGTGGCACTCAATGTAGTGATGCCTGTTTCTTACGACAGGTTCTCTGTCTGTGGATGACATTTTTCTTCCATTGAACTAAAATGACTCAAGTTTTAAACCTTCCATTTCAAGTCTGGATTAAACAAGCTGATTAATGGTGACTATTTGTAGAGGAGTGTTTTTTCTGAGTAATTTCAAATTAATATGAAAAGGAAATTGCTAGCCTCAGTAAATACTTTTCTGAATCAGATCTGCGATAGCTCTAAAAAGAATGACAGGTCAGTCATAACCATATTTTTGGTAAACATTGTTTTGTAAAAGTCAGTACAGTACAAGTTACAGTAATAGGTGGTTTTCTAAGGAATAGAATCTACAGGAAGACATGAAGATGAATGCATTTTAGCAAAGGTGAATTTCCTGCAGTTTTCTCTGTGGTGTCTTTATTGCATGACTAATAGAAGCAAATGGGATGATCCCTCATACACAGATTTCTGTTCCTCTCATGATGACACAGAATTTTGTTAAAGTATAAATTACACTTTTCTACCTTAAATTTCACTAAAATAAGTAGCGCAGTATTTGGTTAGTTTTCAGATACTTTGTATTATTAATATTTGTTCACCACAAAAGGCCACATATTCAGCACATTAATAGTTTTGAAGTTTTAACCTTTCTTTTGCCACTGTTGTGCAAGTCCTGTTACATCATGATGTTTTTTACAGTTCTGAGATTTGAGATTTTAGGATATTTATGTGTGAAACTGCTAGAAAATGGGAATGTTAGAATTAAGCCTACAAAGTTCTCGGTTTGTTGCTGCCAATCTCAATCACTCTTCCTGATGTCTGTGAATCATAGAGTTGCAGACTGTTCTGTGCCTGTATTGTGTGCCTGAGTACTAGTCTTTCAATATGTGTCATCTTTTCTGTTAGCCGGTGTCTTGAGTCCAGGTTCTGCAGCTCCATGGAATTGTTTACTCAAAGTACTTTTTAGATCTTTCTGAAATTCTTAATGAATATCAAATGGGAAGTCAGTGAAAGAGGAAGGAGGAAGGGCATGTATGGAGACAAGTATGCTGTGTATCTGCTATTTAATTACACAGCCCTCTTGCTCATTGCCATGCTTAAATGCAAAAGGGTTGCAATGCAAGGCCTTACTACCAGTAAATGATAACTTCAACCCTTTGCAGCAAACTCGACAGTCAAAATGATTTATCCTGTCAATATAGGGACCTCTGTTATCTTCTCGAATTGTGTTGTCATTCAAGAGTTGCATAGTTAACTGATCACTGCAGATGAGTTAAGCATATTACTCCCTAAATATGAGGGGTGTGCCTGCAGATAAGAAAGTGACTTTCTAAACAGTGCATTTGTAACTTCAGTCAGTTAGTTCTCCTGGGACCAGAGCAGTTCTTGAGGGCAGGAACATTCTGCAAAGCTGTGCTCTGTGTCATTATTTTAGAGAACAAATTGCATCAAAAGAAGGGAGAAAATAAAAAGATAACGTATGTATTTTTGATTATTAAAAGTTCTGTTACTGTTTGGAAAACTTAAATGTTTTGAAGAATACAGGGCAAAGCTTCAAACTGTTATTTGCTGACAGTTTCTGAAAGCTCCTGTGTGCATTTCGTAGCATTGCCAGAAGTGTATACTGCACTTGATGCTGTTAAAGCCACTGTGGCACATACATTACCTAAGTACTGGCAATGTTCAGTAAACTAGTCGTTTGTTTCTTACTGCTTGAAACGACTGCTAACTGGAATTAGGCATTCTTCTCCCACCGCGGATTTTGTGAGGTGCAGTTCAGTTGCCTATCTCAGCACAACTGCATTTGTTCATGAACCGTATCTCAGATTCACCTCTTTAAAAACGGAATCAAGTCAAATGAGTGTAGAGAATTTTGGATCTTTGCAAAAGACAACTAGGAATGAAAATGGTTGGATGTTTGTTATAAAATAATATGATGGTGAAATGATTGCCATTCTGGTATGGGTATGAAATGAAAGTTTGGAATACATACTAAGATTTCAATTTTCTGTTTAAATATTTTAGTTTTTCTTATGTTTTAACGCACCTTTTAGACTGTCTCTGGTACTGTTCTGCTAGATCCCAGACTGTTAGCATCAGTGATGGTGTCACAAAATCACAGAATAGTAGGGGTTGGAAGGGAGCTCTGTGGGTCATCTAGTCCAACCCTCCTGCCGAAGCAGGGTCACCTACAGCAAGCTGCA
>Ga0065711_1050532_pt1 | contig 10785 bp, 6 predicted proteins | sample Hoacrofraction12_FD_59098 | JGI IMG/M metagenome (GOLD analysis project Ga0065711, IMG submission 59098) | Hoatzin crop microbial communities from Cojedes, Venezuela - Epithelial fraction 12 v2 (version 2) | ecosystem: Host-associated > Birds > Digestive system > Esophagus > Crop | place... | reverse complement strand
TCTCCAGCAGGTCCACCCCAAGCCTGTACTGGTGCATGAGGTTGTTCCTCCCCAGGTGCAGGACCCTGCACTTGCCCTTGTTGAACCTCATCAGGTTCCTCTCTGCCCAGCTCTCCAGCCTATCCAGGTCCCAGAGTGCTACATCTACAAGTTTTCTGAACACCTCCAAGGTTGGTGACTACACCACTTGTCTGGGCAGCCTGTTCCAATGTCTGACAAGTCTTTCAGGAAAGAAATTTTTCCTAATATCTAATCTAAAATTCCCCTGATGCAACTGGAGGCCATTGCCTCTCGTCCTATTGGTAGTTACCTGGGAGAAGAGACCAACACCCACCTCACTACAACCTCCTTTCAGGTAGTTGTAGAGAGCAACAAGGTCACCCCTCAGCCTCCTCTTCTCCAGATTATACAACGCCAGTTCTCAGCCACTCCTCATAAGACTTGTCCTCTATACCCTTCACAACCTTCGTTGCTGCTCTTTGGAAACGCTCCAGCACTTCAGTGTCCTGCTTGTAGCGAGAGGCCCAAAACTGAACACAGTACTCCAGGTGCGGCCTCACCAGTGCGAAGTACAGGGGCGCGATCACCTCCCTACTCCTGCTGGCCACACTATTCCTGATCCAAGCCAGGCTGCCGTTGGGCTTCTTGGCCACCTGGGCACACTGCTGGTTCATGTTCAGCGAGCTGTCAACCAGCACTCCAAGGTGCTTTTCCGCTGAGCAGCTTCCAGCCACTCTTCCCCAAGCCTGTAGTGTTGCATGGGGTTATTTTGACCCAGTTGCAGGACCCGGCATTTGGCTTGTTGAAACTCATACTGTTGGCCTTGGCCCATCGATCCAGCCTGTCCAAATCCTTCTGCAGAGCTTTCTTATCCTCGAGCAGATAGACACTCCCACCCAACTTGGTGTCATCTGCAAACTTTCTGAGGGAGCACACAATCCCCTCATCAAGATCATTGATCAAGATGTTAAACAAGACTGGACCCTAAACTGAGCCCTGGGGAACACCACTCATGACCAGCTACCAAGTGGTTCTATCTCCATTCACTACCACTCTCTGGGCTTGGCTATTCAGCCAGTTCTTGATCCAGCGAAATGTACATCCATCTAAACCATGGGCAGCTAGTTTCTCCAGGAGGATGCTGTGGGGAACAGTGTCACAGGCCTTATGAAAGTCCAGGTAGACAACATCCACAGCCTTTCTCTCATCCACGTCATAGAACGAGATCAGGTTGGTCAAGCAGGACCTGTCTTCTCTTGTCTTGCTTCAAAGCTCTTCCAAGGTGGCTTTAGATTTTCTCAGTAGTCTGAACTGTTTTTTGGGGAGGAAGGTTTTTAAGCTGCACTGTGGTGAAAATGCTATAAAATACTTCAGTGTTTCTTTTTCTCCTCAATTAAATGTTTTTTTGCAGAACAAACTATTCTTTTCCCTTGTTTTTCAAAAGCTACTTTTCATCAGATGGATTTTCAGTTCTTAGTCCAAGGTGAAAACATTTATTTTGATCTGCTAATATGTCTTAGAAAGAATTTCAATGCAAGTGTAAGGATTGTGTTCCTAACCTCTATTCTTATTGTAATACATCCTTACTACTGAAATACTGATTTACTGATTGGAGTTACTCATGTAAAGGGAAAAAGAAGTGACTATTTCATGTCACTTCAGAATTTGGGACATGAAAATATCTTGAGTAACTGAAGTTCTCCACTCTCACCCACAGAAAGTTGCCATTTTTGGAAAACTATTAACACAATAAGTTAAGTGTGACTTTGGATGTTTTGTTTTTTAATTTGCACATTGTAGCCCTTACAGTAGCACACAAATACATGCAAAATTATAACACAGACTGTGACTTTGAAGTTTTTGTTAGTATATTGTTGAAAAAAAGAAGACAATTTTTTTTGATTGTCAGTACGGTTGGTAAAGTATCCAGTAAACTGGTAGGCAGTTACATAAAGAGCGGTAAAATCTCTTAGGGTAAATGTAAATGTATATCGAATGTGACATGCAGAAGAAGAAGCTGTGTTTTAACAAAAAAAACCCGATGCTTCAGAGTTCAATTGAAAGTTTCTCTTTTTTTTCTTTAATTTAAATTTATTGTAAGTGAAAGATTATCTCAGGTAGTCACTTTATCTCCTTTCTTTCCATGAACGGGAAGAGGCATTGAATAAAACAAAGCTTTTCATTTACTGATACTCTTGGCTTTCAAAAGTCAGAAGCCACGATTGATTTTTAAGATAGCTTGCTAGCTGAAAAACAGTCTTCTTTCAAAGGAGGATATTCGGGACTTATTCCCATTCCAGATGAAGGCATAATGTAGAGACTAACATCGTACCATAATACGACACTTGTCACTGTTAATGGATAGCTACACCCTGCTTTGATACCCTTTCAGTAAATCCACGCTTGAGTTCAGCTATTGCACAATCACAGAAAGATTCTGCCACCTCCTGACCCTGTATGCAGCCAGTGGTGCCTATGGAATAGAAACCTGACTTCCTAGCGAGTTGGGATGGCAGCTTTTTTCAGTCATTTCGCAGTAGCTTAAATTAATTGCAAGACAGGATTGAAGACAAATTTTACACAAATTAGTATGTTATATGTGATGCTTTTTTCATTATTACTTCATGATGATTTTCTACTATCTAGAGATAAAAGAACTGTCATTATTGATGGAATAGTCATCCAGTGGACAACTAATGATTGTTTCCCCAATAGCATCTGCCAAGCTCCTAGATAGGAAATATATTTAATTTCATGGACTCTGTGGCTTTTGGGACTTGTTGCTCTCTTGCTCCCCAGGAGCTCCCCTGTTGTAGTGATACTTTGCAGTTTATGTTCACGAAGAACTAGTTTATAACTGCAGGTGCAGTTTGGATACTTCATGAGATCAGCTATCAGAAGTTTTGTCGTGGATTCTGTGATGAGTTGAATTGTTGCTATTCTCATGTAGCTGCTTTACCAGCTCCAACCATTAGCAGGCAGTTACTGATCCTAAATGTCACATTGCTTCTGGTCCATAATCAGAAAAAACCTTGAAATTGCAAAACCCACCTGTCAGTTGGAAAAGTGAAGTGAGAAAAGCAAATAAGCTCAGGGAGCGCCAACTCATTCTGAGGTTTTGTGTTAGTTTGTACAAGATGCAGCTCTTTTCCATCACTCACGAATGCACCGAAGATGAAACCAATTTAGAGTTGCTTAAGTATAATTACACCCGCTTAAAAGTTACTTCTGCTTTTGCGTTTGTACCACAGTTCCAACCCATTATTGAATGTGCTCAGTAATAATTTAGCAGGCATTAAAGCAAACAAAGAACTCTCGCTGAAGGAGAACAAATGGCTGAGTAAGAAAATGGACTGGCTGTTTTCTTAAGCAAACAAACAAAAAGACCACAACCTAATTGCCAGAGCAGAGTTTGGATCCTAGCGAAATGGAGATCAGCACAAGTGTCTTGCCAAATGAAGAGATACTTCAGGAAAATATGTGCTTCAGTGCTTGGACCCTTATGGTAGGCTGTTTATTTTTTTGTGTTGCCTAAAGGCACAGAGTAGGGAAACCTACAATTAGCAGGAAATCATCACCAGTTTTTTTGGCTGGGGTGGTTTTGGGTCTTCTCTCTTCCTGGTATAGTAATCATGCTGGCCTCCCCTTTATAACATATGCTCAGGTTTCGAGAACACCAGAGTCTGGCTTACACCTTTGTCCATCTTGGGTGATTTAAAATCCTCTCCATCCAGAAACTATGTGCATAAAAAGGTTATTCTGGATTTCAATTGTTGCTGAGTTTTCAGGAATATGAGTTTGGATTTTGGAACTGTAATTTGGGATAGATGGGGCTTAAGCACTTAAGTGGACTTCTGTGTATAGCTCAGATGTCTAGTAAAGATATAGTGTAACTGGCATATTAGTTCTGTGGTTTGAAAATGAGTGTTTCTTCCAAGAATATTGCTGCAGGTTTAACAAAGCAAGTGGAAATGATTGGTTCTTTGGATTCCCTAGTTACCTGCTGTCAAGTGTTGAATTATTTTACAATATGTTCTTCATATTATTGTTGTAAGTATTAGATAGGTTAGGATGTGGGTGATAGTATAATGTGCACAACAACTGATATTAAGAGTGCACATGTTGTTATGTGTCAGATACATACTCTCTGTATTGTTACATGTGTTTGCACATGTAGGTTATAAGTACTTCCCCTGTGTCAATGGTATTACTCCAATGTTACAGCCAATATGAGAGGACAAAGAAGAGTTGTTACACCACTGACTATAGCACACCTTGTCGCAGCAGCATCTGAGCAAAAGAAACGCTCTCCATAGCCTGGAGGTGTGATCTTGGGCAGGTAATTTAGGATTTAAATGTGAATTTGTCAGGAAAATGAGACAAGGCCAGGTACCTCTTCTCAGCTGAGCGTCCTGTATGCAAGTGGAGCCATGCTGTGACTGGACTCATTGACTCCCGAAATTATTTTTCTCTGCAATGGACAAACTCTAAGTGATATAACACTATAAAATCACTCAGCTTTGTGGCTAGAGAGTTTCTGTAAGTGTGGGTTTGAATCTGCTTGTGCAGAGAACAGAATTGAATTTGGGTCACCCATATCAAGGGTATAAGTGTCTTAACTAGCAAGTTATTACATAAAATTGGAGACTACAGAATTTTTTTTTCCTTTTTGTGGTCTTATGTAAGAAAGCACAAGATGCCACTGCAATTTCAATTGGGTTTTCCATACTGGCTCAAGCCTTTCATGGGTTTAGATGGAGGATTGACTACTTTCTGGTTCCTTACTTTGCTTAAATATAAATTAGCTGTGCAGATTTATATGCCATTAGTATTATAACCAAGACTCTTGGTGCCTGAGTATTACTCCCTAAAATGGGGAATTGTGGCACATCCTTCAAGGGTAATGTTTGGAACATTTATAGAATTTTACATATTTGAATAGTTTCGTAAAAACTCACTGCTTGCCAGGCTAGGAGTTTCAAAACAGAATCTGCAAATATATTTAACTGTGATATGGTATCTCTGCAGTTATGTTTTACACTTATTTTTCTTTTGGGAAATAATAACTTGGGGCATGAGAGATTTAAAATTAGGGTAAAGGCTACTATGTAAGCAGCTGTATGTAGAAAAACTGTCGCAAGCTGAATTAGTGCTTTTGACCTAATTCTTGGGAGAAGTTAAATTTAATCTATATTTAATTGATGACTTTAGGGAATAAAGATCAGAGTTAAAGGACTTTCCTTTCTATCAATGTGAATGTCTTAGGTCCTCAGCTGGCATCACTCTGCAATTTTCTTGGAGCTGAACCTGCTACATCAAATGAGGATCTCTTTCTCCCTTGGTGTTTAAAACCTGTGATCATCCAAGATGAAGTTTCCCTGCTGTGTTCCCATTCCTCATGTGCCTGTGCCCAAAATGTTTGTCCGTTTAAAAAACAGTTAGGAAAATGTTGCAGTGAGGTTCTCCTCTTGTCTGAGGAAAAACCATGAAGCCCAACAGGTTTAAAGTAATGTCTTAGCACCCCTAATGTGTGTGTATCTGTGTATATGCATAAGTACACATGTATACGCACATACAGGCAATGTATGCATTACATGTAATGTATACATTAAACAATATGTAGTAATGTATACATAGTATGTATACATTCATAGTGTGTTTCAAATACTGGTGAAAAAGTGGCAAAGAATAGATAAACATACAATCTGCATGGAGGCAGCAAGCCCGTTTTCCATACTGTACTGCTATTTGTCCCTTTGAGAGACTGAAGGAAAAAAAAAGCTCAGATGTTAAATCATAGAATAGGGCCGAATCAGCAACATTCTTAATAAAACTGGTAGGAAGTAATCCTGAAAACAACTTCTTTACGATTAATTCTCAGAAACAGGGATTAAAAGTAAAATGTAAAAATCTAGATTTTTTTTTAAAGTAATAATGAACACTTTTTAAACCAGTCTGGCTACTTTTTAAAGTACCTTTTTATAAATTCCTGGAAAAGCTATATATATTCATAAAAATTCTCATTTCAGTATAGTGAAATAAAAGAAACTGAGCACCGTAGAAAACTCAGCTTAATACGCTGATGAATCTTTTTTTTTTAATTCTTCGAATTGAGCAAAAAAAAATATATGAAGCTCTAAGTCTGTATTCCATTACGTAATATATATTTAGATCTATATATGAAAGAATGAGGATATAGATATAGACACTAATTTTAGATAGTAGTTTACTTTCTGCAATTATTTTTGCAATAAATGTGTGTAAACATAAAAACTTGTAAGTAGTATTAAAATAAGCTTGAATATTTGCACTTTTGACTGTTTTTATTCTTAAAAGGTGTTCTACAGAAAGATTCAAGCACATGATATATACTATTTTGTATACATAAAATAACGCTGTGTAGAAAACTAGCATTATCAGCTAATAGTTTAATGAGTTGGTTTTGTGGCAAAACTGCTTATATATAGCTTTGTAGAAATTGCAAAAAAAACCAGTATTTTTGAAGGTAATGAGAATAATATATGTTCTGTTATGTCAAATAGGTCTGCTTAGTTTTATTATTAGGACTGGCTGTATTTTAACAGTCTCAATGGTGAACTACAGGAGAAGGCAAATATCAAGATAAGTAACATTGAGAAATGATTGTAAATGGAAAGCTATTTCCACACCACAGAGGTCAGAGAAGTGTTCAAACCAATTAAAAGTGTGTATATATGCAACATGAATATGTATATATATGCAAATAATCTCCATATGTATTTGTGTCTACTCTATATGTGTATGTTTGACAGAATACTGCAGAAAAAAAACCAAATTAGTTATCATGTATGGGGAAAAGCACACAGACACAAAATCAGGTTTTGCATACTTCCATGTAGTGCAAGGGATTTTTTTTTTCATGGTTTTATTTGATACCTGACCTTGTTCAACATTGTTATGGCAGTAGCAAACAATATAGGCTTTCCTGTGACAAGCTACTTAGTGCAGCAGTAAATCTGTCAAAGAAAAAAGAGTTTGGAAAGCACCCAGCAAGTAGAAGGTCAGACAGTATAACAGGCATCTGTGTTTTTATTATTATTTCTGTTAACAGCAGGTTCGTATACCGGAAATATCTTCTCCTTATCCACACTCGGAGTCGTCAAAGTATTCTGTTTCCTATCCGATGGAGTTGCCAAGGAAAGCATCTCGAAGCCCTTTTGAATGCCTGAGCTGTGCTTGGATGAGCAGAGGCAGCTGACAGTGATTAGAATAGACTGACATGTGAAATCACGTGGGCAGGGATTCATCTCGCCAAAGAAGAGTCAGTGCTCTGTTCTGTAGGGGGAGAGGAGTTTAAGTACAAAAGTGAGCAGATTTTCAAAGGGGCACGTGGGAATTCAGCTATGTGATTGCACTGATGCCAGTTAATGTTGCAAATCACATTTTACCCTCAGTAGATTATATATAAAAACAGACTGATAATCACAGATGATAGTTTTATAAGAGCATAGCAACTGCCAGTTGTTCCTTTATCCTAGTCTTCCCTCTTAACTCTCCCAAAACAGACAGTGATACCAGACAAAAAATAGAACATTAATAAGTACATAACTCTAAACATTACATTTATAATGTGAAAACAGTAATATTTCCTGGACATGCAACTTTGATTATTTAATTTTAAATGTGCACGTTATTAGGGATAAGTCAACTGGAAATCTTTCCTTCATGAAAGGCAAAGAGTTTTTGTTTTGACATAAGCGATATCCTTTAAAAGATCCCAAACTTCTACTATATCTTCATTTTCTCTCAAACTGAATGGGTGTATTTTATGTTTTGCATTTGCATTGTGTAATCTTTTTGGTTAAGGCTCTCTATGTATTTTAAGTACTAGTATGACACACATAACACACAGGTCTGCTGACGTACCTTGCCCAGCGTGTTATTTCTGCTCTTAATCTTAGTATCAGTGTGATATTGTAACTGTTAGTACATTCTTGGTGCAACAGCAAATTGCTAGTCTAAGAATTTACTGTTTTACACACACACACAAACCTGTATTATTTGAGAACCAGGCAGAGCTTTTCTTCTACTATCATAAACTCGGTGATATATATTTTTTTTAAATCCTGAAAAACTGAGACAACTTAAGTAATTATTAAATTGATGTAATTACACATCACACATGATGTAATCATCTCCCTAGAGAACTGTGTATTTTTGTATTGATTTGTGCCTTCATAGTCATGAAAACCGTGGCCTGGATTCAGAGACGTTTCAGTTTGTAACCCATCTGAGGGGAATTTTTCTTGTTTTAAAATTAGACAATGTGCTGGCAGTGATGCCTTCGTAGGAGGTGGGCAATGTCGATGCCCCTAAGTGTCGTGCTTATCTGCCGTCTAGAACTGTTGATGAGTTGCCTTTTGAATGTCATTTCTCTGCATGATATTCTGGCGATCACTGCCACCTGCGGGTGTCCTTCCTTTTGGTTGTTCAGCTCAAGCAAAACCGGTGTTTAAAATTGTGTACAATGGCTGTTCTGGAAAGAAACAGACCCTTTCTTGTTCCATAACAGCAGTGAGAAAATGCCATCCAGTGTAACAGCTATGAATGACAGATAAATATAGGATATTGTAAACTAGATAGATAATGTTAGAGACAAGGATGTTCACTCCTCTAGCCACAGGCTCCTTGAATTAAACTTTAATCTGGTTGTCCTACCTGTACTGTCCTATTAGAACTAAAATATATGCATTTCAGACCAGGGAAGGAACCATTGTGTTTCCCTTACTAAGCTTCATGTGTACTCAAAGAACTGTACATAGTCATTTCTCCAGGTGGTAGAATTTCTTCTGGCAATTTTAAGTTATTGTTATGAAGCTTCACAGTTTATTAAACAGGCCAAAATTGAGTATTGTAAATAAAATAGTAAAAGCCTTCAACACAAGCCTATCATGTAGGATGTTAAAAGAGAAACCTTGACCCTTGGGGACAGCAGCCATTCAGTAACTAGCTCCATAGCACATGAAACTCTGGGCTCTCGTACTGTCTGAAGCTCAGATTAATCTGTTCTGCCTCTAGCCATGAAAAAGTTAAGTATGTTCCCTAAATTATTCTTTAAGGTTCTCTCTGTATATTTAAAGAAGAGATGTCCCTCTTTCAGGGAGTCAGTCCAGCTGCTCAGAATGTCAGTATTTGTCCATTGGAGGCGAATTTCCATGTTGACTACAGCAATAACCGTGATCACTGACGTGTTAAGCAAGAAGTGCTCGTATGCTTAGAGGTAGGAAGGTATCCTGTGCTTGGAACAGCTGTTCTGCCCAAGCATGCAGCCAAAAACAGAGCAGACCCCTTTTATGAGCATTTTGAGGACATTCTCTCTCAGCCACCAAATGATCCTCTAGTAAAAAATAAACAAAAAGGGATTAAAAATGAAATAGTAAGAGAAAAACCTGTCCAAATTGCAAAGAACATAGAATTTTTCTGTCAACCATTATGACCAAGATGACGGAAGCTGTCTGTCAGAGTAGAGCCCAGTCTTTGCTGAGACAAACTAAAAGACTGTAAGAATCTCCTAGCAGTCAGCTGCAAAAGTGCAACAACACCTACGTCGTTGCTGTTGAGGGGCTCTTATTCCTTCAACAGTGGACACCAGGTGATCTTGCTAGAAATCCCATTCACAGGTTTTTAGGCTTTTTTCTAACTTCTGAGAATAATTTGAAATGAGTATTTTAAGTATCTAATTTTATATATCCATATACACACACATATATACATATACACACTCATATATAATGGGGGGAAAAGTTAAGTAGCTCAGAGAAAATGGTGGAGGTATTCTTCATTTTAAAGCTAAGCAACTTGTTCTCAACCTGTCTATCGTATGCATGCTTATGTGTGTGTGGGTGTGCAAATTCTGTGCAGTAGTTTACATAGCTCTCAAGGCATTAATAATTCTTTCCTTGAAGAAATGGATAAGGCAACATCAGGCTGGTTGGTTTGTAGTTTCAGAGTAGGCCATAATCATCTGTTCTATATGGAGTATTCCTTTTTGATTTTCAGCCTGCATAGAGGGTTTATAAGAATGTCGGGGTAAGGGTATTGAGTCAGACCAAGGTACACAGAGCAAAGTGTTCTGTCTCCATCAGTGACAGATGCTGAAGGAAGAGTATTAACAGGGAAAACTTGTATAATACTTTCCCCTGATACTCTCCTAGCATCCGCTTCTGTAGGCAGATGTCCTTTATTCGTACGTACTTAGGCTCTACCAGCCTCCCTTGTGTCCAGTTTAAAGTTCTCTTTCTCAAGCTCCCTTGAGGTTTTTCTGACCCTTGCATTTGTACCTGCTTTCTGCCAGTGTTTCCAGTCTTCATGGTCTGTTTTTTCTCTTTATCTATTCTGTTGATTTTTACCATGTGGTTTCCTTTGTTTTGTATTTGTTTTCAGGCCCTTCAGGGAACCAAGTCGTTTTCTACAGCCAGAGCTTTCCTACAATCAAACCTTTTTCCTGATGGTTTTTTCCCATTTGAAGGAGAACTATCAGCCAGAAATTACTGTTTTGAAATCATTTTTTTCCTCTAGGACTGGCCTTGTCATCAGGATTTTTGTCTATTTTTTAAATAAAAAAAGAAAAGTGCATTGAAAGAATACTGCAAGTTGCAAAGTCAAGCACTTAAAAATTGGATATGCAGGAGTTTAGGTGACAAGTGTGACCTTCATTTGCACCTTCCTTCCTTCCTTCCTTCCTTCCTTCCTTCCTTCCTTCCTTCCTTCCTTCCTTCCTTCCTTCCTTCCTTCCTTCCTTCCGAG
>Ga0065711_1012794_pt1 | contig 10785 bp, 14 predicted proteins | sample Hoacrofraction12_FD_59098 | JGI IMG/M metagenome (GOLD analysis project Ga0065711, IMG submission 59098) | Hoatzin crop microbial communities from Cojedes, Venezuela - Epithelial fraction 12 v2 (version 2) | ecosystem: Host-associated > Birds > Digestive system > Esophagus > Crop | place... | reverse complement strand
GGCCGCTGGGCAGGGGTGCGGCGGGGCGGTGCCGTGGCCCGCGCCACCCGGGGAGGCCCCCTGCGTGTCTGGGGCAGCGGCCATGCTGCCCTGATGGGCCGCGCTGCTTGGGGCCCAGGTGAGTACGGAGCACCCGGCCGAGGCCGCGCTGGCCTGGTGGGGCAGAGCTGCCCCCCTGCGGCCCCAGCGCCGCTAGCCCGCACTTCTGGGGCGCCACGTGGGCTGCTCCCGGCTCCCCCAGCCAGACGTGCCCAGGCAGGGCTGTCGTCGTACTGTGGGCGGGCCTGCGGTTTATAGAGAATAACGGTGTGTGGCGAGGACAGGCCTCGGGGGAGGCTGATGGGAGGAGGTGGGTGTAGCTTTTAGGTCAGCCATACCCTTATGGCCACGCCTCTGGAGAGGCGCATGCTTTGGCTGTAGCCGTGGAGGTCTGCAGCATCTCACTTCATTCATGCCTGACTATTTTGTGCAGGTATATTTCAAGCAGGAATATGACATTCTTCTGATCAGATTTTGAAGCTGCTGTGGCTTTTGCATGTCAGTGATGAATGCCTCAAAATAAAATCTCCCAAGAAGAGACAAAGTTCTTCTTTAAAATGGGTTACTTCTGAGTAAACGTCTAGAAAATAGGAAGCACCACCAGGAAATGGTGCTTAGCAGGGTTAAGCACCCATCTGAGACATGCCTATTGCATGAGCCTTGTAGTGCTACATACAGAAGAATTTAAAGAAAGAGCTTGTTTTAGCCAGACTACCATGGAAGAACAATGTGAACTACACTTGACATTTCTTCATTTTAATCAGCTGGTCACCGGCATAAGATTGTCTTCTAATGTTTTGTGGAAGAGTTGACTCTTACTGTTGCCGTCAATAGAAGAAGAAATAAAGGGCAGGCTTATCTTTTTGCTTTCCCTTTTCCATGTGTGAAGTCAAGCTTAGAGTGAAGGAACTCAGTGGTCTGCAGCAGTCTAAAGTTTTCTGATGCACGGAAATATGGGCGACTTGATTTCAAAGCAGATCTGACTGATTTTGTTGGTAACACAGGATACGTCTGCAAGAGCAGCTAATACAAATCTCACACATGCTAAGAGCATTATGATTCACTTCTTTTCAGGAGCAGGAAAGTAATGGGGTTTGCACAGGAGAAGAAACTTAGTAAGAACCTGGTTTCACGCTTGGGTCCGTGTCTTGTGGCTTTGCTGTCTGGCATGGCTGGTAGCGGTTGCACATGGTATGAACAGTCTGGTGCCTGAAGATGATGGACAATACTGAGTCACGTTCCTGGTGCTGTCACTGATTTGTGAAATTCTCATGTCCAGCTGCAGAAGACAAACATATTTATGGATTAGAAGACTGTATGACAGACCTCTGTCAGCAGCTTGTGGTTGCCTGTGGAAGACCAGAACTCTGTCGGACTTTGTAAGAAGATTATGTCTGTGCTGCAGAAAAGGCTGATGTGGTGTTGTTACCCTGAAGTATTAAATATGAAAGCTACTTTGTGCTGCCACCATACTTTCTGTTCTGCTTAATCTGCTGGTCTACTTCCAGTGTGTGCTACATGTCTGTGAAGCGTAACTGCATTACAACAGTGTTAGGAGGAGCTGGAAGCTAATGCATATGAATAAGCCAAAGCCAGGGCTTTTCGTCCATCATGAGTGAAGAGCCCTTTGAGATTATGAGGATCAGTGCATGAGCCAAATGCTTCCCTAACAGTGGGAATGGAATCAATGGAAGTCATTTTCAAAAGCAAAAAAACCCACAAACCAACCCACGACAAAGAAACAACCCCCCTGTTCCTTCAACAAAGAAGTGAGAAAAAAACACCCAAAACCAACCCAAGAACAATATAGGGCTTTTGATAACGGAGACTCTTGTCTTTTGGACTATTCTGTCTTGCTGAGTAAAACTGTACCGTCTCAGATAAATTTTGTTTCAGTGCTAAAGATGTTCTCGTAGTCATGGAGGCAGAAGTTCTTTAAATTGTAGTTAAAAATCAGCCGTCTAGCTGTTAAGGTGCAGAAGGAAACCATGACCTTTTTTTTTTTTTTGCCTTTTTTAAGTCTTCCTTTAGGAAAAGTCCTAGTATGTCTAAGGCAGAGTATTCAGTTTGAAGTGCTTTACAGAACGCAGTTTATCTGTTCCCTGAACTTCAGGACTTGCAGCAAATTTTTTCAATAACTTCGTAGTGCTTCTGTGTCTGATGGCAAATTTCACAGCATGTACGTGAATCACTTTAGTTGCCATATTTTTTTTAATGAAAATACCACTGTGTTTTTCCAAGTGCTTTTCTTGATGAATGGTTGAGTGGTGGCAGACTTTTTAGTGAGGCCTGTGGCAGTAGCACAAGGGGTAATGGTTTTAAACTAAAAGAGGGTAGATTTAGACAAGATATAAGGAAGAAATTTTTTGTGATGAGGGTGGTGAGACACTGGCACACGTGTCCCATAGAGGTGGTAAATGCCCCATCTCTGGAAACATTCAAGGTTAAGTTGGATGGGGCTCTGAGCAACCTGATCTCATTCAGGATGTCCCTGCTCATTTGAGGAAAGAGGGAGGTTGGACTAGATGACCTTTAAAGGTCCCTTCCCACCTAAACTATTCTATGATTCTGAAAGTTCTTTTAGATCCTAGAATGAAAATCACAATGCATAAGCACGTAAAAATTACACGTGCATTGTTTTTATGGCTTCCCAGAGACACCTGCTTGCCTTCACATAGGTTTTCCTTAAAAATTAAGTGCTGCTACTTTAAGATACTTCGAAAACCATTTATTGAGATGATCACAAAAACACACCTGAGCCCAAACAACTTTTTTTTGCATATTTTGAATATGCGTAATGAAAAATTGTAGGAGTTTATTGGAAGCTGAACAGCTGAAACTACCTTCTAACACTAGCTAGGATTTAGCTTGTGATTGAAATTGAGGGGTTTTTTGTGTAACTAGAATTCTCCTGTTGAATACAGCTGTGGTGGAAGAAGGTCACTGAAATAGAAAGACTTCAGAATAACCGAATGGTATACTTGAATGATACTAGTAATAACAGACCAACAACATCTCCCCAACCCCCAAGCCCTCCCATTTCTTCTTGTGTGTGTTTTATGTTCTGTCCTGAAATGGAGTGCAGTACGGAGAAGATAGCTTTTGCCCCTGATGCAGATACCAAACTTAAACATTTTCCCAGATGTGGCCTCCTTCAGAACAAAAATGGAAGTCTTGTGTCTCTCACTAGTAGTTAGGTACTTGTCTGACTATGCAGTATTAGGAGTCCACAGGGATGATCCTCTAAGAACTGCTCACAAAGTAAGCTTTTCTTCACTTGGGATGTTACTCCAAATGGCTGTTTGTAGAGGTGTTTGAAATCAGTCATGGTGTAAAAAGTTGTCTGACTTGACCTTTTGTAGCCTGAATTTCAGTAAATTGGCAGTATTGGACTTCCCTGTTCTGTTTGTTGTCAAGCCTGCACTCCTGCATGGTACTGTCTCCTGTGAAAGTTGGAAGTCGTAAGAAGGTCCAAGCCAGTCTGCTTCCATCAAGAGGAGTTGTCGCTGAGACTACGGAGTTTGATAACACTTCCCCCCCCTTCCATGTGTTGTTTCATCAGTTGTATGACCAGTAATACTTGTATTTCAAGTGCTCTGACTGATGGACATTGCTATTGTCTCTGATGATGTCCATCTAGCTCATGCTTAAGTGATTCCAGGTTATGTGCAAGTTCTGATAGACTCCATTTTGCCAACATCTTGCCTTGTATTTTTTAAACTTCTGTTGCAAGTAAAATGATACCAAGCTTTTTCTGGGAGGTGGGGGAAAATTATCACCAGTTGATAATGGTGGATGTCAAGTTTATTTCAGGCACTTTGACCATAAAGCAAGACCATGGTTTTTGTTAAAGCCGAGCTAATTAAATTAGGCCAAGGCAGTTCATGTGACTTTAATTAGATATTGACAAGATACGTGTAAGTGTTGAGATTAATATACTGAATAGGAGATACTTATAGTGTATACAAATATTCTTCAGTGATAAATAGGTGGGCTGGATTTCACTTGCTTATAGCAAGGTTTCACTTTGCCTGTGTCAGCACAAGAGTTTCCAGTTTTGGTAGATACTTAGGTGGAGTATGGTGTCAAGCTATGTGGAAATCATGTTTTCTCTTGCCTCTCTACTTATCATCTACAGCTAAGTTTTCAGCTATTTTGTTCCAGTATCTTTCTTTGGAAATATTTGCATCTTGTCCTTAGTTCGAAGCATTCTTTAAATTGTGGAGTAAAAGCTGCTAACGAAGCATGGTTACTAGTGCTAAAGCATCCATTTGCTTATGGGTTTTTCCTGGCATTGGTTATTTCCTGTATAAACTTTTGGGATGTCGATTTGTGGAGCTGAATATGTGCTTGTAAACTCGAGGGAACGCTGGAATGCTGTGCACAGGAAATCCTGCTCAAAGGAAATAATACCCACTTTGAGCTTCTGTGGAAGTTTTCTGATGGGGAAGATAGTCTTCAAAACACCATTCCCTTCTTTCTCTTGTCTCCGCGTGGGCAAGCGGGAGCTTGCAGAGATGGAAATCTCTGTTCTCATGGTTCTAGTGATAGCTTTGAAAGCTGATGTGTTTTACCTCTGGTTGGAGCTGCGTTGATGGATTAGGTGTCATGACATTGAAGATGGGTATGAAAGGTCATTTTGTTATGGACAGCTATATGTTTTATGTGTGGGAAGTACCTATGTATCCATTCTTCGAAAGCTGAAAATATAATAAGTGTCACTCTCTGTTTGGTAGCCTGTTGGCCTTTTTGTGTAGTAGTGAAAGCAGGTTCTATGTGAAGAGGTTTCGTGCAAACTGAAACACGTTGATGAAAACAGTTTCTGAGGGGTCAGTCTCTTCATTGAGCATCCTACCGGAGTAACAGATTCCAGCAACTGTTTCCCCAGGTGTTGTAGCTGCTGTTGGTATTGGGGTCAATGTGACTCATTCTACATTTGAAATAATTGTTAGATTCTGAAGATAGGTCACCAAGTTGGGTGTTCAGTGGAGATACTACATTAATGTTGGCAGACATTGTATGGTAATTATTTTATTAGCTCTTTTAAGGTTTTTCTCATCATATATCTTCTTTCAAGATTGAGGCACGTAACTAATGGCTTTCAAATGAGTGCTGCTTATAAAAGGCTGGAAACTAAACATGGCTTTTGAGATTGTGCTAAGCGGCACCTGGCTAGACGATTTTAGCGTTGAGTTTGGAAGGTGGTATGGTACAGCGGTGGCAGAAGACTGTCTTTCTCTGGATTGGGAGCAGTTGCAGCTATTGGAAGTCTCCCAGGATCTGGAAGCTTCTTCCTGTCAGAAATAACTTCTGCAGAGTGAATAGACAGACCTCATCTGTCCATGTTTTACACACAGGCACAGTTTAATTGCCGTGAAGAGACATGTCAATGTGGTGAATAATGAAGAATTTATGTGAATTGTTGACTGGTTCATAGGCTGGTTCATTACATCAAGAATTTTCTCTGTTGTATCTGTTTACCATGTGGTATTTTTTAGACCATAGTAAGCAGCAGTTTGTTGAATCAGACTCTCCGCGGGGCAGCTGGTCTGCTGGGTGTCTGCCTCTGATAGACAGTAAAACACTCATTTCTAGTCTGCTGTCAGTGGCAGACATTTGTATTGTAGACATACAATTGGATTTGTTTAAAATGTGGTTGAGATTCTTGTTTATTTAAACATCTCTCTTTTTGAGTGTCACTGTAACCCTGCTGATTCTGTGTTTCATTGCAGAACTACCCATGAGTTCTTGTTTGGTGCCCTTGCTGAACTTCTAGATAATGCCAGGTATGTACCTGAGACTGCCCAATTCCCAAGGCAAATTTCGTTAACATTTAGTTAGCCTGCTTACTTACTGATCTTGAGCAATTTTCACTTCTGGTAGACTTTACGAGAAATACAAAATAGAAGACTTTGCTGTAGTTTAGTATAAATATTTCCCTTGTTCCTCTTACACTGCAACATCTAGTCCCTTAAAAAAACCCCCACAATTATTTCTGAAAAGGTAAGTTTGAATGAATCATAGAATAACTCGGCTTGGAAGGGAAATTGTTAGAAGACACAAGACAGATTTAAGGAAAAAACAAGCCTGCCTGTTTAAAGAAATTGGTAAAATAATAATGACGGAAGCTGGGATTCTTGAGATACGTAGACCATCCCTGACCCTTAGCATCAAGCATGGTTACAGGATGAAAATGAAGTCAGAATTGTTATGCTGAAAAATAGAGCAAGAACATTTAGAGCAATTGTGACACTTGGGAGACTTGCTATTTGGAAATCGCAGGGTTTAGGCAACATTTCTTATGTTTGCATTCGGGAGTCCAGGCTATAGCTGTGTCCCAAGCCTTGCCATCTCTTGAGCTTCACAAAATATTCTGATGTGGCAGTGTGGAAATATTATGAGATTATTTTCTGTCAAGCATGAATTGTCACACTATGCAGTTCGTAATGTAAGGAGCCAAAAGTGGAAGATTTCTGTGTGGCAAGAACTTTGCGTGGAGAATCAGCCATGTGTGTGTGCACTGTTGCCATTTCCATGTCTCCTGCAACATAGTTAAATGTAGCATCTATGACGTTAATGTGTGGTTTTCTCTTCAACCTCTTGGTTCCTCCTCTGAAAAAAGAGAGGTTGGCCTTCTGGGAAGGTGGTACATGCGCTTGGCTGGAGATACAAAGACAAGACAAAGTGACTTTGGCATTTGGGAAGTGGGGTTTTATTACAGCACTACAACTGCACTCTTCTGATCAGCAAATCAAGGGTATGTAATGGTCTACATGAAAAAAAGATTGGTTTTTAGAAGAGGGCGATAGTGCTCTGTATGCTGCTTTTTCAAATACAGAGGTGAATGCAAAGTGTATGCTGGGCTTTGCTTAAAGGATCTTGTAATGACAGTTTCTTGTGACAACCTTGAATGTATTTGGATGGAGTTTTATGTGGAGTTACTAAACTTGTCATAGGTAGCGTGACAGAAAAAATGTAGCTGTTGTTTATTTCATACAGGAGGGAGCTCAGAAGTGTGTGCGTATTTGATCCATGCGCACCCCACGCCCCCAAAAGCCAGTGATACTCACTGTAACTAGGTTTAGTTTTGTGGCAGCAAAGTCTTCTGCTGGTGTTTGGGTTCAAGTAGGCAAAAAGTAGAACAGTGTGTCTTAACTTGTCTGTTAGTGCTGACTGGGGCTTTTGTGGACTTGGATCTGTGCAGCCAGTTCATTTTGGAAATTATTGCCTGTGCCTGGATTTTCGCTTCATTTATATTTCACATTTGAGTACTGATTGTGTTTTTATTGCTTTGTAGAGATGCAGATGCCACGAGAATAGACATTTATACTGGTAAGTCGCTCTGGTGCTTCCTTGCATGTCAGCAGTTAAGTCAGTAGTTAATTTGGATTAGGCTGCAAATGTGTATTGTACCTGGTAGAATAAGAGTGAGGGTGTTTATGCCCAATACTACGTTCAGTTTTGGGCCCCTCACTAGAAGAAAGACATGGAGATGCTGGAGCGCATCCAAAGAAGAGCAATGAAGCTGGTGAAGGGTCTGGAGAGGAAGTCTTATGAGGGGTGTCTGAGGGAACTGAGATTGTTTAGCCTGGAGAAAAGGAGGCTTGGGGTGACCTTACTGCTTTCTACAACTACCGGAAAGGAGGTTGTGGCAAGGTGGGTGTCAGTCTCTTCTCCCAAGTAACAAGTGATAGGACAAGAGGGAACGGTGTCAACTTGCATCAGGGGAGATTTAGGTTGGCTATTAGGAGAAATTTCTTTACTGAAAGAGTGGTCAAGCGTTGGAACAGGCTGCCCAGGGAAGTGGTTGAGTCACCATCTATACATATTTGTAAGATGTGTAGATGTTGTGCTTAGGGACAAGGTTTAGTGGTGGACTTTGCAGTGTTAGGTTTATGGTTGGACTTGATGATCTTGGGGATCTTTTCCAACCTAAATAATTCTATGATTCTACTGCTTGTCCTTTGCCCAAGTGCCTGTTGTCTTTCAAAAAGTAATACTTTTCCAATAACTCAGGCAAGCACTTATATCAGCCTTCAGCTGAGGTCAGGTAAAGTGAGTAGCTGTTTATACTGGGTGCTTAAGGAACCTGCTTCTACGGTATGCTCTTTAGCATATATTTACATACAATGTAAAGTGCAGGAGAAGTTCTGGGTCATTCTGTAAGAAAACTGGTGCTCTTTCTTACAGCTTTGCCATATTGGGGTTGTGAAAGTCCAATTTGTTGTGTTACTTCTGTTGTGAACACTGATTCCATTTTACAGAACTTTTAACTTTTGCTTGCGGGAGTAGTGAATAACTCTTCTGTTGTAGAGCAACGGGAAGACCTACGAGGTGGATTCATGCTGTGTTTTTTGGATGATGGAACGGGAATGGATTCAAGTAAGTGACAGGAAGTTACACTTGCATTTGCTAGTTGAGGTTTCATGTTATGGCTTAAGCTGAATTAACAGCTCGGTTCTGTTGAAAGGGGTACGTTCTATGCCTGGATACATGTTCCTGCCTCTGCACTGGCTCTTTCACACTGTATCATATGTCAAACTATTCACCTCTTCAGTTGCAGAAAACTAATCTGGCTGAAAGAAAATTGTTTTGCTGCATTATAGAGTAGAGTCAGCCTGGCCTGTGGTTTTCCAGTACACCAAAGTTGGCCTTGGGGCTGGAGGGAGAACAGCGTAGCCAGAAAAGGCAACAAGCACAAACTTTGTGCATTAGCCTTTTTGCCGTTAGAGGCTGCCAAGTGGTTAGTGTATCTCAGCTCTAATAAGAAAATGTGTGTCCTGGTTTCAGCTGAGAGAGAGTTAATTTTCTTCACAGTAGCTGCTATGTTTTGGATTTGATATGAGAAGAATGCTGATAATACACTGAGGTTTTTAATTGTTGCTAAGAAATGAAGGACTTTTTCAGTTTCCCATGTTCAGCTGATGAGCAGGTTTACAAGAGCTAGGAGAGACCATAGTGAGGCAGCTAACCCAAACTGACCAATGGAAATATTCCATACCGTAGACGTTATGCTCAGGTTATAAATGGGGGCTGGCCAGGGGGCAGGACCTTTTCTGCTGAGTTTGAAACTTTTCCGTAAATGTGGTGACTGCTGTGAAATCCTCAAGGTCTGCGATCGCTGCTTGAGGACTGGGTGTGCAGTCGGTCGTCAGGTGGTGAGAAAAATTGTATTGTGTCACTTGTTTTGCATATTCCTTTTTATTGTTGTTATTGTTGTTATTATTATTGTTCCTTCCTTTGTTGTCTCATTAAACTGTCTTTATCTCAACCTACAAATTTTACTTTTTGTCCAGTCCCCTCCCCATCACACTGGGGAGGAAGGGCGGGGTGAGCGACTGGCTGTCCAGTGCTTAATTGCTGTCTGCCATGGCAGAAATGGAAAGCTTGGCTTTGAAAGCATTTTGCCATTGTTTCGTCATTGGCACGAAGATGATCTGAGGGCTGGAGTACCTCTTCTATGAGGACAGGCTGAGGGAGTTGGGGCTGTTCAGACTGGAGAAGAGAAGGCTCCGGGGTGACCTTATAGCAGCCTTCCAGTACCTGAAGGGAGCCTACAAGAAGGATGGAGAGGGACTTTTCACAAGGGTATGTAGTGATAGGACAGGGGGGAAAGGCTGTAAACTGAAAGAGGGCAGATTTAGATTAGATATTAGGAAGACATTCTTCATGAATGTGGTGAAACACTGGCAAATGTTGCCCAGAGAAGCTGTGGATGCCCCCTCCCTGGAAGTGTTCAAGGCCAGGTTGGATGGAGCTCTGAGCAACCTGGTCTAGTGGAAGATGTCCCTGCTCACGGCAGGGGAGTTGGAGCCACGTGATCTTTAAGGTCCCTTCCAACCCTTACCATTCTATGATTCTGTGATTCTATGATTCTATAAAATCTTAGGAGTATGAGAAGAATGTAACAAATGTACTTCTGCCTCATTGTAAGAATTGATGTAAATACATGTTGCATTTAGCAGGATAAAAGCCACCTTGCTTTGCTTTAGCATCAGTGAGCAGCACTGCCAACCCACACCAGAACATAGCCCCATACCTACTACCCATAGCTACTATGAAGAAAATTAACTTTATCCCAGCCAAAACCAGCACATTCTCAGCCACTTATTCCATACCATTTATGTCATGCTCAGATCCCACACTATCCAATACATCCTCGTTAACCACCTCCCCCCTTCCCATTCTTTGATATAATATGCAGTTGTCATTCCCTTAGTCTATGGGCCACCCTTAAATGTCCATAAGATGTCTAGAAATGTGCATAAAATGTCCATTGAGTTCATTTAGCGCATGACTTTGGGCTCTGTCTCTTATGGTGGTCACTCAGGACGGGAGAGGTGGTATGTTGTGTGAAGCTCTTGGGCATCAAAGCCAGCTCAGGTCAGGTCACTGCTGCGCTTGCACTGCTTCTTGTGAGGTTTGTCATCCATTGATTCAGGTGGTTCCTGCCGTGCAACTCAGATCATAGGCTACAACAATTTAAAGGTGTTTCAATTACAATATCCACCCCTGGTCCCTTTGGGCCAGGTTACAGGATTTAACATTGGAATGAACTTCTCCCCTTGCCTCTGCTCTGTCTTGGACTTATCCACAGACTGCAGTCCTTTAGGGGAGTATCTGCTCCAAGTGGAGCCTTGTCTGTGAGCCACAGTCTCTCCAGGGGTATACGTGCTGCAGCATGGACTTCTCCACAGCCACAGTCGCTTTGGGGTGCACCCATTCCAGCATTCCCCCCCCCCCCCC
>Ga0065711_1050531_pt1 | contig 10786 bp, 6 predicted proteins | sample Hoacrofraction12_FD_59098 | JGI IMG/M metagenome (GOLD analysis project Ga0065711, IMG submission 59098) | Hoatzin crop microbial communities from Cojedes, Venezuela - Epithelial fraction 12 v2 (version 2) | ecosystem: Host-associated > Birds > Digestive system > Esophagus > Crop | place... | reverse complement strand
CTTTCTTTCCATTCTCCTCCGCACGCCGGCGGGGGGAGGGGCGGCCGCGTGGCGCTTTTGTTGCCGGCGGCAGCCGAAACCAAAACATTGGGTTATTTTCAGAGTTGTTTCTGTGAAATTATTTTTAAATGCCTGATTTTGAGCTTTTTAAAAATCACTAATTTAAATAATATGCTAAATAAAAAAACGCTTGATTTACTTTACCTTTGTTTTACCTTTATAGCTCTTAGTTGTTTTCCTAAAAAAAGATTCATATTCACTGTAAACAATTCAATTTGTAGCTTTTACTCTGATATTCACAGGTCTGTTGGCACCCCATATATCCTTGAGCTACTGCATATAACATTACAGTACATATAGTACCACCTAACAGCTCTGCTTTTTCCCAGAAGCGTCAGATCTCCTGTGTGTGTTGTAAAGGCCCCTTCTGTGTGAGTGTGAATGGGCTCTATAGGTATTTATGGATGTGGGAGTAGAAATAGACACCAGAAGACAGCAAGTCAAAGAGGGGAAAAGTGTGTGCTGAGAGGTCATGTTTGAAAGTCTCCCAAAACCTGATAAGGTCCAGAGGTTAGTAATGCTGTTGAGTCAAGAACCATGGATTTATTAGCATATGAGTCAGCCAAATCTGTTGAAGGCCACCAGTAAACTTGAGGATCAACAGTGGGACGCATGCCTCACACCACATCCAAGAGTGTGGCGGCTGCTATTTGCAGACAGGAACTACAGGTATATATATACACACCAGCTGAAACAAGGGGCCGCTTGAAGTACTTTCTGAACACCTGACTGGGAGCCCTTGTTATATCAGCACAATCCTCTGCTGCTGCTGAGGTGGCTGGGGCTGGCCTCCCAGCTGTTGCTCCAATGTGATAACTACAAGTTAGTGTGTTGGTGTGCATATGAATGAGCTGTGTGGATGTATTGTGTGGAGTTATCTGCTATTAACAGCTTGATTTTATTATTAATAACAGCTTTATTAAGAAAAAGGTGTTCTTGTAAATATGGGTTGTGAGCTCGGTCTTCCTCCAACTTGATACTCTCTCAGGGAAAGGAAAATTTTCAACATATACACTGTAATCCAGGCACACCTAAATCTATGTAAGTTCCTCAGTGATTCCTAGCAGGTAATGAGGCCAGAACCAGCGTGGAGGGCCAGTCAGGTAACTTGTGCTGGCACATACAGGGTTTGTATGTCATGGATGGGGCCTTCCTGCAGTTCTGTTCATATACATTCATAAAATTATTTGTGTAGGCTTATTTAGACTAGTCAGGTTATTTTAATGGGTGCCCCATTTCTTACATGCTAAGATGTGGGTTTTTTTTTTGATTTGGCAAGCTGAATTTTGGATAAAAATTATAATTTATTAAAAATTTACAAAAAAGTATTAAAATGTTATTATAGTACCTGAAATACCTTAGGCACAGGTTTGCACTTTCAAACATTAAAAAATATTATTAAAATACAGGCATTTTATTAGTATTTGGAAATTTGATTATTGGATACCTATATTTTGAAGACCAGAATCAAGAATGGTGTACTGGAGGACAGAAAGTTTTATATGAAAGGAGGAAATATATCAACAGGTGAAAATAGTGTTGGAATATATATGGGAATAGACTGGAAGACTGCGGCCTAAGTTTGCTACATTTTGGCAGTGGCAGATATCATTCTCTTCTCTCTGGCTCTTACATGTGACTGGAAACCGGAATATTAGTTTCCTTCTTTCTCAGTTCCCAGGTGAGCTTCAGCTGTCGTTGAGTTAATGCATATGAAAAATAATCTCTTTTCACTTTCTAGCTAGCAATAGCGAAGCTAATTAAGGCATAATTTTTTGTACAACAAAAGATGAAAATACTGGGACAATTGAAATACAAGTTTTTGTTCTGTTGCGAAGAGTGGAAATATGCTTGCCATGAATAATGATGTTTTATAGAAATGAAAGACTATTATGTAAATTTGTATTTGTCAGAGCTGCAAAGTGGAGACTAAGTACGTACGATGCTGGCAGTGTTATGCGGACCTTTGATTATAAAAGGATGAATTCTGTAGAGCACATCAGTGCACAAGAGACAGGCTGGTTGGAGGAAAACCTCAAGACTTTTATTAGCTGCAAAGGCAGTTCATTCAAAGAGGTGTTCAGCCTGCTGGGAATATCTGTTTCACCCTAGGCATGCTTTTACTCTGTGCTTCACATAGAGCATAGTTTTAGCAGTCCCCTGAAAATTTTAAATCTGCATGAAACATGGCACAATCTTGCAATGACAGTAGGATGGCTTTTGGGAGATCATAGAGCCGCTTTTAATATTCAAGTGCTGTGACTGTGTATCCATCAAAAAAAAAAAAATCTGTGGTGAAATCATTAGCCCTAAATTTTAATGGAAAAAGTAAAACCTGTTAGTTCTCCAGACCTTTAGAGGAAGATTTCCATTGACTTTGAGGCAAGAATTTTACTCAGTAATAAAACTAGTAACTGATTCAGTCTTTACAGTTATTACTTGTTTGTGTTTTGCTGAAAAGTGATCTAGCAAAGTGGAACATGTGTCTCTACAGTTCTCAGTATGATGCTTATAAAGAGCCACTTACGGGTTACAGAAATTTCAGAATTTCAGAAAAAGTAATAATGCTATTTCGTTAGCTAAAGATTTAATTTTCCTTTTACTATTACCAGTGTAAATGCAAACACCTTACAATTAATGGAATTATGAATGATTTCCAGAGCTGTGTAAGACAGAGGAAAAGCTAATTTTCTTATTAGCTGTTTCTTGCTTATTCACTTCACCCTCATGTGAATTAATCTAATACTAGACTCCAAAGCATCAAATGTGATATCAGCTGGTGGAGGATGTTTTCCTCATATTGGTCACCTATTGTAATCTTCAGTGAAAAAAAATTACAGAATCTGGCTCTGGAGACAAAGCCCTTCACTGACAAAAAGTCAACATTATTTCAGGATCTCTCCCAATGACTGATCAACCACTGTAGAAAAATGAGCAGGGCTAAAGCTTGCTGCAGACCTCGCAGTGAGGAAACGCTTCCCTGGGTGAATACTTCCGGTTTTCATCAGCTTAAAGACATTTAACATGTGGCAGAACTGTGAGGAGGGAGATAGTGGTGTCTAAGAAAACCAGGTTAACCCCATAAAGGGAGCTGTAGGACAACAATGGGTTGCATTACCTTCTGTGACAGCGACAGTTGCTCCTTCTCCTGGCCCTTACCTTATGCACTTTCTCATTGAATAAGACTTATCAAGTGCATACATATTCGGGAGAAAAGGTTACATGTTTGTGCTAAGTTGCTTTTACAACCTCACGTAAGATCTCCATAACCTATTTGAGACATAAAGATCCAAAATATTGTACTCATTAGGAGTAGAAAAGCCATGTTTTTCCAACACGTGTAACTGAACTCAAGTTCCTTATCTTCCAGGCTTGCAGTTTGAGTGTGAGATTCCAAGAAATACAAGATGCACAAGGGAGGAAGGAGAGAACTGTTGACACCAAAATCACAGATTTGCTCACTCCCCTTTGCTCCGGGCCAAGCATCGTACGTAGAGAAATAATTTCTCCTTTATCTTCCTTTGCAAATCAGATTCATACACAAAGCATTCTTTGCTGATGCTCTTACCCTATCAGCTTCTCATCTGTATGACTGTCGTCCCCAAGACAGATTAGGATATTGGTGCTGTGCATGTCCTTGTGCATCAAAAGACTTTCAGCTTTGTGGGGTTTAACCTGCTTGTACTTGAGGGAGGCATTGCTGCAATTGTATCTCAGTTTTCTCCCATATTTTTCCCATATGATCTTGCTTTCAGACTGGAGACAAGTCCATGACGAGCTATGGCGGGTGGGAATTTGGTGACTGATGACTCTGAATTTCTTCTGCTATTGTGTGGGTCTGTAAAGAGAGAAAATCTCAGCAGAGCATGCTGGTCAGTAGCAAGGTGAAGTTTGGATAGGGTGACAGGGCCCTTCCAAGTCTTGTGGTACCTGTCTGTCTCAGTTAAATGACACCTAACCTTGGTCAGGCCTGGAAGGACACTTTTTGTTCAAAAAAAGAAAAAAATGTACACGGTGATAAGACCATTTCCTTTCTCACAACGTCTCCTTTAATGTCAGGCCTGAAATATGAAGTCATTAGGGGATATTAAAACAGTGCTGACAAACTAATTAACAAAAGACATTACGCCGGATGGGCTCAATTTATCCTTTTTAATGGTTCTTATAAATGGGTGCCGCCAATTAAAATTAATAAAGATTTACCAGCGATTGCCCAGCATACACTGTTAAGGAGCTCCACTGAAGGTCGCCTTAAAGTCAGCGTTGTCAAAGCTGCAAGTTCAGCTCCCAATACCAAGCCGTGCTGAGTTACTCTCAGTTATGTTTTCCCAGGCAGTTTCTATTTCTTTGTATTTGGCTGAAGTTTATACACTTCTGTCTCCGTCTCTCTAAAGCCTCATCCATCTGTCTGTTAATTCTATTAAAAAATATCCCCCCCCCATGTACTATTATGAAGAAAATCTTGGCATATAGCTTTCTTTTGCAATCAATCACTCTTTATTTTCTTGCAGTCAAATTTATGTACACCAGTGTCTCTGCTTAGGGGCAGAGTACGGACAATCACGAATGCCCTGTGTGGCTGCAGCTTTGTTCAGCCTAGACCAGACTGAATTCTGCCAGGCCATGCTCTTACAGCTGCCAGCATTCCAACGTGTTTATTGCTCATGTTATGCAAACAATGAAGTTTACAAATTCATCCTTACACTTGGGTGGCAATGAGAGCCTTCATGTTGAAAGAGCTTCAGCCACCTATGTGGGAAATGAAAACACTAGCTGGTGTAGGTGATTAGGCATTAAGAATGTGAATTAGGAATGGATCAAGGGAGATGTCTGCTAATTCCTCAGTGACTAAAAATTGATGACTAAGACTAACTTCTTTGTAACCAGTCCCCTAACAGGAAAACAGCTAGATAGACTAGCCTGACCCACTCATCTCTGAAGTTCTGCCTTCCATTTCCATTTTGTAAGGCAGTGGGGCAGGTAATCTGGCTGAACGCCATTCTTTTCTCCGTTACTTTCCTTGAAACAGATGCTGGCAGAAAGACTGCTGTAAGTGGCTAGATGGAGATGCAGCTGTAGCTTGTGCTGGGCTGTGTTGGTAGGTCCGTGCTGATCTCCATGTCATGGGAATGTATTGACTGTAATGGGCAGGAGACAGACTTTGTGGGAGAAGGTGGAAATGTCTGCTTAAGAATGGAATGATTTGGCGCAATCTTTTGCTGTTGCTGCTATTAAGGATTTCCCAGAAGGCAGCACTAAGGGACACCTGCTGTTGTCTTCTCATGCACATTTAGACCTAGATCCCCAATGTGAGGTGGCAAGAACATGTTAACACTTTTGGAGAGTAGCAAGTAGTTCCAGATTCATTAATCTTCAGTGTCCGGTAAATGACTGCTGTGTGCTGGAAAGAGGAGACCAGAAATGGTATCCTCTGTTCTGTTCTATCATTTCTTCATAAAAATACTGATGAAGCACAGTAAATTAACAGTTCGAAAAGGGAAAGAGACCCATGGGAGCAATGGTAAAGGCAGTGTTACATGAGCTTTTGTGGGAAACCACCTCAGATTGCCACAAATGGGGCAAAGTGACCCTGCAGGATCAGCTGATGAAACTCCAGGGAAATGAGAAGGATTAAATCTGTGAGAACTTCAAGAGAGCTGAAGCATCATGTTGGTGTATAGCTGCAACCACCTCACTGGAGGTAGTTTCTTACTTTCTTTACTTTTGCCATCTCATTCCCCCAGTTTTGTGCATGCTAAACACATAGAGGAAATCTATACAGTATATTGCAGGAGTGAACATGTCCTCCTTGTGAAGCTTAACGGACAGGATAACAGAGAAAATATTTTCAGATATTCCAGAGAAGAAAAGAGGGAGAGGATAGGAAAGAATGGAGGGACAAAGGGAGGGGTAAAATCTAAGGAGCGATTGGAGAGAAAACTAAACAGGAACACTGTTACTGAGGGGAGTCTTTCAAATTGCTCGTAACCCTTGTGTGAAATTTTAGTAACTCCTCTAGATGAACACTCCCTTACAAGCAGTATTCTTTGGCAGAGAGGCGCATTATTTTTCCAATTAAAAGTATGACACGCTGGGGCTAGGGGACAGACTTTGGATTTTGGAAGCAAGTTGTCTGCTCTGTTGAAACAAGTCAGTTGCAAAATTACAGGTTTAGAATGTGAGTCCATCCAGGGTTTTTCAGGAATGACTTGTGGGTTCACCCTGTCTCAGTTTCCTTATTTATGTCTACTATATTTGCTGTGTGAAAAGACATCAGACATAGGTCTGAAGCAGACAAGATACAGCTGTATAGCAGTTGATGGAATCTGTGAAGCCATGTATTCTCAGTGGAGAAACGTTAAATCTGTTACCAAGCTTTATGTAAAGCTCTCATCTATGGCTAAATCTGATAATTTCGAAATACATCTCATTAAAGAGCCCTCAGAATTCCTCTTGAGCTGTCTGAATACCTAAAACCTCCAGTAACAGCAACACCTGAGATAAGTCGTCCAAAGCAAATTCTCTGTTGGCTTGCTTAGCATGTTGATATTTAAGTTGATGACAAGAAAGTATTTGCACACCACTTCAGCACTGATTTTAGTAGTATGCAGAGTCTCGACTCTTACTACTCCACTTGGTTAAAGTCTCATTTTCTGTAGTGTTGAAAATATCCTTGAAATAAGTCTTTTGTTGAATCCAGTTCCTACCCTGTGTTGTATTACACTTAATGTCACAGGACTATAAGTTGTTTACTATCCCATAGTAAAAATTTGGCACAATTATGGCAGAGGTCTTCATCTTTGTAAATCTTCTTAAACATCTTCTCTTATGCCAGCCTGCTGGATGCTAGAAAACCTTTATGTTTATCATAATATGAATGGCTTTGTACTGTTTAAGGGTGTTGCTCTGTTGTTGACTTTTTAATTTTGTTAAAATAACCACAGATCTTTAGTCTTGTGTTTCCTCATAGTGGTGTGTAGAACAAAGATTGTTTATCTCCAGGTAGTTAATTTTTCCTCTTTATTTTCTCTTCTCTCTCTCTATTTCTGGTACAAATGTAAGTAAGAGCTTTGTTGTGTCCCTGTAAGCAGTTCCAAGTTTGGTATTCAGTTCTGGTTTGACTCTGGAGAAAGGAAACTGACGGAAGGAAAACACATCTTCCAGTTTAACAAATATTCAGCTAATGACAAGATATATGCATTTTGCATGTTGAGACTTCTCTTACCTGATTCTCTAACTGCTCTGTAGCAGAGGGTCTTCCTACCCAGGGCTTTGCATGTTTTCTGGCTTTGTACTACTCAGTCTTCTCAAATTCCCAATTGCTTTTTTTTTTTTTTTTTTTGAGCTAGATCATAACTAAAATAACCAGGTAAATGGGCAGGAAAAATAACAGATGAGAACCAAAAGTGAAAAGCAGCAAAGCATCTTGATTTCAAAAGGTCTAAATAGTGGGAAAGAAAATACTCTGAATGTGAGAGATTTCACTTTCTCATCAAGTCTGATTCATAAAACAGTATCGTCTGGAGAGGCTGTTCTGGAGTTTTCTTGGCTTCAGCTCCAACAGTGTGCAGACCTGAGGGGACCTAGTGATTAACAGTGGCAGTTCTCTCATTACTTCTCTGGATCTTTCCATCGTGATAGGCCACACCACCTAAACTCCTTGGCATCCTAGAATCTCCTCATACAACTAACTTACAAAAACCCCTACTATTCAGGAACAGCCATATATAACCTTCAGTCACCCTGGCTAGAACATGACAGCTGTTCTGTAGCCCAAAGCGAGACCATGCAATGTTTAGAAAGTAAGATCTGCCAATTATTTCACAGCATCCTGCAAAGCAGCAGGATGATTTTTAAGAGATAGTGTAGGTATGCACAATAGAAGCAAAGGTGTTTGGTGCTATTTTGCTTTGACATTTAAGGCTCATATCTTCCCTGGTAAATAGTACCATGCCTCATGGAGCGGGTGGATCCTGTTTGTGAGCTGGGACATACCTTCATATCTCTGCTGTTTTACTGCCTTCTTTTTTGCATGCCCCCAGGTTTTTTTTCAAATACTCTTGCCAGTTGTGCCTCTTAACAGAAGATATTGGTAAGCTGTTAGATGCACCACTGAGACTTGTTTTTTGTAATTTTGGGTATGAGCTCTCATCTTCCCATATGCAGTGACTGCCAATCAGACTTCTTGAGGATGCGTTAACGGGGAATATTGGGGGGTGTGTGTTGCAACCTGGTTCCAGGCTACTAAGCTTTGCGGTTTCCTCAAACAACCCTGCACTGAGGGATACCAGCTTTTCCCTGCACTCTTGATGTACAGTACATTAATCGTGCCCTCCCTAATTCCTGCTTCAAGATAAATCTCTTGCGCTCCCATTATTTGGCTAATTGCTGTGGATTATATGGCAGTCGGGTGCTCTTTGGCAGGGAAAGATTAATGGAGGACATTTCCTTTGTTTTGATTTCATTTGCTAATTGCTGTGTGGAGAGGTGGTTATGTTAATTCATCCTCTCTCCCTGTTAGATAGCAGGGTTTTGTTTAGCATGTGCTGGGAAAGGAGTAGGTTGCCAGGAATCCTAAATGTTTCTTTGTCTTGCTCTGTGGATTTGGGAGGGGGGAGGTCTTCAGGCAGTAGGTGGGTTTTATTGCTGGGTAGATGGAGTGCTTATATGCTGATGTGCTTTTGTATGCTTCCATGCACAGGAAGTACTAATTGTAGGTGCACAAAAGGAGGAGTAAAGAGTTTTCTGTGGTTTTGCTGGAGGTTGGATCATCTGGTTGTTGGTCTCTTTGTACATCTGTCAGACTTGTGGCAGAAAGCCAGAACCCCACTGAAAAACCTGGGACTTTTAACTGAGCATGTACGTCACCATTCTGGCCACTGCACAAGATGCAGCGTCAGAGCCTGTGAGCAGCTAAGCATCCTTGATCTCCCACTGAACTTGATGGGAATTGAGTGCTGTTACTAGCTCTGTTTTTATTAGGTAATTTTAAAAACACTTTTCACCAAATGTGCAGTTCTCTCAGCTTTAGATAAATGTAGAAGTCTGAGGGAACTGGTCAGATAATTGAGCCATTCACACTTGTTAGCCAGAAAGGAGTCCAAGCCAGTCACTGGTGACTGAAAACTCCTGCCATCTGTTGCCTGTTCTCTGGCTTTTGCAAGGTGTCTTGGATGTCAGTATTTCCTGCTAAGACAGATGTTCCCATTGCACATCTGCAATCACGTATTTGTACTAATTGCCCCTTTCCATTGACAGGTTCATCCACAGCCATGAAAAATTCTACCTTTACCTCAGCAGAGATTCCTCAGAACAGAGATTTTATTGGAGTAACATCTGAAAGGCATAGTTCAGAGGAATCTGCCCAGTGCCTTCTATAATTTCATTGTTCTGTGAATAAATGAGACACCTCAGTCTCCAGAGTTATCAGCTTGACAGTTTTTACTAGAATAAAATTCTTTTGGTTCAGTGGCTGCAGCTATTAATTTAGGGATCCAGACATAAAGTCTTTATTATGGAAGACTGCCAGTCTTTCTACCAAGAAGTCTGTCAGTGAATCCTTGTACTCTGGGGAAGATGAACAATTTGACCATCTTTAGGTCTGGCTGTTTCGAAGAACTTTGAATTGAAAACAATGAAATCAAGCTTCGATAGTGATAGAAATAATTGTGCTAAGCTGTTTAGGTTTCTGATAGCTTGTAGCAAAATGCAGGGGCAGGGTTTAGTTGTCTTTGGATTTATGAACTCTAATTATTATTTATTTTTTAAATTCCTGTGGAAGCCTTTCTATTTTCACTTTATGAGAATATAGGCAGGAGACACACTTACCTGTTCTAGACTGTTTATATTTCTATTGCATGAGACTATCTTCTTGTCTCTTTAGTAAACTCCTCAGAAGGAAACATTTTGGAGCCTCTCACAATTTTGTTGCTTTGCTGTTGTTTCAAGGTAGGCTCCCTGCATTAAGGCACCATCTATTTCTGCAGTGTCTGCATATTTCCATTTTTTTTTTGCATCCTTCTGAATTTTCTTCCCACTTCTGTGAGCTTCGCTATAAGATGAGCTTAGCCTACAGCAGATCCTCTTGGCTGACCAGTAAAATTCCACCCTCTGTAATGTCCAGACTTCAAATTAAATAACCATGCAATCATATCTGATCTTAGACATCACTGGATTATAAAAGAGGCCTCTTCAGGCATTTCCTTAATCTTCTTTAAGATTAAGAAAACCAGAATTCAGTGTTTAGGGTGCATACTATATGCAAGCTGTCAAAGTTGCTTTGTGTAGGTCTGAAACTATATTTCATGTTGTTGTGCCCCACCTATGGGGGGGTGCAGCAGAGAGAGTGACTAAGGTTCTATGAATCCCCTTGGGCTAAATTAAGGTCAAATGATACCAAATGATCAATTAAACATTTTATTTATGATGGAGGTAACTTGAACTTGGAAAGCATAAAAAGCGTTGGCAACATGGGTTCTTATTGGAAATATCTATAAGAGGAAGAGGAAAGAAAATAGAAGAAAAGAGGAGAGAAAGATATCACCACCCTAGGATCTCGCGATGACAATGACGCATGTGGCAATCCCACAGTGATGGGCATGCCAGGCTCTTTGGAGTTGTGTTTTTTACAGTCTAGTCTCAACCCCTAGTTATGGCACTTGAGGACTTATATGGTGCTTGTTCCACAAGGTTCATGATCGTGCAGGCACCAGTGGGGGGGGGGGGG
>Ga0065711_1050530_pt1 | contig 10786 bp, 5 predicted proteins | sample Hoacrofraction12_FD_59098 | JGI IMG/M metagenome (GOLD analysis project Ga0065711, IMG submission 59098) | Hoatzin crop microbial communities from Cojedes, Venezuela - Epithelial fraction 12 v2 (version 2) | ecosystem: Host-associated > Birds > Digestive system > Esophagus > Crop | place... | reverse complement strand
TCGGGCACCTCTCCTGTCCTCCAGGACCTCTCAAAGATGATGGAGAGTGGCTCAGCAATGACATCCGCCAGCTCCCTCAGCACTCGTGGGTGCATTCCATCAGGGCCCATGGATTTGTGGACATCCAGATTACTTAAGCGATCCCTAATCCACTTGAATTCTCCCTGGAGTACAATAATTCCTTGAACTGTAGCTATAGTACAACAGTGATCAATGACAATGCAACCCTGGACTTTCTGAAGATCATCTTTTCTGTTACCACTCAGGATTCAGCTATTAGTCCAGTGGGGTGGGGATTCAGGTAGTTATTGACTTAATTTCCCAAATTACTTTTTTCCCTCCACTTTTGATGGCTCCAGACTTCCAAACACTTTTGTCTGAAAGGAAAGGAGGTGTGGGAGTGTGGTAAAAAGAATTGCAATTTGCACATATGATTCTCTTTTTATTTTGGAAGTCATACTCTTCTTATACTTTGACAACAGAGAATTTGAAGCTGAAAGGGCTTTTCTGCCCTGAGGAGACCTTGTCGACATTACTACAATAAAATGGTCCTAACTATAATCATGTTAGTATCAAACTAGGCACTAAATATGAACTGTCATGTCTCTAAAACCCAACACATTCAGTTACTCAGTAGTAACAACAATAACAATGGGATTCTTTTCCTACTTCTAAAACTGCAAATTCAGCTTTACAATTTTGTTAACTCAGTAAATATTTCACCTTGTACACTTAACTCGTTTTCTTGGTATACATGTTTAAGAATCATAGAAGTGGGCAGTAAATGAGGGAAATGCAGGAGAGTGGATTTCTCTTGGAAAATTAACAAAAGTAATCATATTATGCATTTTTTCAAACTAGAAACCCAACCATTGATGAACTTTGGTTTATCAAAACAAACTTGCACTTCAGCCTAATCTACTTCAGGCTCATGGTAGGCTTTTGGTAGGTCAGATTACAGAAAAAGAACTGCAACATATTTGAATTCAAGTTGAGGGAAAGAAAAGAAAAGAGAAGAGAGAAGAGAGAAAAGAAAAGAGAAGAGAGAAGAGAGAAAAGAAAAGAGAGAAGAGAGAAAAGAAAAGAGAAGAGGGAAGAGAGAAAAGAGAAGAGAGAAGAGAGAAAAGAAAAGAGAAGAGAGAAGAGAGAAAAGAAAAGAGAAGAGAGAAGAGAGAAAAGAAGAGAGGAGAGAGGAGAGAGGAGAGGAGAAAAGAGAAGAGAAGAGAAGCAAGCTTGTAATTCAGATACAGCACTTCTGGGAGGTGGGAACAGTGGTCAGAAGACCACCATGCAAAGTAGGGAGACAGAGCTCAAGCTCACAACCCACAGTGCTTACCTGACAGAAGGGCAGGACTTACCTGACCAAAGCCCAAGGAAACAACAGAACCAAAATACATCATACATTTGGCAGCAGATGAGAAGAGCTTTTTCAGGCACATAGTAAAGCAGGTCTGGTTTGAAAAAGGGAAGGGAGTCTACCCATGGTTGGAGAAGACCATGAAGAGCAAATTCAGATATTTCCTTTCACTTTCTTAGAACTTGGTCTGGGTCTATCTTGGGGCTGTTCAGACAAATCTGGAGTCTCTTCTGCAATGAAGCCAGAAAGTCAAAATGGATCATTTTAACACAGAAAACTTCTGAACAGGTTTAAACTCTTCTGTAACGAATCCTAATGGTGACTGGAGGGAAGTGTTAATGAGTGCGAAATTGAGCCTACGGTATCAGAGACTCCCTTGTTAATGAGCTGCAGTGCCAGCCTGGAGATCTGAACTACTATGTAACTCTTTTCATTCACACTAAACTTCTCTCTTGTTACGATTCCTTGCCGGGAAACATTGTGTACTTTGGGTCCACTTTTTTGGATCGTCTTTTCTGAAAGTGGTTCTGCAAATCAAGATGTAATATAGGAGTCTACAAGGGAAAAAAAATTAGAATATTTTACCCCATGAAATTTGGAACATTACAATGAATATGATCGTTCAAATTAAATATTATGCAATATGATGTGCTACAGATTACTGGAAAAAATTTGGAAACTTCTGGAAATGAATCCCTTTTGTATATCTACTTCTATCTAAGTCTCAACTGTTCAAAGCAAAAATCAGATCCTATAAAAAAAAAAGCTGAAAACAGAAATGTAAAAACTGCATTCCTCATTAAGATAAAAAAGACTCTCATAAATGTGGAAGCCAGACCATTGTGGTCATTTATCTTTTGTTGAAAGCAGCAGTTTATCAGTTCTGTTTTACCCTCTCTGCTTTTTTTTCATTCTATGCAACAAGTCAACTTCCCTAAGGAAGCCATTTGGCCAGCCATTGAAAAAAAATAACTTCTGTTCTGCTATCTATCTTTAGATAAGCATTTTTTCAAATCAGCTTTACTGTGTTCTTATCCTGCACTGCTCATTTCTGGTCATTTTATTTCGCTGTTACAGCACACAACACCTAAAATTCTGAACAGTTCGTTCCAGAAGAATTTGTGGGAGTAGCTCTATATGGCTTTCATTGGAGTGTCTGTTCTTCAGCCCCTTCAGTTACATTTGGATTGAACAAACTTACACTGTCAAAACAAACCTAAAACTATTGGATGCTATTAAAAAATGCTTTGACATAATTATTTCACAAAATTTCTATGAAAAGTAAATACTGATTAATAAAACCACCCTTTGGCTTAAGGCTATCTCGTCTTTTTGCATAGAGTTAGTCTATATTTTATTAAAAAAAAAAAAAAAAAAGGTCTGCAAAGTGTGAATTCTAACTCAAAAACTTCCAGTGCTGTGGAACATGATTCACTTACAAAATATGAATTTTCAGAGAGGGGACATCAGAGAGACAGGAAAGTACAAAACTGTCCCAAGCATAATATATCTGCATATATTAGCCCAGATTAAAGATACTGCTGCAATCTCAAAAGGACCAATTACAACTTTTTGCACCATCTCAAAAGGATTCACTTACCTTTGAGTGGCAAGGCCATTTCATTATGATGCTGCTGCTGCTGAAATTAGCTTTCCCAGATATGACAACGGACTGATGGAATTTGATTATTGATGGAGGTTAAAAATGGAGTGCTTCACAGAATCTCTGGAAAGGTATGCCCTGAGGTTTGAGGAAGAAAAAGATCCTGCATATAATTCATTTGAATCTGTGCTTTTCTATGCCTTTCAAACATTTTGGGAGGAGGGAATTATTTCAGCTGAAAACCACACTGCTTTATTTTGAATTGTATTGAATTATTGTCATTTGCAAGCCAATTTTATTGGAATTGTTAAATGTAGACAAATATAATGCATTTTTTCCTTCATAGGCTGGAGTACACAGTAATAGCTGAATTAATCACTTAATTGTTGACTGTCATCAAGTCACTTTCACTGGATTCTCCCCCTTCTATCCACCTTTAGCTAGAAACTTTGGGAACTTTGACTGGAAATCAGCAACGAGACATTTGGTCTATTGAGCTTGGCAAATGCCCCTCGGCTCAAAGTCACTACTAACCTAGTCTACAGTTCCTTCCATGCTGATCTCCTTAGGGGTGGTCATAATGGTCAGAAAAATGCTAGGTAAACCAGGAGGAGAGAACAGGGATATCTCCAGTACAGAAGCAAACATTTCTAGTATTGTCAGTCCCAGTGACTGAAACATTTGGACTATACACATTTAGCAGATAATATAAGCATGATAAAAAGATTTAGTGTGTCTGACAGTGCTTCTCTTTATGTTGTGCTTTAAGGTAAAAAGATACCACTGTAGAAGCTTTTTTTACTAATTTTTATCGATAATAAGAAAAGAAGTTAAAAATATTAAAGCTAGATCTGTTTCAGACAAAAAAAAAAAGAATCCAGACACAACTGGCATAACTGTATCACTCACAACTGGAAATCAAAGGTGTCTAAGCAAGGAATTACTTCCACTTTGTAAACAGGTTCTTGTCCTGCTTCTGAGGCCATTTCCTCTGTCTTCTAAGTGACTCTTTAATTAGATTTTTACTTTGGTATGGGAATTTCTTGGGTTACTTTTTCTGTGTGCATGCTTTGTATCTAAGTCTCTTCCACTCCTTTTTGCTGCATCACAAGGTTCTTATCTCAGCTTCTCTGTTATTCAATACTGATATAATGTATTGTGCCACTCAGAAAGATCATTCTGTCTTTTTATGATTTTTATGCATATGATAAATCACTCTGGATGGCAGTTTTCCCCAGTTCAGAACTGAGCTGTCTTCCATCTCTGCCTAGTTTATTGATAACTATCACTGGGTGAAGAGCTGGCAGAATCTCAATCTGGCTGAAACTGAAACAGTACAAATGAGTAATTCAAACTGTAAACTCAATACTGAAAATATGTTTTCTGATCTCTTTTTCTGTTAAATAACTGAAGAAACATTTAGAACTTTCAAGCAACATACATTCTGGACTATAATATTACTTCATTTTACTACTATTTTGGAGAAACAATTTTAAGATGATAAAGCTTGCGGAGTTCTCACAAGCTAGCTTTGTAGTAATGGTATTTTAAATTATTAGAATGATAGGATATAAACACGTTGGACAAATCAGACTTTTACTGGCATGAAAAGGTGACCATTCTCAAGTGGAAAGAAATTTTTGAGAATTTTTTTCATGTAAAAAACTTAAAAGTCAGTTTCAGAAGGATGAATGGTCATTTCTCCAGTGACTGGAGGTGCAGTGAGCCATAAAACATTTATGTGAATTTACTGACTGTGAAGTTAATTGTACCCATTTGCCTCATTGACACCAAGTGTTACTGAAATATCACCACAAAATGTCATCAGCATCTAAAAATAACATTTACTTTCAACTCTGGAGAATGTTAAAAGATGCATCATTTGATGATAAACATTGAATGAAATAACATTTTCAAAATTTCCAGAATTTTAGAAGATTTTTGCCTAGTGGAGGCAAAAATATATCTTATTTACCCTTTTTATTCTGTTTGTTGTAATCTCCGTTTTAATACAAAGAAACAATTAAAAGAGAAGTGAGAAGGGTGAACTGGGGTAGATTCAACTAAAAATCTTTAAGATTTTTTTTTGCTTTTGCTTTAAAATTAACTTTACCTGGGATTTCCTTTTTTCTTTTCCCAGTTCAACTGCTGAGAGGGGATATCTTTTTTCAGTGTACTTCAGCTTATACCTAAACCCTTTCCCCTTCTCTCGTACACCAGAATCAGAGAGTGACACTGAACAGGCAATTAATAATCCACTCAGTGGGAACTTCTCTCCATTTCCCCATCTGCTTCCTCCCTTGTGTTTGTCTCCACAACTTTGTTGAATGTCTGAGCTGCATGACCAGACAACATAGTTAGGAAGATAGCTGGCTGCGTATGGTAATTGCCAGCCTGCCTGCCACCAAAATCCCCTTCCCTTTGCGCCAGCGAGGGATCAAACTACAGAGAACTGAATTGTTCCAGCTTTTGTCAAGAAGTGTAAGTGGTGAGGCACATCTGTTTGGGAGTCAGAAAGAAATAGCAAAATGTTGTTGTTCTTATTTTTAACCAGTGACAGCAGTGAGTCCCCACTCATATTTAATACAAAACAGTGATGTCTTCTCATAAGAACAGAGGTTAAAACAGTTGCTGTCTCAATGTTTACTATATCAATATGCTTACAGTCAGGAGGTGAACAGTTGTGTCAGAGAGAAGTCAGAAATACAAGACCGCAAATCAAAAAAAGCATTGTGAAAAAGCAAAACATCATGGAAGAGGGTGGTGGCACTTGGTTAGAAGGTGGATTTCTGAGAAAATAAAAAGTGATATTGTGACACAACTGTCATGGTCATTCATAAATTTACTATAACCTGGAGACTTATCAGGCACTAAATATTTGCACATACCTTGGTTAAGACCTTCTCAAAGGCTCCAGTTAAGCTGTTGGGATGGACACCTGTAATCAAATGAAGCATTTCAATTGTGGCCACAGCAGCCTACTCCTCCTTCCTGTTTGTGACAACAAAGGCACTCAAATCTGGTTATCGAGTAACACTTTTATCTGAGGAAACTGTAAGGGTCTTAATGGGGAGCACAAATACTACCTAAGCTGAGCTACCTGGAGAGAAGGTCAGTTTTCAGCATAAGGGCAGGCAAAAGAAAGCGTAGCTACTCACCTGGGAACAGCGATGCTGCTCAGGGAACAAGGCACGCTCGTGTAAGTCATTAAATCTTATTCCCTCTCAGATTTTGAGGGCGTGAGGTCAAGACAGTAATCAGAAATACTTGACCCATCATGGCTATGTGATGTATAGATACACTAGGCAATTACTTGTTGTAGCCACAGAGCTTTCAGTGTTTTCTTGTTCTGAGCTCCCTGACGCTGTTTCCCTCCTGTTATCAGGTTTCTGTTTTGTGCAAATGTGCAAAAGAAGTGTAATAGCTGTACAGGGATAGTACACCAATCTTACGATAATCTTTCTTTAATATTGTTTTTTAACCCATCTTTCTGATTCCAGAAAGTCCAAACCTAGCAACAAAACATGAGCATGGAGGGTTTTCTTGATTAACACACTTAAACACCAAGGTCACCTGGCTGTTCTAAGAACTGTAGTCAAAACGGCTTTAGTCTGAACACCAAATCCAGGAGTTTCTATATTCCATTTTAAACTTTTACAGAATTTCAATAATTTCTAACATTATTATGAAACTAATAAATGTTTTAGTAGCTTGAAATATCTCCTGAATTAAAATCCAGTGTTAGGTCCATATATTACAAACAACAACAACAAAGGAGCTGACAAGTAGTGAGTTAAATAGAATTAATTGCCTCTCAGCTTCCCAGTGAAATCATAAACCGATCAGTCCTTTTTCTCATATTATATGATACCACCAACCCAAAGTCCCTCAGTGAAATTGTTTCCTTGTAAATTGTTGCAGTCCATCCATTATGCTCAAGAAATATGATTTTTTTTAAAGTGGGTAATATAAAGTAGAAAAAATATGTACTGCTTTTCATCTCCTGATATCTACAGGACCCCCTGGGCTGATCTAAGGCTCAGAGCTTCTAAATGCTAGATAATTTTAAAAAGCTAATGAGTATTTAGTATAATAGAATATGAAAAAATAATCAGAAGAAAAAAAATGGGAACAAAGCAAAGAGATATAATAAGAAAGCTTCTCTTCCCCTAGCCACAGTTGATTGCCACACACATACATGTTTTACCTTTAATTAAAGCTTACTTATATCTATGAGTAATCACTTAATAAAGAGATAAAGATTGTTTGTGTCATTGAAGGTTAAAGTGGAGGTGTTCTTGTTCCTAATCAGAAACAGCCAAACTAAGCATGGAAGGAAACGTCCTGATCCATTCAATCTGGCAAGTAAACCTGCAGTCATTATTACAACAATGGGTGTACTTTACGGCCAGGAAAACACATTCCTGTCCTGGTGATCTGAAATAGGAAAATTATTATATTTGACCTTCTGACCTGATTTTTCAATTTGATCAAACCAGAGGAAATATTGGAAATGGAGACACTGGAAGGAAGGAAGAATGGAAGTCAATAGGTTGTTTCAACTACATTTCCTTCAACAAACTTCCAAAACTTTTACTGCAAGTGACAGTTAGCTCTACACATCCTGGTGGTCAGCTGGGCTCATGTAACCAATACGTAGCCATGTCAGAACCTGTTTCTGGTTTCTCATTTCAGCTTGAATAGAGACTGAGAAGTAGCAGCCTATAGTTCATGCTTTGTGAAGAAATTTTTTTGAGATTTTTGTCTCCCAACATAACTAAGAGCCTCTGGAATGAAAAGTCTGACATCCACATATAACATCTGCAAGTTCTTCGATTTGATTGATAAATGCAGCTGTACTTTTTAAACACTGAGGCTAGAGTTTTTAACTGGTAATGTAAAGTGGTGGTTGTCGCATCAGAAAAGCTTCCTGACTGTAAACAATATGTTTTGCTTTTTTGCAATGATACACATACAACATCTTATAAAAGAATTTAATATTATTTCAAGCTTTGGTAAGAATTATTGGAAGGTAGAGGTTCTCCTATCTTCTTTTGATACTTTATTAAATTCATGAGAGATAATATTGTTTTTTGATAACCTATGTTCATGTTTGTTCCAAAGTTTAATTTCCCAATAATTTCTGAGAACATGAAGAAAAGCCTGAACAATAAGAATAATTTCCTTTCCTTTCATTGTCACTTATAGTTTTATCACACTTGGAGCTACACTTTGACAGTTTCTAGAGGGCAGCATGCAGGTGTCGTTTCCCAAAGTGGGAGGCTGGGGTATTAAAATTGTGCCTTAGAAAGCAACAGTCTTTCTGGAGGTGTTCTGTAGAGAAAAATCCTTAAAGAAAAAATTCTCCAGTTATTGAGCTGGAACATATTGCAGTTCTGAAGATCTAGCTCTTCTACATGGGTTGGTGGGAGGGGATTTACCAAAGACCTGTCTCACCCATCCATATGAAATCCTTTTTCCCAGACACTGCAGAAAGTGATTTCCCAAAATGTTAGAGCATAATGAGAAAGACTTCTGCTTCACCTTTTTTGTTCCCTTAGTCTTTTGTGTGCACTCTGCAATGTATTAGATTAATTAATAATCCAGTTCAAAACTGAATTCAGAACAGCTTCTGTTGAAGATCAGCCCAAACAACTTTGTGCTCTGTTATCTTGCTTACCTTGCCAGTCTGTTCACTGAGCAGAGCTTCCTCCATACAGTACTTGCTATTCTTCACTGTAGAATGGTGATAATAAACTCATTGTTAATTTGTTCAGTTTCAGCTCCACAATGGTAAGATTTCCTGTTCTCTAACTAGCTTATCAAAGATTATGAGTATTTCTGAGACGTGCAAACATGCCATAGGTCTTGCCAAAAACTAAAGATGCTATTTGCATGCTGGACATCCTATTTTAATTTTTTAGGATTTTCATATATTTCACTCAGGCTTTTTGGCATTTCAGAATTTTGGAAATTGAACATTGTGGTTCTCTCAAGTAAGGATTTAAAGTTTCTGTTTATCAAAGCCAAAAGAAATGCTTCTGGAGTTCTAATACAGAATAGAAAAAAAAGAAATTTGCTACTTCTAAGTTATCTATGGACTATCATACTTGTCTAGCTGTGATATCAAGTGGTAAGAGGGAGATTAATTTGGCTTAGTGAAGCCAAAAATGTTTGTATTTCCAAAAAACTATTGAACATCACTGAAAACACACTGCTGCATTGCAGAGTGAGGAATCTGGACATTGTTATTAAAGCTTAATAGAATTTAAAATGCATTGACTAAGATTTTCTTGGAGTCTGCTGAGTGAATTTTCATTCTTTTGGATTGTCAAACATCTCACTACCTCATAAATTATTTGCAAAGTGCCTGGAGGTGCAGTTAAAGAGGGCAAACTTGTGTTATGAAAGCATGTTTCTTAAAGCTCTGCTAATGAATTGGTTTCCCTGTAGGGTACAGGAGACAGTACTTCAATCTAATGAATGGAAAGCATTAAACTTCAAGCATCTTTTAACTAAGAATAATACCACTTTTTACATAACATTCTGAAGAATAAGAAAGCTGAGGAAAGAGTCTGGTCCTGTGTTGCTGTACTTGCCTGAGTAACTCTCTCCTTCAAAACGAAACAAAATATGAATATTATCACCTGTAAATGTAAATGGGGGGTGGTGGGGGTGGTGTTTGGTTTATGTCCAGAAGCATTGACACTTCATTGATATCTGTTGCTCTGATGCTGAAGTCCTCTAGCTGTTGATTTCATTTTAAGCTGTGCTGCTGTAATGGCTGCTGATAGTTCAAAGGAGACCTCCTGGAAAAAAACTCAAAACCATAACAAGCTCAGAGGGGAAGGTATGGAAAGGATTCTCAGAATCTATACAGGACTCCTTTCATTTAGTGGGTTGTGCTAATTATAAATTTTCCATAGCTGGATTGTAGAAGTAAGAGGCGTCTAGTCTCATACTCCCAAAGGGAAAGCAGTATCATTGATGAACGCCTGCTGCCATGATATAGCATTCATAACAAGTTTACATACATAGTTTTCTACTGAAGATTCAGTGGCTCAGATATTTATGTCCCAATTTGCTCTTATTCAAGCACATTTTTTCCTGAGTGACTAACTATCCTCTTTGATTTGGGAATTCAAGTCTGTTTTATTAATACTTTGGAGAAGCCAGTCCCTTAGAATTCACATGTTTATTAAGTTATTTGAGGTGTTAAGTTCTGAACAATGTTCTTGCTTAGTACTGTGACACGTGCGGTAAACAGCTGCATTTATGCAGATACATATCACATTTTAATAAAAATACCTCCGGAATGCTGAGTTATTTTTCCCCATCTCTTTCACAGACAGAAACATTTCCAAGAGACTCGACCATGCCCAGACTGCTATACTTCTTTTTTTCTTGGATTCCTTAGCCAATAAATCTTAGTTTCAGTTTCCTCCTGTTGTTGTTTAGCATTTTGTCCTATACAACTTAGTTTTCAATTCTTCCATTTGTTCGAATTTCCATTCCAAACTGATAGCATCAATCATTCATATTGTCTTTTCTTGTAAAGTTGTTTCTGAGAAACAGCTTGATGCAGAAAGGTATCTCTATTAGGCAAAATTTTGATACTGGTGCAAAGTAGAATGACTTCACATTTATTACTTGTTATGGTTTGGCTGCGGCCGGCAACAAAAGCACCACGCAGCCACCCCTCCCCCCGCTGGGGTGCAGAGGAGAATGGAAAGAAACAGGCAGAAACCGGTGGGTCGGGATAAGGGCAGTTTAACAGAACAGCAAACAAAGGGAACAGGAACAACAACGATACAGATAAGGAGAAA
>Ga0065711_1010724_pt1 | contig 10786 bp, 10 predicted proteins | sample Hoacrofraction12_FD_59098 | JGI IMG/M metagenome (GOLD analysis project Ga0065711, IMG submission 59098) | Hoatzin crop microbial communities from Cojedes, Venezuela - Epithelial fraction 12 v2 (version 2) | ecosystem: Host-associated > Birds > Digestive system > Esophagus > Crop | place... | reverse complement strand
AACGGTGGACATCAGGAACGCTTGTAAAAGGAATAAAAATAATCTCTTTTACTTGGTTCCTATGTATCCACCGCTCTGCATTAACTCGAGTACTTCGCAAAGCGGAAAAATTTTTTATTTAGAAGAGTTTTGCTCGTTCTGTCTGTACTGTAACATGGAAATTTTTCTCGAAACGGACACGGCATGTCCGTTAAAATTCCCTGTTGAATCAACAAAAAAGCCGGAGTCACCTACTTGCCTTATTGGCTTTGTAGATAACTCCGGCGATTGGCTCCTCGAATGATTACGGGGCCTTTTGCGATAGTTTCTTTTACTTATCTGATTCTCTTTTTGCTGCTTCTACTTGATAAAGAACATCATCCCAAAGGATAGTTTCGTATTTTGCTTTATCTGTTTTCTTCTCAAGATAAACCTTATCACCATCAACTATTACATCACAAAACCTCGGTGGTATCGGTTTATCACTATGTAAATTACGTATTGCCTTTCTCAATATCACACCTCCTAAAATTTTCCGAGCCATTCCAGGAATTCATCTGAAGTTACTACACCGGATGAAAGCTTCTTACGCCAGTCTTTTATGCTTGAAGTTAACTCATCAAATTTTCTGGAAGCCTCTCTATCACCTGGATGTCTGTTTTTTGTCATCTTATAGCGCATATATACTTTTCTGTATTCACGCGTGGTTACATCATTTTTTTCCTTGTTAGATCTAGTGATTTGAGCACCAACATCTCTACAGGTTTTATCTTTATTGTCTCTAAGCGGATACGAGCAGTAAACCGTATCTGATCTTCCTGCAGGCACAAAATAATGACCACAATTCTTACATTTAACTATTGTCCCCTCACTATTAAAAATATGTGCCATTTCAAAAAGCAATAAACTAAACGATGACTTAATCGTATATAAATCTTTAAAATCGCCACCATCAAAGATAATTCTGTAATCAATATGCTGCGCGTCAATAAATGTGCCATACATGGCCATAAGTGCTTCTAACGCTTTTTCCTGCGCTTCTGTAGGGACATCACTATATTCAATTATCTGATTAAAAGTGTGCTTAGTGAGTACATAATTCCCCGCAAAATTCATATAGCACATAAGTAATAATTGAAGCACGGTTTCTCCTCCGATTTCCTCATATCCCGTATCACTTAAAATAAATTCTTTTATGCTGTCGTACTGACCCGCATTAACTATCTCCAAATATTCATCTATGCGATTTTCCCGGACAGCCTTAAACCAATCCTCCGCCGTGTTCATAAAATCAAGAGCAACCATTGTACTTATAACCGGTGGCAATTCCTCATTCATCTTTGTATGCAGTTTAATCATAGCTTCCGTGAAAGATTCCGCTGTAAGATTCTCCCTAATACCATCAATATTCATGATAATATCCTTCAAATCTGTTGGAGCCAGACGCATGTATTCACATATAAGTCCTCCAATTGGGTATTCATCGCAACAGTGAGACATCACCATCTGATAATTTTTCCCGTTAAATGTGACATTAAGTCCGAAGTCTATATTGAGTTCATTATCTCTTGTTAACAATTTCTATTCTCCTTTCTTGTGGTTGTTTTGTTTACAATCAGTATGTTATCTTTTGATTGATAACAGAATAACAGCATATCTGTTTCATTGCAACAAGCGTTACACACTTTTATCTATTGTTAACAGCAAGGTAATAAAAAAGAGCCATTGAACGGCTCCTTTCCCGGACATTGAATGTCCGTTTTTGTTTGTGAATTTTTTGTGAACTTTACAATTCAACTCCGTATTGCGCTAGATATCTTCTGACAGCAGGCATTGGTTCAGGATATTTTACCCAGAGTGCTTCCTTTATCCATTGATGCTTAATATCAACCGGATTAAACATAATTCGCCATGATTCAAGCATCTTCATACTAATTTCCGGAGGCAAGTTCATTGCAAAACATATTTGAACAGCTGTTTCTAAGGATGGAGATGTTTCTCCTTTAGCAGTCCTACTTATAGTCTTGCTCAAATTTTCCCATTTATCCTCATCATTTGTAATTTTTCTGGCAATATCCATATAAGATAATTGTCGCCATTCTTTAAGTAACGAAAAATTAAAGACAGGATCATCGGTCATTTTTCTTCTCACCTCAATTTCTTCTTTTCGCTGTGCTTCACGCAGAGCTACCTGACGAGATTGCGGTGCATTCTGATATCCATTATGATAAACAATTTCAAATGTAATATCGCTCTCTTCTCTATTTAAGAAGCAAACCGTATGATATTCCGCTCCATAGACGCTTTTTATTGACATATCGAATGCCAGGCAGCATTCATCCATGTGCGACCGCGCATAATCAGTAAGGTCAAGATTACCGAACACATCTCTTGTCAAATAAAGCGGAGCATTATAAACGTAATGATTATCAACAAAAAGATAATCACCACTGCCCACTTTTTCACGGAGTTCAGGATTTATCATACGCTGTATAGCAGCGTCCTGTGCACTCACTGAAAATGTTTGATTAGTTTTTAAAGCACCTTTGCGAAATCCATGTGGCTTTACATAATGCCCATCCAGATATGTATACGTACCTATGGCCTCTTCAAATCCGAGTTCAACCAAACGAATTTTTACGGCTTGGCGCGAGACCATAAAATCTGTTTCAAGTTCTGTTATGACCATTTCCATTACATCGATAGTATGCTTGGCGTTTGTGTCACGCATATATTTACCGATGTACTCATTTGCTTTTGCTCTAAAGGGTGCTGCCGGCATTTGAATTCTTGGTGTCAGTTGGTTGGCTTGTTTTTCCATAAGTTCTGCTGCCGACCTCGAAATAGCTGAATCTGCCCCACCAACAACCTCACAACTTATCGAAGATGCACCCTGATTGAATAGCTTTTCCAAAGCAAATACTTTTCGATGCTTCACCCAGTGAACACACTCATGAATTACGGTATTTCTGCCGCACCCAAAGGTTCTTAAAAGAAATGCCTCCGGATCAACTACAATGGTCTTTCCATCAACATGTTCTTCTATTTCCTCATCTCTATCTTCATCGTAGAATAAAGCATTATCTGTACTCTCAAAATATATTTGTCCAAATACTGAATGATCTTTTCTAATTCGCTGTTGTACAATATTCAGATGTAAAGTTTTTGCAAGAATCTCCGGATCTACCCACACCGGCTTTTCTCCGTGACCGGGTATTACTAAGGCCTTGGGATAGTATTCCTCAAGAAATTCTGTAGCCACATCCTCCAGTTTATCGTATGGAATATACGGTACTAGGGCATCTGATAAAGAATTTGAAGGCGGATTTTTCGGGGAGTACTCTTCAATATTATGAATTTCCCAATCATCGAGTGAACAAGCTAAATCTCCATCGCATGTCACTCGTAACCAAGGATTACATTCATCCGTTTCATCATAGTGGTAATCACCCTCATGCACTGTAAGTTGAAGTTCCAATCCGACTTCAAACTCAACGCGCATTTCCGGTAAATCATGAATATAAACCCTTTGTACAATTACATCATCTACGTCAACAGAGCCTATACGATGCACATTTTTAGTCCACAGATCCATAGTTTCCCAGTTCTGCTGTACATATTCTTCTGCTGCTTCGTACAGGCCGTTATAACATTTGTTTTTTACATATTCTGCAAATGAACGACCTTCTCGCATTAGCCATACCCCTTATAGCCTTAATGATTCAATATCCAGCTTTCTCCCTGATAAATAGCATTCATATACAGATTTTGCAGGGACAAATCTTACCTTTATATTTTGTAAGCCGAGGTCATGTAACATCCCCATAGAAACCTCGCCTTTATCAATAATCTCATTTTCTTCCGTTGGCATAAGAAAGCAGTTCTTTACAGCTTCAAACCCATGATCAGCAATGAATGTCTGATAGGCTAATTGATAAAGGTACTGTTTAGTAACCGATTCGATTCCGGGTTGTGCTTTCGGAGTCTGACCGGGAATAAGCAATGCATTATAATACTTAGCATCAAATACTATAAAATGCTTGTGCGTAACACTTATTAGATCTGGAATCAGCGTATCATTAGCTACCTTGCCCGTTATCGTCCAAAGCGGTTTTTCTATCAAATCAATAAGTTTATCCTGTTTGTTATATTTATCTTTCAATGGAACTGGTAAATCCAGGGCACCAAGCCGCACTTCGAGTTGGTTATCGAGCACATTGGCACATGCATCCTCCCATACAAGATTAAAACTATTTGTTCCAAAAATGGATAAGCAATCTAAATCATGAAGATTTCCGCTGTGCGCAATATATGCATACAGCGTTTTCAGAACAAGCTGTTTTCTTGTATTAAACTGTACCCCCAGTTCCTTCTCAATACGGTACAGAATATATTCCTTCTCTCCAAAATCCTCCATTTCTTCATCTGATAAATCAATCTCGGATAACTCAAAAAGGTCTAAGAGGTCTGCATCTCTAAGTTCTCTTGAAACCTGAGTCAAAATGCACTCATGTAATCTCTTAAAATAATCGTATTCATCATTAATACGCTTCTTCGTCTGAAGATCCACATAATAAGGGCGATTGTTTGAAAGCAACATAAAGGTTTCATTTATAGTCTTATCCCAAAGAATCTCACCGCTTCCGTTGCTTTCTATTATGTCTTCGGTATTGCTGTAACTCCCATTCTCAAAATAGTCGTTCATCAAGAACAAGAGAACTGCCAGCAGATTAAATGACTGACTTTCACTCGTGTCATTAAACATTCTTACTATCTGCTGCTTTGAATTGTATTTTTCCAGTACCTTGAGAACTTGCTGCAATTCCACATTTGGATTTGCTGTGTTTAACAGATACTTGGGATAGCATTTTAGAATCCTACCACCGATTGTCACAACACCAACAAATGTAAATACATATAGATATTCATTCTCACCAACTTCAACATCAGCAATTTCAATATCCTCATCTAATAATTCAGACATATCGCGTTGTTGAGCTGATGCTTTTACAGCCTTCAAAATGCCGAATTCCTTTAATCTCCGGATATCCGACACCACCTGGTCATCTGAACACTTTAGTATTCTTTTTAATTCCTCCTGTGTGTATCGCTTTTGCTCCCGTACATATTCGGAGATCATGTTCATGATTAGACCTCCCCGTTATTTACAGGCTGCCCCTCAATCAATATATCCTCAGGATTTGCTTCCATCTGTATTTCATTATTGAAAATGCCGATACCCTTCTCATCAAATTCCTTGCATATTTCAGAATATCTACTGCTCTTATCAAAGCATCCCTCAAATAAAGACGGTCGCTTCTGGCGAGCAGCATCCTCAAACAAGTACATGATTACCTTATTCTTAAATGTTGCGATGAATTTATCACGATCGATTTCATTGCCTGATTCTGGAACCACAATTTTTCTTGCGATAAAATATGGTCCGAGCTGCTTATCCTCATTAATCTTTTGTTTTGCAAGAAAATGATTGATAGCCTTTCTCAAGCTGTTCCATTCAACCCGCTGTTGTGCTTGTGTTCCCAATATAACCGTTTTCCCACGCAGCTCGGCATCACTATCATCTATTCCTAGATATGTAAAATCCCATCTACGCTTAAATGCCGTATCCATCGGAAATACGCCCTGGTCAGCACTATTCATGGTTGCCCATATGAACATATTGTCTGGTATTTTAATCTTCTCCACCTTTTCTGGAGCACAATTGAGCTCTTTTGCAAGATATGCTTTTATATCCTCTGATGCTTGTATAGGATATTCACTTACATCATCTTTTCTATCAAGTAACTGAAATATATCGCCAAATACTGCTGCTACATTTGCTCGATTAATTTCCTCGATAATAAGGAGATACGGCTTAGGGCGTCTGGTCATTGCATTCTTAAGAGCTTTAACATACACCCTCATAAACGGACCCGGTACATATTCATATGTAATAGTTTCATTACCATCGTCATCCTTGCGTGGCACTGGTTTGTATGTTCCGACAAAATTGGCATAGGTATAATCCGGATGAAATGTTACACGCTCATAATCCGTCTCATTATTTTCTCCAATAAGAACCTTACAATCCTTATTTATTGTGTAGCTTTTGCCCGTTCCTGGTGCACCAAAAACTATTCTATTTCGTGACATTTCAACCGGGAGATTCGTCTTATAAACAATCGTAAATTCTTCCGAATCCTCTTCATCTAACGGAACATCCATATTTCTCATAACATAATATTGATCAAGAGATTCGTTAGACAGTAAGAAACAAGTTTGTATAACTGAACCTGAATATAAAGTTTGAATTTGTCCCGCAGCTTTTAGATCCGCAGCAGACTTCTGAATAACGCCATTAAACAATACGGACTTAAAATTACTTCCGTAGTTCATTTGAGCATAAAAGTCTAATTGATTTGCTTCAACATCAGCCTGATTATAGTTAACCTCGCAATTATCAGGATTAAAAAACCATATGTTTCTATATTCCTCTAAATGATAACGTCTTATAAATATATCAATAATTTCTTCTTTGGTTGCTTCATGGTCGAACTCATATCTTCTTAAAAAGAAAATAGCACATGACAACAAATCAATCTGGTTTTTTATAATGTTATCAAAAAAAGTTCTTTCCCAACCAATAGCAAAAATAATAAAGCTTGATCTATTGCTATCGAATGAATCTTTGGGTTCCTTATCAAACACAAAGCTTAGCTCTCTACGCAAAAGATTACCATTAATTTCATATGTCTTGTTATCCTCAATAGGTTCGTTTATACAATGCAATATGCACAGCAACCCACCAACCTTCGAATCCAAGTCGCGTATGTTATCATTCGCATTTTTAATCGTTTCTGAGGTTAAATAAAACGACATAATCACTTATCCTCCAATTCAAGATGTTCTAATATGTGAGATGCAATTTCAATCAAAACAGGAACAGAAACCGAATTTCCAAGCTGTTTATAACCCTGTGCATCTGAAACAGGTATTTTAAATTCATCAGGAAAACCCTGCAGTCTCACCGATTCAAGAATAGAGAGTTTCCTGCCTATATCCCATAGTTTGGGGGTTCGATTTGCAATAATTGTTGAGGCATATGAATCAAGACAAGAGTAAAAAGCCTCCTGAATCTGTGTCTTTGCCGGATCACCAACATGAAACCTCAGACTACCATCCGGTTTTTGAAAAGAATATACTCCATACTTTCCCTTCTTGGTATTCGGTGCATACTTTGAGTTATCATGTTTTACTCGTATTTCATCAGCATGCTCGAAATGGTACTTAATACGATCCATTTCAAATTTTGGAATTGCTAATGAAGGGTCGTTATTGTCTAACTCAATAATATCTCTCAATGTGGCACCCTGCTTATCACCCACAGGGAATTCAAAATCTGTCTTTTTCTTGAATCCTACACAGTACCAACGCTCTCTCTTCTGCGGTAGTCCAAAATCCAATGAGCAAAGTATCTTCTCGTGAATATCATATCCAAGTTCATCACTCAAAATGGTTCTAATTGTTTCTATCGTTTTCCCTTTATCATGCGAGACAATGCCCTTAACATTTTCCAGGAAAAAAGCTTGTGGCTGCCTTTCCTTAAGAATCTCACATATATCAAAAAACAATGTACCCTTAGTTTTATCTTTAAAGCCCAATTTTTGTCCTGAATAACTGAATGGCTGACAAGGAAATCCTGCGCAAAGAACATCAAATTTTTCAGGAATTAATGCTTTAATTTCTGGTTTCGTTATATCGCCAAAAGGTACTTCTCCGTAGTTTTCAAAATAGGTTTGTTTTGCTGCATCATCCCACTCTGAAGAAAAAACACACTGACCTCCAAAGTTTTGCATAGCTATACGAAATCCGCCTATCCCGGCAAACAAATCAATAAACGTAAACTTTCGTTTCGCTGCCGCAAACGGTATATCAAACATATTGTTAAATTCATCTTTTGAAGGCAATTTTTTTATATCAACCCCATGTTCAGACAAAACTTGACCATATGCATTAGCTTCTTCTTCACCCTGCAACTGAATATAATGACTTAAAAGCGCATATGACTCATCAAACTTTAAATCCTTAGAAAATGAATCCAGTTTCTTATAGTTGGGATTTCTATTACTTGATTTAGGCTGTCTCATAAATATTTTCCTTTGTTTTTTATTTTTAGTCACCGCCCGGATTAAACCATACCTCAGACTAAGTATGATTCAATACTCAATCGTATCTGAGCAGAATTATGTTATGTTGGATTACTTCTTTAGTCTTTCTCTTTGATATATTCACGAATCCACATACTAATTTCAACCGAGGCTTTCTTTCCTTCTTTCCTCAATTTTTCCATAAAAGCTTCTTTGATTTCAGGTTCTATAGCTACCTCGATTTTTGCCGTTTTTATCCTTCCAGATGGTCTGCCACCGTTTTTCTGTTCTTTCACCCTGGGTACTCCTCCATTAAAATCCATATTAAACAATGTTTTTACCATGATAAAAACATTATATCAGTTTTGAAATATTTTGCAACACGCTTTTGATTTGTTGCCAAAATTTCAACTTTCACTTATTTTTAATACTCCAAACCTCCCCTCTATATAGCACTCATAACAGCAATACTTCCTGTGGGCATTCCCGTAAGCCTCAAACTCTTTGCCGCAATTGGCACAGATGAATTTGTAGTATGCTTTCTTATTTACCCTGTCCAGATGGGCATTCCACCACTTCTGTCGACACTCGTTGCAGCAGAACTTCTTAGGCTTTTTATTCTTCACATGCACAAGCGGAGTTCCGCACTCTAAGCACCTGCCATCCTGTAATTTATGTTTCTCTTCCTTTGTGCTGTTTCCGCTTAGACCATTTCTTCTGCAATATGAAGATATGGTGCTTTTGCTTATACCGAGTTTCTCTGCTATTGTTCCGTAACCATATCCTCTTTCACGGTACATATGGATCTGTTCCTTCTGTCTTTTCGTCATCATTCCATTACCTCCTCGTGTATTATGCCGTCCTCATTTGTAAGGGTGTATGCGATGGAGCTGCTATCTATCATCGTCACCTCTACCGTCCCTTCCGGCATTACCGTAAGCTGCCGTATAATAATTGCCATATCGTTGTCATCNCGCAGGAGCTTTTGTACCGGCATGAGCCGGATTTTAACAAGTGCNTTTTCCACGTCCGACATGCGTTCCTCCGGAAGGATTTCTGAAAGGATATCCAAGACCACCCTCTTAATCTTCCGGGCAATAAAGAGTTTCCACGCCACCCAGTAGACGATTCTTGCCAGCCCCTCATCGTAAATGCTGTGTATCATGCAGCGTTTCTCAGGATCACGTCCGTTGCGGTATCGATTAATGCACATCCAGACAATCTTTTTATATTTGTCATTGGAATGGAACGGCTTCGGTCCGAACTTTGCTCCGCACTTGCCGCAACGAATCTTGCTGCTGAACGGAGCAACACCGCTATATCTTCCGCTTTTAAAGTCAAGGCGATTCTTTATCTCCTCCTGAACATAGTCAAAAAGTTCTCTGGAGATAATCGCCTCATGATCATTCTCCACATAATACTGTGGGACTTCTCCCTCATTCTTCTTAGACTTCTTCCGTAGAAAGTCCACGGTAAACTCCTTCTGGAGGAGTGCATCGCCCTTGTACTTCTCGTTCTCAAGCATCCGTCTTACAGTCTGAGGATTCCATCTGTCACCGCCCGCCGGAGCCATGCGTCCTTCTGCCTCCATAATTCTTGCAATGGTAGTTGGTGTATGTCCTACAAGGAACAGATAGAAAATCCTCCGCACATCAACAGCCTGTTCCTCGTTAACAACCATCTCGTACTTATTAGGACCCTTGTCATATCCAAGAAACCTTGAATAAGCCAGACTGCTCTTTCCGTCTGCAAACCTCTTCCTATGTCCCCATGTGACATTTTCGGATATGCTGCGGCTTTCCTCCTGTGCCAGGCTGGACATTAATGTAAGGATGAATTCCCCCTTGGAGTCTAAGCTATATATGTTCTCCTTCTCGAAAAATACACCGATTCCGCGCTCTTTCAGTTTCCTTATCGCTGTGATGGAATCCACAGTATTCCTGGCAAACCTTGAAATGGATTTTGTAAGGATAAGGTCTATTTCTCCCCTTTCGCACGCTGCCATCATCTCCTGAAATGCCGGTCTAGACTTGGCTGAAAGACCGGAGATGCCTTCATCCGCATATACCTTTACCATCTTCCAGCCGGGATGAGAATTTATCATTTTCCAATAGTAATCTGTCTGTGCTGCAAGACTCGTCTGTTGATCCTCGTGGTCTGTCGACACCCTTGCGTAAGCTGCAACATTAAGAGTCCTCTTCTCTGCCTTCTTCATCGTTAGAGGCTTTGGTGTTGATTTAATCTTCGTTACTCTCGCCATCGGCATTCACCTCCTCTCCCGGAGATACTCCGATTTCATCCAGTTCGGAGAACGGAGAATTGTAATGCTCTGCTGTTTTCCTCCATGCTTTAAGTAACTCATCATCCGAGATGACTTCCATATGATGAAGGTTTCTGAGAATCCATTTTGCTATTCTGTAATCAACTTCGTTTTCAAACAATTTCAAACCCTCCAATCGTTAAATCGTGTCACCATACATCACTCAACGAAGGGCTGAAGTCAAGTTATAAACCGTTAAAAAGTGCCTGAAATCAGGGTCTTCCTATTTCATACCCTTGCGACGATTACTCAAAATTCTGTAATCGTCTAACAGGTTTATAATCGTCAAACCGTATGCAAACAGCGATTTCTTCCGCACACTCTTCAAAGTCCGCTACTG
>Ga0065711_1050529_pt1 | contig 10787 bp, 5 predicted proteins | sample Hoacrofraction12_FD_59098 | JGI IMG/M metagenome (GOLD analysis project Ga0065711, IMG submission 59098) | Hoatzin crop microbial communities from Cojedes, Venezuela - Epithelial fraction 12 v2 (version 2) | ecosystem: Host-associated > Birds > Digestive system > Esophagus > Crop | place... | reverse complement strand
TTCCTTTCCTCTTTCCTTTCCTTTCCTTTCCTTTCCTTTCCTTTCCTTTCCTTTCCTTTCCTTTCCTTTCCTTTCCTTTCCTTTCCTTTCCTTTCCTTTCCTTTCCTTTCCTTTCCTTTCCTTTCCTTTCCTTTCCTCCTTCTTTCTGTCTCTCTTTCTGTCTTTTTCTTTCCTTTTCCCCTTCTCTTCCTTTTTTCTTTCACTTTCTTTCCCTCTAAGTCTCTCTGCTTCTTTGTCTCTCTTTTTTTGCCTTCTTTCTCCTTCTCTCCCCCTTCTCTTGTTCTGTCTCGTTCTTCCTTTCTCTCTCTTTCTTGTTCTTTCTCTCATTCTGTTTTTTGTTCTCTTTCTGAAAGTCACTGCATTCTTATGGAGGGGACAAACAACTTTATGCTTTGTTTACTGCTTTCTGAAACACTTTGTATGAAGAGAGCTCATGATTGAAATGCGTTATCTTGCTGATAGCTCTTTTGGCGCTATGTGAGCTTAGCAAACCAGTCACCAGCTTCATTTGGAACAGGATTGGGCCCCCAAGATGGATTGCAGTACCCACTGCCCAGCCTGCATGAAGGCAAGCAAGAAAAGAAAGACTCATAAATCTATTTATTTGTCTGCCTAAAACTTTTACATTGAAGAAAGCTTGAACAGTTTCCGGACTGCAGAGTTCTTGAGGAGAACATGAAAGCTCTAGGAGCTGATACTGACACATTTCTGAAAAGGCATTACTTCAGAGTACAGATACACGTTCCTTTATAGCATCCAGAAAATTACATTTGACTGTTTCTATTTAGTGAGAACTGACAGTGCACTTCATGCCATTCAAGAGGCAAATGAAAATTCAGGGCATCCTACCAGGAGCCTGTTTCTCATTTCTGAAAAGCTTACTACGCTTTAATTGTGGTCTGGAAGTTAATGTTATATCAGAATTGTCTTCTTAATTCCCACCATTCCCATTCTGCAGATGTGGAAAATTACCCTCTTTACTATATTGCTCATGACCGTCTTCATTACCATCTGCTAAGGGTCCAAAATCTGTTATGAGCTCACTGCTAATTTCAACTTCCTTTCCTTTTTTTGGGGAAAAAAGCCCAAACCCATAAGCGAAAACAACCCATCTGTATAGCTACTGAACACCTTACCCTGCTGTAATACAGAACTCCTTTCGGAGACATAAGTCAATACTTCTGCTTAGCTCAGCCAAGAGGAATCGTCTTTTCTTGGGTACATCCTATACCTGTCTCCTCTTTCCAAGGGAAAACTGTTTTCAGCAGGCAAGCTGATACTCTGCCTGCCAGAAAACCCTGTGGTGTTTGAAAAATTAAAGCTGTCTTCGATAAAAACCTCTTCTTTAGTATAACTGTTCGTTTAGCCGGCTATGTAGTATTAAAGTGTTCGGAAAATAGTATCTAAAAGTATTATGAAAAGTCATTTTCTAAAATATGTATTCATTTTAAATTTTATTTTCATTTTTATATTTATAAATTAATATTTTATTTATTTGTCACATTTCCTAACAGCTATGCACAGCACAGAAGTAACAGGACTGTTTGGATTCTCCCTGTATATTTTTGAAGGTATTTAATTTAAATGGTAGGCTTGAAACTGGTTAGTAATAATGACATCGCGGTTATAACAAAACCAATTTTAAACAAAAGCTCAGCTTACTGAACTCTGAATAAACAATTCTACAGGTAATAAGCACATTTAGAGCCACAGGGACCCCGAGCACTCACCCTCCTCCGCGCCCAACTAAAAACTCTTGTATCCACCCTTTTTTTGGTAAATCCGACCACAGCGCATCAGGGAGCTGGTAAGTCCATGTTGTCCTGCTCCGTGTGGAAACGCCATCAGGCAAGGAGGACCTGCCATATGCACCACGCGCCATGTGCTGTGGAAATGTGTGAAGTGGCTGAGGTCCAGCGGCAGTAAAACTCGGTACTGCAATCACTGCTTGGGACAGCAAGAAGGATTTCTGTGGGAAATCCTTGCAGCTGTAGATATGGTTGATCAGGACTCTGCAAGAAAATCCATTTCAGTGACTGCTTACTTGTATTTTAAATGAACCAGTCTTTAGCAAACTAGTCTCTTACCATACTGTCCAGTCTGAGTACCTATATATGTTTCATTTAAAATTATATTTAAAAGGCATGTAAAAGATTATGCTAAAAAACCCAGGGAGGCAAAATTAAGGACTTTATTAGATTAGGAAATACAGCTCACAGCCTCTCAAACTAGATAGTTGGATTTGTTTGATCCAACTTTGCTCACAATTGGGCTTGCTAGCCCAAAGGGAATTACCATAGTTACTAACCTACCTGTTTGGTTTTTTTCCAACAATAAACTAAACCAACATTTTCTTTTCATCTATGTTCACCCAGATTTGAATTTGCAATAGGCCATGTTTTGTTTGTGATGGTGAGCTTCAAGAGGTTTAGGTGAGAGAAAAAAAATGTTGATCATTCATTTGAATTTTAGGACTTTTTGGTGCGGCTGAGTCACCATTTCTGGAGGTGTTTAAAATACGTGTAGACGTGGCACTTAGGGATGTGGTTTAGTGGTGGAGTTGGCAGTATTAGGTTAACAGTTGGACTCCACGATCTTAAGGGTCTTTTCCAACCTGAATTATTCTGTGATTCTATGATGTGGAAATCTTGCAAGGTGAAGCTTTATTCTTAACATTTAATGTGTCTCATGATGACATGATGAAAAAATTACTCTTTTTTTTCTAGTGATATTTTATTGTTTCAGTAGAGGCAGTTTCAGCAGTTAAAGCATGACACAGCAAAGGCTAAATATAGAGTCAATTAAAATGGTCAGTTTACACAGCTCAGTTTTCTTATCTCTGTAAGGAAGACTGATTTGTTTAAATCAAAGTATGTAAGCTTAAGGATATATAGCACTGAGTAGATACTACTGCTTGATTATGTTCTGCTTTTAGAGTTTGTCACATACTTCTGGGGTTTTAAGTCTTTTAGATTATTTTGAAGGTCTATTAGAGTCAACTTTCAGAGGTCATATATTATGCTTCAAACTTATGTGTTCTTGTATATTGGTAATATCTGACAGCAGCAACATAAATGCACCAGATGTGTTTTCGGAATATGCGATTCAATTTATAATTTTTAAACTTAGTTCTTGAGTTCTACCTTTGCAAAATACATGGTTTTCTTGTGGTTTTAATCCAAATTTTGTTAGCTTATCCTTGCAGCAGTTATCTTCAAGCACGGAAGTGAAAGGCAGGTAATATTTGTATGCATTTAAAAACACTTTATTACAGCTGTCTGCTTCCTTTTAATTTCTTTCCCATTTTTCTGTTCTATCTTGTAACCGCAGTGGCTGTGCTAAGTACAGATCTTCTCATGGTGACTGCTGGGGATGCGTTCCAGCAGGGCCAACATGGTGAAAGGCTCACGGAATGTAAGCTCAGTGGCGTCTTCCAGCAAGGACTTCCATGAATGAATCGACTTCATGGAGCATTCGCTTGAGTAGCTTGCAGGCAGGAGTCTCGTATATGACTGCCTCTTGCACTTTCTTAATGCATATTAGCTGCTGTCCATTTTAGCTTCCTCCTCTGCTTGTCGTGTCCTGTTTCAGTGTATTTTTGGCTCTTTATAATTTTCGCTTTGGGAGCATATACATAGTGTTGTTTTGTAAAGTTGCAGCCAGCTTCAAAATCTGAGGCTATTTCTCTTCTCCCATTAATGCATTTCGTTTGGGTGGTTCAGGCTACTTACTTTGTGAACAGATGGCAATCAGCCTTCCTTCAGAAGCTAGGGCGATGTTCCCATGTTCTGGATTGACCTTCCGATATTTGGCTCAGAAGACAGTAATGCTGAGAACTAAATGGTTAAAGTATAGAGCATATTTGTGCCGTACTGCCCTGCATTAACCAGAAAATTGGAATTATGATTCTTCAACTTAATTTTCATTGATTTGACGAGATATTCTTATTTGAGGTATTAGACTGGTACACCAGTGCACTACATGATGTGCAATTCTTGAACCATGGGACTCCTAAATCAGTGGGACAGTCCACAACGATTCAAGCAGCAATACATAAACTTCTATGCTTCTTTTATTTATGTATATTTAAAGTTACATGCTGACTTAGAAGCTCAATTTCTTGTTGTTGTCTCTGTGACCAAAGATCAGGTTGCATGTTTACTAAAATGTCTCCCAGATCAATTTGGTCACTCAAGCAATGCATTAAAAGTAGAACACTAGAGAGCGATCTTACCGCCAAGCCAGAGCCACAACGTTACTTTTAATAACGACTCTTGTCTGTGTTAATTTTAAGTCAAAAGCAAAACAGTCTAAGGATACAGTGGTGGATTCGTACGTATGTCATCTACTAACCCTGAGGTCCTGCGAAACAAACCCGATGGGCACTGTGGTCAGTACAAACTAGTACAGTCCACTTTCTGCACTTCAGTCATTTTCTACCTATTTTGGTGGTCTGGGTTTGTATGGAAAAGTATATGCTAATATATACCTTATCAGTTTAATGTGAAAATGTTATTGAAAAGACTGAAGGATCTGAAGCCCGTGACACAAGCCAGCTGTGCTTTGCAGTCTCTGGCATAACAAAACCACAGTGTTCCCAAAGGCAGCCTGTCCCGTACACTGGGAAGGTCCCAGCAGTGCCATGGCCGACGGCTGCCGGCCCCTGTGCAGTGTACCGGGAGCTGGCTGGTTCTGAGGCATCTGCAGTGGCCTGCTGGGTGGGCCTAAAAGCGTCCTTTTGAACTGGATTTTATTCTACGAGCATAGAATACCCCGTCGTTTTAGGCACGGGCCTCTCACTGCTGAGAGAAAGCAAATTATTATAATACTGATGCGTTATTACAGTATGTAGTAGTGAATTATTGTAGCATCAATGTCAGTGATTTTTGTAGAATAAAAGTCAATGGAGAAAAAAATGAGGTGGGGAGCTTCATTGAGTTAATCGTATTTCTAGTTAAAGCATGAAATAAATTTTTCCATCCGACTTTCACATATGGGCATATGACAGTACTGAGCTGACTAAACCGAGTGCTGGCATAACTCCACTGACTTTACTGAAATTTCATCCCTTTGCAGCAATACTGGGTTTGGCTCAAACACAAGCAACCAGATAATTTTCTGACTGGTAACGTGCATAGGTTGTATTTCTGACTTGGAGTAAACGAACTACATATTTCAGGCTATAAGCAGATAATGATGGCCATTTGGAAGAAATCTCCATTTCCAAGTATTCATACCCTGTTGCATCGCTGGCTGGCTGTGCTGTAGTGCACTTGGCCTTCCTGTATGCAGTCACTTGTAATTTTAAATTCTGTATTTCTCAAAAGTTATGTCATTCAGGGGCGGATGTTTGTTGCAAAAGGAAAACAGGATTTATTGCTTTCTGCGCAGAGGTAGGGACAGAGCAGGGAACCTCACTGCAGGGTCTGATCCTTTGTTTCCATGACTGCATACAAGGGGGATGCTTTTTCATTAACCTTTAAAGCAGGTAGGTTTTAAACAGGTCAGGCTAAATGCTGTTTTGCCCTTCTAATAAGGCAGTTACTTCACATTTCAGATGGAGTTTAACCTACATAAGAAGCTTAAAAGGTCTGCAAATCATTGTATAGAGATATCATCCAGTGCTTTATCCTTCTGCACTCATTTGTCTGGGTATAACACAGAGGCAAACACGACTGCCTGGAAGTAAAAGGTCAACTGTCAGAACACAAGCACTGCCAATGGCAGTTGGATCGAGAACCTGAACTGCAGCGTTGCTGAGGCTTCCTAGGCTTTAGTATAAGTTTTAGCACAAAAAAGTTAACACGAAAAGTTCAGTATTTTGATGACTCCAAATTCAAAAGGTTTTAGCACAGCCATTTTGAAACTGAATTGTGCTTGCCTGGCCTGAGGACTGGTAGGTAGCACAGTTATCTCACGCCTTCGTTTTCTTCATTTTGTTGGTCTTTCTCTCTGAAGAATACCAAAGAATACTGTCAAGCACCACATTATCATTTTTTAAAAATTATTACAGAGAAGCCTCTAGACAGCAACAGGTCCCAAATATGGCCTTCCTCAGATGTTTCAGCATCATAACAGATGTAGAATATTACCAAGACATCTCACCCCTCTCTCTCCAGAGGATTTACAGCTTGCTATCTCTTTTTGTCTTAGACCGACTGGGAAAACAAAAAAAAGTGAGTTCAGAGAAAGTGAAGGTGACTTGAGTGGTCTCAAGAACTAAAGGACTGGAGAGACTGCAAAAAAAATCGTGCAATGTGAGTAGGAGAAACAATTTTTAAAAAATATTTTTTGTTGAAGTGTTATGTCCTGAAAGGAAGTTAGATACGTGAGTGAGTCCCACTGGGGCTAGGGGAAGAGGCTTGCTGCTCCGCTGCAGGCAGTCCGGCTCTTAAGTGTGCTAGGAGCCAACCCTGGACTCCTGGGAGAAGGCAGCCTGCCTGCAGCCTGTAAGGTTTTACATATTCTCTCCATCCCTTCCCAAGTGACTTGTATTTCCCTTTCTTTCCCACTGCCTCTAGGAGAGGAGGGGGTGGAGAAAAGGGAAGGTAGAATAGCAGAACTCAGAATTTTCCCCCTGAGAAAAACACACCTGGGAAATTTCTGATTATCTTCATAAGTTACTGGTTAGATGTCACTGGGTCCCACCCCCTGCATATGTTCTTCTTCCTGCAGTATCAGAGCTGATGACATAGAGTTGATTCAAATCTCTTAGACTTCTTTTAAAATTGTAGGATGAAAAAACCCCAAAGTGTTTGTTCCACCCAAGGGTCTTCTAGCAATGATGTAAATAAAAACATTTTCAGGCTGAGATTCCCAGGTGAAAATCTGATTCTGAAACCTGGAACATCAAGAAGAATCTGAAATTTCAGGAGGCTGGTAATAAACCACAGCTACGGTAACAACAAGCCGCTTGGTTTTATTCTCTCCCATGGTGTAAGCTGTTACTGCAAGTGCAGGGCAAAGCATATTTAAATCGGTATCAGTTTGCATTCATTTGCGAAAGATGTGCACTCTCGTTTGCTGGTAAAGGCAAAGGTGAAAACATTGCGTACCCGGCGTTATTTCCTGATGCCTGCCTTGCAAATGTCGGGCTACACGGCTTGTTGTTACTGCTGTGCAGGGCACGCAATGTACGTTCTGTGGAATGTTTCAGCCTTTTGCAGGCCCACCTGCCCCCACCAGCAGGGGTGCAGGTGATTAGGTAAAATAATCTGTTCTTAATTATAGTGCGCCCAATAGGGTTTAATAACTCTATGACTTACGTAGCCATATTTTGCACAGCAGAAGGAATTGCTCTAAGGCCTCTTAAAGGCTGCTTAGACTTTGCTAGGACACAGTGTTCAACTGAAAAAGTTGTGGGTGGAGGAAAAGGATTTCTGTACTCCGTACTACTTTCAATAGCTGAAAATTTGTGATTTTAATTTCAAAGTCATTTACAATATAGATGTGTTTGCAGAAATGCCTCTGTTGCATTTTGATAGAATGCACACATGCTTGATGCCTTAACTACATAAGGGAAATAGTCTGCATTCTCTTGGAACAATGTATAGCTATTTAGCGTTTGGGTTTTTTTAATAATCTTTTAATTCTATTAAATGTGAAAGCAAGTGTGTAGAATAAATATTGAATGTGTTTCTGGTTTTAATAAAAGAAAAATGCTGCTTTCAGAGGTTATGCTTCAGCTTAATTCCATTCAGAGCATTATATTTTTACTCGAGGGGGGGGCAGAAAAAAAGAGATGTGATTTCTGAACCTGGAAACAGATCACAAACCCTTGGGTAAGATGTGCTGCAATTGACCTTAATGAGACAGCATCTGCCTAGTGCCAATGCTTAAGCTGTTACTTTCTATTGTAATTTTTCTTTGTTGATCGTGCCAAGAGGATGGTGCTTGTGTCAGAAGAAAGAGGTGGGGAGAAGGCTTTTCAGACAATAACAACCTGAGTCCGTTCATTGTCTGGAGCATCACATTTCACAGTAATCACCCAGGGAAGCGGGCTGTGTCCCCTTACTGAGGATTCACGTGTAAGGTTACATGAGTTTTCCCTTCTACCACGCTGCCATCTTCTACAAGTAGCGAGACCTTTATACCCCTCTTGAGGGGGGCAGTACTGGAACACAGATTGCCACGCTCCTAATTCCTACCAACCCAACAGAAGCAAGGGGTGACAAGTCAATGCAAGTCATTTTGGTGTAGGTAGGCTCCGTCAGGCACAGAGGGACAAACAGACGCGGACCAGACCAGAGCCAGCACCACCCACCAGCTCTGCATGGCTCGGCGTCGTGGGTGGGACAACAGATATCCGGTCAGAAGAGGGGCTTGGGGTGTCCTCAGGGCCCGCTGCATTGCCAGGTTGAGGTCCATGTGGAAGCTGGGGCTTGCTTCAGAGGCATTAAATAGCACAAACTCCTCTCCGCAAGAGGGCCAAGCCAGTTAGCACAGTTTTTCAAGAGGTTTTTGAAAATCTAAAACAAATACGGCTCCCAAACTGCATACATAAACAGACTGCAGATGTAAAACATTGCTGGACAGTGAATAAAGCATTAAGATGCTAAATTTGTTCATAGAGTAAAACTACTGGCTTCAGTTTGGCCCGGTTTCCAGACAGATAACACCGAGGTTTTCCGTAGCAAAAAAGCTTTACTAATTACATTGAGTTTCTATAAAAACAACTTAAAATCCAATCAAAAGGATGAACGTGTCTCAGGTTCTGTTATTTGACCGCTTCAACATTTTTTCCCTTCCTGCTCCGAGCAGTAGCGCTGTCAAAGGGCGGGTGCCCCCATGGGGACACCTCGGAAGATTCGGTGTTGCTGGGCCTGCGTCCCCCACAAGCTGCGTTACGGGAGATGAATCAGCCAGACCTCCTGGCTGGGCTCTGCCACCCTCATCTTGGATTTTTTATCTGTTTTGTTTCCTCATGAGTAGGCAGGAGATACATAGCTTCCATGAACGGCAATACCAAGGTACATAAAAAGACTGCAGTGACATTTCTTAGGAGATGGAGGAACTGTTACCACACCTTTTCCAGGCATGCAGCTTTCTGGGGTCATGATATGCCTCTGGATTCTTGCAGCTGCATTACAGGACAGCATCACAACCTCCAGAGCTCAGCAGCAATGAGGCAATTTTTCTCCTCGCCTGTTGCTAGGTACGTTCCCCTTCTTGATTATTCAGCTTCCTCACAGGTCACTGGATCCCCCATGCTAAGTACACATGCTTGTCTGACAAAATGGCATGCAACAAATGCTACATGCAGACAAATCCTTTAAAGAGGTCTTGAGCTAAGCTGTTTACACGTTTCTTGGTCTGAAGTGTCTTGCAAGATACTTTAGCTTTTCTTCTTTCTTGTATTCACGTTTACCTACCACGCTCTCACTAACATTCTTCAGTACTGAAGTTGGCTTTAGGGTTGAAAGGTTGGACAACTTCCCTGAGGCATTAACAACGATAATTTAGTTTCCTGCACTGGTCTCATACTGTAAGCTGGTATTTGTGGCTTCTTGAAAAGGCTTCTGACCTTTTTACTGGACTTCTAGCAACAGTCTGAAGGTTTTGATGGGATCTCCTGGAGTTTTAGTATTTGGGGTTTTTATTCAGTATTTCCTAACTTTTTGAAGCCTATGTTTGTACAACTCTACCTACAAAACACCTAGTGAGAGTTACGCTCCACAGTTAAAATGAGCTGGTGAGGAATGCACATCGTCTGGGGTGTTCAGTGAGTACATAAGGGCTTTACATGGGTAAGAAAGAGAATGAAATAACAATACGCAGCATTTCCACATCCTCTTGCCAGTACTTCTGAGGCCTCTTTTTTACTGAGTACATCATGAATAGCTAGCTAGGCATAAATAAAATACGACTTGTGCTGAAATATAACATGTAACTTTCCAAAGAGATAAAAGCTATTCTGTGATCATCAGCCACTAATTGAAAATGCATCAGGCCAGCAGGAAGTGTCTGAACGCAGATATTGATTGCGAATGTTTCCACACGAACACAGAACTGCTCCTGCTTTCCCTCACCTCCCTAAGCTGCCATGTCCATCATCCTCTGCCGTGCTAAAGCCTTGCTCTTCTCGTCTTGCTGGTGATGGGTTTTGTAATTTCGGGATGGTTACACTGAAGTTAGAAGCTGCCCAAGTACTTTCTCCTTATCATGTTTCTGTCTGGCTGTCGCTGGTCGAGTCAGGGTACATTTGCTGGGAAGGCAGCTTACGATGGGGAGCACTGGGCAAAACAACAGCGAGACGCAGGCTGCTGCTGCGGAGCCCTCTCTCCAAGTGTTGGAGCAGGCTCAGAGCAGCTGGGGGGGGGGAGGTTCTTACTGGGTTTGAATTATTGCTGACTGCAGCATTTTGTTTCCAGTCCTGTGGGTTGAGCTTTATGGTGATACCGAGGATCTTTCGGTGGAACGGATTGTTCAAATGAACGTTATGAATCCTTTCTCGCCACTTTGTTTTCTTGCTAGAGCAAAAAAGTACAGGAAAACTGTGATTTTATTACAAACTCTACCAAGTCTGCACCCACCATCCTTGGGTGTTTCCAATGCCGTAATCGGGGAGCAAGGCCTTTCACTTCTCTTTGCCAATTATCTTTACACCCGCTCAAGTGCCTGCCCCGCCGACCGCCACACGCCGCTGCCTCCCGGGCCCCTCCTCGCCCCCGGCTCCAGCGCGGCTCCCGCCGGGACTCAGCCCTCGGGGGCGGCCGGACGATGCCGTCAACAGACTCGGGGCCAGCGGCAGGGCCCGAACCGCCGCCGCGGCCCCGGCGCGGCCTGAG
>Ga0065711_1050515_pt1 | contig 10787 bp, 8 predicted proteins | sample Hoacrofraction12_FD_59098 | JGI IMG/M metagenome (GOLD analysis project Ga0065711, IMG submission 59098) | Hoatzin crop microbial communities from Cojedes, Venezuela - Epithelial fraction 12 v2 (version 2) | ecosystem: Host-associated > Birds > Digestive system > Esophagus > Crop | place... | reverse complement strand
TCTCTCTCCTGCCCCACCTGCCTTGCGCACTCACTCTTCTCCTATTCTGAAAAGCTTCTTTTCTTTTCTTCAGGGAAAATGCAAACTGCAGTCTTCTGAAGAACATTCAGAGTAAGTCTTTCTTAATAGTTTGGTTTAAATCAAGAATTTAAGTTACTAAATCATTCTGTAATTTGCCATCCACAAAGGATACAGGCTATGTGACTGAAGACTCAGATAGTACAGGCCAAAGTCTGTGAACAAATTTGGTTTAACCTGGACTAAAAATATCCAAGTTGCTTTCACAATAAAAATACTGTTAAAGACTAGAACAATCTTATCCACACAGCAATCACAAACATAATTTTAACATCTTTATTCAAAACATATAACTGAATATGCAACATTAATATGCCAAACTAACTATAAACATGCATTTCTTAGACTTGTTTGTTTGCGATGACAAAGTTGTCAGCTGGTCTAGTGAATTGACATTTGGGGCTGGTAAGCATGAGGGTCCCTTTTCAAGCCCGGCATTTGGTATTTCCTTTCCGACTACAGGCTCTGTAATTTTCTTTGTGGGAGACACTTTTGTAGCGTAGTGTTGTAGGATTACAATGGAAGTTTAGAAAAGCCAGAGTGTGCTACTTACACAGCGTGGCATGTTAAGGAACTGGCAGCTTTCACAAACATCTAATAGTTGTATTTTGAGCAATTAGACAACTTTTGGGGGTGTTTATATTAGCATAACACACTAGGAAATCCAGAGAAGCAAGAAAAGACAAGGCACAATAATCCAAGTGACAAAACGAATGACTTGATTTAAAATGAAAATGCCTTACTATGCATGCAAAACAGGTGAATTAAGCCATTTAAATTTTAATTATGACTTACAAGACAAATTTTTTGAAGTAGAAGTTTAAAAAGGAAAATACTACATTTCTATTGAAATCAATCATTAATTTAAATACAAGCTTGTTTTATTGACCAGTAGGGTTTCCAAATGTTATGTCCTATTAGAGTTTGAGGCATGAATGAGCAGCTTTCAACCAAAAATTAGAATTTATTATGTTTATTAAAGTTAGTTTAATATTTTTTAAAAATCAATGTTATTTTCAAGTATGTTGAGCATTCTATCCTTAAATACCCTTCAGCTACATTAAACGCCAGACTATCAAACACTAGATACCTTTCAGTTAAACTCTACGTGAAAGTTGCACTGAACTGCACAAAGAAACAGAAAATATTTGATGATACTACACTGAGTATGAACAGAAAATCTCATCATAATTTTTTAAGTTTCATGAATGAATACAAACTAGGTAAAATATTCCTACACTTAGGTTCCTGTTCCTGTAACAACTAATCTCTACAATCTCCCATGAATAAAAGCAAGCAGTGATGTTTCCACGTAGCATGAAATGCAACTGAAAAATAACAGTGCTGTAACAATTGTTAAGCTTATAATAAAAAACCATAAGCTTATTAAAAAACCAAACACCACTGGAAGTTAAAATGACAGCTGTGACTTTTTTAATCCCCAGAACAGGAGAGGTCTGTAAAACCAGATACTAGAGAGATCGTAAATCTGGGGACTAGATACTGGAGAGATCAGAGGTCTAACAGTCACTGGAGTGACCACAGGTATGGATTAACCACTGGAAAGGCCTTCGCGCACATGCTCATTTACAAGACACCTGTAAATACATATATTATGAGGAATAATCTCACTGATTTATTAAATAAGCAATATGCTAACCTAATAATCTAGCAGTGAAGCGTATTTTCAGTCTTTGATAGGTCCATTCGGTTTACCATTGTTACAGACTACTTGCTTTCTCTGACACACTTCTTCCATCTTTGAAGCTACAGCAAGTGATCTTTTCTCCAAAGAATTCCAGTATATAACCATCAAGCTACCTTACCACTTAATGGGAATTGCGGGAGGGGAAGTAGGGAGAAAGAACGGGTTTTCTTTCATCCTTCTCCATCAAACGCTGTTGCCATAACTTTCACATTTCTGTGCGGACCATATTGCTTCCCGATCCCTTCACCCCTCAAAATAAAGCTTCTTACTTGACACCGAGTTTTCCAGAACTCAACTTTGAGTTTTTCTTAAGGTGCAATCTCCTTCAGAACATATACGCTGATAAACAACTTGAATATCATCAAGCATATAATCAGAACTCAAAATTAAAATAAGCATATGTGAATTTCAGCTGAAGGGACAAAGTGGACCAAAGTCAGGGTTATAGCCATAGTCAGATCTAGGCCATAGGATACCACTGACTGCCTAAAGCACAGCTGCATACTTGCTTTTTTCATAGACCTCGAAGCAAGGCTGGCTGCAGTTTCTGCCAAAGACGGCACTGTGGTGTGCAATGCAGGAAGAAAGGAGTCACTCCTACGAGTAGCTAACACTACTTTTAACCTCCTCCTCAGAAGGAACAACAACAAACCTACTCTCCAGCTTCTTCGTGTGCTCAAAAGGTTTCTCCTTCCCACTGCAGAAACAGACAAGCTCTATCCTCCTAAAAAAGTTTACAATAATCAGCTTTACTTATTCCAACAAAGTGGTCTGCACTTTGGTAGTAGTCTTTCATTAGGACCATCCAGTGTGGCCCACATCTTATGTCACACCGTGAAGGAAGCGCTACACAGCAGTTTTTATGTTCTTCCACCAACACAACAGATATTCCTCTTCTAAAAGTCCGTGGTGTGCGTGGCACGGTTGAGACATATTTGGGGGCAGGCGTATTTTTCCCTACAAAGCTAGTTTAATATCAATAAACATAAATCTTGTATTTTCCGTTGCACTGAGGCAAACAGTCAAACATTTAACCTCAGCAGATTTAGTTTAAATCTCTAAGATGGCACATCAGCAAAGTACAGATTATACAGGGTAAAAGTAAATAACAGATGCAAATTTATAAATCCAGTATCTCATGAACATCCATGAATAAAGTAAATTTATTTCTGTTTTCAACACAGTAAGATTAGTGTTTTAAGTGATACTTGTCTCCTGGTCTAGCAGTACTTTTGACACTTGTTTCAGGGCCTAATACAATGTATCTTCAACATCACAAAAATATAAACCTCCTTCCCAATGCTAACTCAAAACCTTCTGAACAGTTTCCAAACTTCATCACCGGTCTTCAGTTTTAGGACTTACAAATAGCTTTGAAAACTGTGGCAAGAGATTCATACAAATGCAAAGTAAGTGACAAGGTACGTTCAGCAAGAGCTCCCTCGAACAACTTACCATTTAAAAAAGGGAGTAGAGAATATCCTTTCTGTTCACACGTCTGAGAAGACAGCTGTTCTGTGACCTGCTAGCACACTCGGGTGGCTTTATCTGCAAACAGAAAGACAAATTTCAGCTTAGCTTTTCAGTAATAGAATAACTAAAGACATGCATTAAAAAAGTCAGGTTCAGTGATCAGTTAAAAAAAAAACCGTACTAAAACATGCATGAGTAGAATCTACGCATACTTATAACTGTTTGGAGCTAAACATTATTTCATGTTGCAGTTTCAGTTTTCTCAAGGGACGAAAACAGCTTGTGTTGTTTTATAACCAATGCCCATTTTTTAAAATGGAAATAAAAGAAGGTACGCACTTAAAGACTGTGGAGATGGAAAAATATAAGATAATAGCCTATAGTAAAGCATACTAAAACACCAGATTTGAGTCCCACTGAGATACTTCACAGTAAATTAAAATATTACTAAACACAAACCCACCAAAACACTAAAAAAAAGCAATGAGAATCTTGCAAAAATTAAGTATTGATACATTTCCAAAAGATATTATAGATCTTAGCATCAAGAGAATATTCTGACATACAGATGAACATACAGTCATACACTGATTTTTTGTAAATTAAATTTTTGTGGTTAAGACATAGCTGCCCTTTCTGCAAGAACTGTACAAAGATGATCTCTAAACTAGACCATTTGATCACAAGAGACTAATATTACAGCCATATTTTTAAAGGTTGTTGCTACACATTCCTTGAAGGAACTTGATCAGACATTTTAGACAATAAAAATCTAGAAGAGGAAAAACTTCTCTATTTCAAGGACACAGAACAAGATTTATAACAAAGCCAAAGCATCTAGAAGAGCAAGACACTGCTAAAGTCACCACACGCAGATTTCTCAAAGGCAAAATATCAGTGTCCTAGACAACACCTCTTGTTCACTGTCATCACTAAGTTTCCTTCATACTCCCTCAACATATTAGAGCTTTAACATTGTTGTGTTCCCACCTCAAGTCCAGTAAGCTTTGGTGTAGTGGCCACCTACTCCAAAAAATAATGATGTCCTCTAGTTCGCCTGCTACCAAGATCTACCACTTGGTCAAGGCCTTGGTCCTCACCTAAGTGTTCACACACTTACAGAAGAAACTGTTATGAAGTTACACATTATAAAATCCTCGGGCACATACAGAATCATAGAATCGTTAAGGTTAGCAAAGACCTCTAAGATCATCAAGACCAACCATCAACCCAACATAGTTCATTCACTCAAGAGGTCTCCCTATCTTATCACCAGGATAGCTGTACTACATGGGGAAGAAGGTGCCTTCCAAACACAGCTTCACAATCCCGACTAAAATTATGTCAGACAGGATCCTATTAAACTAAGCGATTTGAACCAACAGTGATTTATTTAAGTATGCCTGTGGTTCAAGAAACAGTAAGCCTGCTTTAGAGAATTAACACTAGATTGAAAAACATTACAGAATAGATGCCATAGGGCACTAGCCTAGTACAAGGTGAATGGAAATTTATACAGGACTCAAACCCTCTAGTACTGTCAGGGTGGATGAGGATATATTGACACATCCCATTAGCCTTGGCAGCGAAGGCACCTTATGAGATTCTCAGTTCCCCACATCAGCTACAGCTGCTCGTTCCTGTCCACACACTGCAGTTCACCGCTTCAATCACTTACATCAACACAATGTCTGCAGTTCTGCACTACATAAACGGGATCGCTGAATCCATCCTCTGATGAAAGAAATCTTCACTCATGTCAGCAATGTGTGACCTATACAGGTATGGGAAGGAAGCCGAGAATTACCACATGAACGGTGAGGATGAGACTCTTGCACAGCTTTCACGGTGAAAGATCAACTATCCTAACATATATTCCATGGGTTAGTATAAATCCTTACATGCACATGGCCGATATCAAGCAGTTTTACATAGTTTTTTTTAAAGGAGAAGTGCTGGACTGTCTCACTACATGCTCTACATTTAAGATCTGTAGTTATGATGGAAAAAAAATACAGCAGATGCATGCAACATGAGATACAGAAAAGAAAACACATTTCAGTACCCCATTAGCAGTCCAGCAATGTCTACCTACCAGCAGAACTGTGAATATACACATTCCCTTTTGAATGGATTCTTTCTTTCCCACAAAAATCTTCAAAAGGAAAAAAATCCCAACAAAAAGTCATTATCAAAAGAGTCTTACTCATTACCAAGTACATCACAGACTCCTCTGCCAAGTGCCCCATTTGACTCATATTCTCTACATTACAGAAAGTATTTAGTTTCAGCAGAATAGGATTTCGGAGATGCAGAATGTATACAACTGACTTCTGATTAGAAATGGATATCCAGTTGAATTTTGTTTAAAACAAACATTTTAAAACTTTATAAATAGGACTCCTAGAAATGAGGAGATTGTATGCACGCAATCTGAAGAACAAGCTATATGGCACACAGAGGATTACTTCAGAAATCCATGGCGGGGGGAACCACATAAAGGATTTAATGCAAGACATAACTTTTATACAGATTGAGGATTAAAAGTATCCAAATGGAAGGTCATCATCAAAATGCTGAAAAAAGGATTTTATTTTAAAGTTTGCTTTCTGGAGTGGGAGGAGGGGTTTTAAAACATGGTTTCATGTATGTGGATCCCAAGCCTACTACTGTAGTTCGAATTACAAAGTAATAGTCCAAATTACTGATACTGTTTTATCAACGTATACACACAAAAAAGGAAGTGGTTTAAATCTTCAATACTGATTTGCCTTCTTAATTTCCTGAGTGGATTCAATCTTAAAAGCACGAAACTAAAATCTTGGGGAGTACTGTAACTCTACAGCAGACATCTGGAAAACCCAGACAGTTTCTGGAGTCTTCAACGAATGGAACCACGCATCATTTAGCGGTTAGGCCCCGCTTGGCCTTACGTACTTCTACAGTGGGATGGGGGGGCTTTTCTGTAAGAGCCATACAGTAAACTCCTTACAACCAAGGGGCCTCTTGGTGGCCCATCCTAAGCAGCTTTCATGAGATTGATCAAGAAAACGATAAAGTTTCTTATCTTTAAGCTAGGCTTGATCCAGATCCCAGTCTTAGACTTGGGCACATAACAGAGGCAGCATAAAGGAAGACAGAGCAGCTCACGTTTTCCAAGGGGCCTTTAAGACTGAATTGCTGTTGTCTAGCCCAAACCCTTAAGCCTCCACAGAAATGCAGATTTAGTTAGGGCATACACTGGTTTTTGAGTCTGGAAAGCAATCTGCCCTCTCCCAAGCCCTCAACCGACAATTTTCTACTCCACATCTTTCTGAGAACCACTTTCATGGTCAGACTAGGTCACAGCACCCAGTGTGTCCTTTACCACCAATTCCTACCAAACAAGTTCAAGCCCTTCAAGTTTTTCTTTAAAGCACAGGTAGATAATAAAGTAAAAATATCCAACCCGTTGTGGAGTACCTGGTATCTCTCTTACTCCTCATATTCACTCACTGGATTATGGTACAAATACTCACTGCTTGACTGAGTATAGCAGTCGCTCAGTATTGGACAGAGGACATCTATCTAAATTGGAGGCTGGCAAAATCCTAAACATCTTGTGGAATTTATCTCAGGTTAAACAGTCTACAAAAGACAGCTCGTCAAGCCTACAAGCCAGCCAAGAACAACACTGGTTTTCCAGACATTCTTGGCTGGTAAGGAGCATGCTAACACTGACCAGCCCCCACGTATCTCACCTCTTTGGTACCTCAGCGTAAGAGGCTTGCCCAGGACAATGCTTCCTTAACGGTCAGCACTGATTATTCACTGAAAATGAAGCCATGTATAAAGATAAGGCTATACCACAAGTGACCAGTACCAGCCACAACAGGCATGAAGTAGCCCTTTCACTCTCTCATCTTTGATCTAAAAAAGAAAAGATTCTCCCACCACTGACAAAAAAGTAAGTCTAGCATCCCTGAGAAGGAACAAATTTCAGCTGGAATGCCAATACTAAAATGTTTTCAAACAGTTGAAAAGGTTTGCTGGCAGCATTTACCACCCCTAAATCTCCACAGGTAACAAGCCTAATCTCACAGTACACGCCTTCTGTACTATCAGCCTGCTTCTTCTCACAACATAGCCCTGCACTCTTCTCCAGAAGTTTGGTATACGCCTTTACAGAATGGCAAAGAGCTCCCTCCTAGCTCCACTCCCACTGCGCAGAGATGTCTCCCTAATGCTTTACAGAAAGGAACACCGCTAGCTTTACATCTAAGTGGAGGTCCATTTGAGTAACAATACCAAAAATGGACCGTCCTCAGCAGACAGAGCCTCTGTAATTTCAGTTGTTGCCCACCCAGCCAGATGGGCATTATATTGCACAGTTTGTCGGTTAAGAAGAGTTAAGAACACGCTTCTTAAAATAAAACCTCCCTTAAATTCTGCCTTCTGGAGCATTCAGCCTCATTTCTTGTGGTTAGCAGATACTGCTACAAAGCATGAACGTTTAGACAGATGATTTGTATAAGGACCCCAGACAGAAAGAAAATCTGTGGGCTCATCAAAGGGATTAGTCCAAGGCTAAATGATGGGAAAGACATGGTGACATTAGCAATACAAAAATATTGTCAAATAGCAAGTCAAGCTTCAAAGCAAATGGTGGACTTCACCCTGTCCTTAACAAAATGTAAGATTTTCTTTAGCTCAGACTTCTCCCTAAGTAGTAGAGGGTCATGCAGTTTGTACCCTACTGTTTCACATTAGAGAAGTGGCAGAATAAGGGAAGCATGAATCAGCCCAGGACACAGAATCCCACTGAAAAGCGTTAGTCAAAAATATCACATGTACACATATATACCACTAAAATGAGACACCTAACTACTCAGACTGATAAATGAAATCCAGTATGCTTCAGAAAGCCTAAGAAAAAAAGTAAAAATATACAGAACTGATGTAATTTTTAAAAGGAAAGAGATATCACATCTATAAAGAAGCGCAACAGGGAAGGAGGCAGCAGCAAGGTCATACTTAATGGTATCTTGCTCAGCACTGCCATTGCCAACAGCCAGCTTCGATTCCATGGAATCGGAATTATGCAGATGGTCACAGGCTGGATCAACAAAGCCACAGCTCTCCTCAGCACACCCCATCCGGGGACAAGACATATTTTTACATCTGGATCTAGCTGAAAGCATCCACTCACATCACCCTACAGCTAATTCCCCCACAGCTTAGAAGTGAAAGAGAAATGGAAAAACAGAAGAGCGTTCAAGATTCAACATCTGGAGCACAGGAGGCACATCCTTCATTGTAGCAGACAGATCAATGCTTTGGGGTCAAGAGGAGGTCTAAAGAAAACATTGGACCAATACTTGTTGAAGATGGTCAGATGACTAATATAGACAAAGAAAAAGCTGAGGCATTCAGTGCTTTTTTTTTTTTGCCTCAGTCTTTAATAATACTGATAGACATTGGGCTGCCTGGTCCCCTGAGTTGGAGGACCACAACTGTGGGAACAGCGACTTTGTATTTGTGGACACTGAAATTGTAACGGACCAGCTGTATCAGCTGAATGTTCACAAGTCCATGGGGCCTGATGGAATTCATCCCAGGGCACTGAAGGAGCTAGCGAATGTTATGGCAGGGCCCCTCTTGATCATCTGCCAAAGGTCTTGGGAGTCTGGGGAGGTCCTTGCTGACTAGGAGCTAGCCAATGTTATTCCGATCTACAAAAAGGGGGCGAGGGAAGACCCAGGGAACTACAGACCTGTTAGTCTCAGTTCCCAGAAAAATCATGGAGAATATTGTACCAGGTAGTATTGAAAGGCATTTAAAGAATAATGCAATCATCAGGCACAAAGCTGGTGAGAGGGCTGTAAGGAAGGTCCTGTGAGGAGCAGCTGAGGGCTTTGGCTTGGCTAGTTTGGAGAAAAGGAAGCTGAGGGGCCACCTCATTACTCCCCGCAGCTTCCTAGGGAGGGGACATGGAGAGGGAGGTGCTGAGCTCTTCTCCTTCATATCCAGTGACAGCATGCATGGGAATGGTGCAAAACTGCACTAGGAGACGTTCAGACTGGGCATCAGGAAGCATTTCTTTACTGAGAGGGTGGTCACACACTGGAACAGGCTTCCTAGAGAGGTGGTCAATGTCCCAAGCCTGTCAGTGTTTAAGAGGCATTAAGAGGACATTGTTCTTAATCATGTGCTTTAACTTTTGGCAAGCTCTGAATTGGTCAGGCAGTTGGACTAGATGATCCCTGTAGGTCCCTTCCAACTGAAATCTTATATTCTAATCATGTGCTTTAACTTTTGGCAAGCTCTGAATTGGTCAGGCAGTTGGACTAGATGATCCCTGTAGGTCCCTTCCAACTGAAATCTTATATTCTATTCTTATAAAGAGTTCTCTCTCATATGTACCTACTTAGGTATGCATATAGGTATCTATACACACTAGTGCAGTTTAGTTCTCACTATTTATAAAGCCTTTCATATCTATAGATGCATCTACAGATACATATGTCTATATACACAAAACCTTTATAAAGGTTCAGCAGGACACAGACTGGAATATATTTGTGAAAAGTGTGGGTTTTCCCCAATTTAAAAGCCTCAAAGCAATTAAAATGTTTTTAGACAGATGTAGGTATCATACAGATTAATCATTAAAGCCCCACCATTTATAAAATTAAAACTCAATGGAATTAAAGTTAGTGACTCCTTACAGTTGACCTATGGGGTTCAATTGAGGACAATACTATGTAAAAAAAATACGGAGAGTGAGAAGGGAAGGAGAGAAACAAAAGCATTTTTAACAGGTGAGACTTATGTATTTAATTATTCCATTTTACACCCCAGCTGGAGAGCTATTCTTGAAAGAGATCACCATACTCTAGTATTAATTACATGGTTCGAGTTTATCCCAATTTCTCAAGGGTTTTGCCCCCCTCACACACACACACACCCCCCGTCCTGTTTCTAAGGGGAAAGATGAGACAGACAGTTTTGTTTGTTTCTTTTGGGTCCTTCTTGTTATTAAGATTTTTGCTCATAAGCCAGTTAAACTAAAGCAGTTTTGCATGGATCTGTGACCTCAAATCTCGTTCAATGTAGAGGAGCTTAGCAGTTTAGGAAGATCAAACAAATCACAGAAATCCAGAAATATGTGAAATAAAGTCCACTTTTTATTTCAAAAAGAAGGCTGAAGTGGCTTAAAGCCATCACGCCTGCTGTTACCATGAGATTTTTATGGTTTTAATTAAGACTTGTTCTCATAAAAGGGAATTTTAAAACTACTTCTACTTCACACTGTTTAATAGGGGTAAGGAAAAGTATGAACTTCATTATCCTAATCGCACAACCCATCCAGGTTATCTACTGCTTTATGGCCAGACTCAACACCAAGCAATTGATACTAACTCAAGAGCCCAGATTTGCCTGTTCCCACTAAATGTTCTCATAAATCCAATAAATCCTATTCTTCAGATTATTTCAGTATCATTTTCACAGCCACGTTTAGTATTTTCCACTGGGGGGGGGGGGGGGG
>Ga0065711_1012451_pt1 | contig 10788 bp, 8 predicted proteins | sample Hoacrofraction12_FD_59098 | JGI IMG/M metagenome (GOLD analysis project Ga0065711, IMG submission 59098) | Hoatzin crop microbial communities from Cojedes, Venezuela - Epithelial fraction 12 v2 (version 2) | ecosystem: Host-associated > Birds > Digestive system > Esophagus > Crop | place... | reverse complement strand
AATTATTCTCCCCGTTGCCTTTATGCCAAACACAGAGATCTGCAGCCCTGCCTGCGCTTGGTGGACGTTTGGCCAGCCAGGCCCTGGTCCGTGCTGTAGCAGGCAGACCTGCCTTCTTATGCCTTGTTATTCCAAAAGCCTCGTCTGAAAGGAGGGGGGGACATCTTCAGCGTATTATCGGCGATTAATAGAAAGCATCACATTTGAAAGTGCTCCAGAAATGAGTTGTGCATTATTTAAAAAGGGAAGAGTATTACTACCTTCCTCGGATCCCACTCTTCTTGCCGATCAGATTGGTTTTTTTTCACTGGGATGGCAGGGAGTTGCTTAAAATGAAAAATTGATCACAGTGAACAGCTGAAAACTGGTTTGCATAAGTCACAGTTATTATTCAGATATTACAATGCAAGGCAGTGAGACCCATGAATACTCTCATGGAAGCATTTAAATATAAAAGCTTAGTATTTCCAACCCCAAACAATCCCTGCAGCCTGCCAACAAACGAGAATCTTACTGGAATACACATAAATCATCTTGTTTCTGACAAATCCTGAAGAAGCAGGGGGAGGGGGAACAGAATCCCTTGCTAATTCCCCCAAGCTGCTGTTTATTGAAATTAGGCAGCAAGGATAAACTATAGCTGGATCAATAATTATCTGTCTAATATAATCAAGTGCCTCCTATGAGAGTCTGCCGTTAAGCACAACTTCCTGCCAAACCCTCGGACAACGTTTCATGCAATGAACTACCCGGCGATTCCAGCGACGGGAATGCAGACGAAGCCGGGCCTCGCCGGGCTGCTGCGTTGCTGCAGAGCGGGAGCTCCCGCAAGCCGCTGACCGCTGCTTTGTGCTGCTGCTTCTGCAGCTGTAGCTCTCCGTTTGCAGGATGACAGCACGCTGCTAGGTGCAGTACCAACGTAGAGGAAGAGACAGGCAAAAAGCCTGATGAACTCACAGGCTACGAATCACCTCGAGCCTGCAACAGGCTTGCGGTTGGAGCAAGGCAGGAGTGGACAATCCCTTCGCATAACGCAAAAGGCTCAGGGTTTAGTGTGTTTTTCACTTTGCAACCCTTTCATTCTGTTCATTCCCGCTCAAAGTCTGCAGTTCTCCTGCCACCAGCTAACTTGCAAGCTCGCTTCGAGGGGTAGGTTTGGGGCCTGCACTTGTACCTGTGAGTGACTGGGCGCTGCGACGGAGAGCAACTTTATCCGTAGAAACAGGGACAGAAACAGGGAGTGCCGCCCCGAATCCTGAAGCACAGAGCACTTAACCAGCCCTCCTATGGAAACAAGCAAACTGTGAAATAGAAATAAGCAAGAAACATTTCCTACAGTGAGAAAATGAAGGGCAGAATCCGTTCTGCCCACAGAAAGCCCTGTCGCTTGAACCGCCTATATTGACTATTCAGATGAAGGAGTTGCTAAGACTGCAGGAAAGCCTGTGATTAGATAGCTGTACAGGCAGAGCTAATTGAAACTCTCAGTGATGTGGATGAAAGCAGCAAAATATTCTGTTAGTCTTCTCCTTCTCCAAAATGCTTTTAACATTCATCAAGAAGTTCCTTGCATTTTTCTGATTTTTAGGCTTCCTACTTGAAGTTTTGCATCTGAGAGTTATTTTGACAGACAACCCAGTTAAACTGTGAATTAGGCATTTACAAGCAACTTTCTTCTGTTTCCACAGTTCAGCTGCAGAATATTAAAGGCTTGTAGGTGTTACTGATAGTCATATATTGCAGCAATAATGTGTCCTACTGCTATGAACGTCACTGCAGAATTCATCAGTTCCATGAAAAATAGTTCCACGTGCACGAGTGTGTAAGTTCACAGCCGTGCTTGTGCCTGGACTGTGCCGACGCTGCTGACGGCAATAGACATAGATCACTTCATGACACTGCCGAATGCTTCCCCACATACATATGAAAATGTCTCTTTGAAATGGAATTCACAATTTTGGACCCTCCCCGACACCCCCATAGGTACATATGTTCTTGGAGCCCCTTAATGTGTGTTCTTCTCATAGGCACAGCCGTATCTGTAATAACCTCATTGAAGATCATCCTTCCTGCCTGTTCTCAGCTTGGATCAGTGGCACGTGGAGGTGGGCTTGCCATCTCCAGAAGTTTTGGGTTAATATTTATTTTGGAAACTTGTATTTCTTATAAATTAAAACAATCAAGTAACGAATATGACATCAAAATAAATACGCAGGCTGTAGACACACTTGTTCAGTACTCTGGCTGGTGTCGTCTGCAGACGTAGCTGCTCACTCCATCCAGTCAGAATGAGGACTATGTAATTAAAAGCTTTTATGACTAATATCATAAGCTATGAATGATCTCTCCTGTTGAAGATGACCAATTCTAATGCAGACATCCTTTCTTGAGAGAGCTTGCTGTAGGCATTTAGACTTTACCAAAAGCAATAAGCTAATCTGTCTCTATAACATGTCCTGTTTGGTGTTTGTGTTTCAGCCGGCAATAAAAATCAGGGCAGGCACAACGTTCAGACACAAAGTCATTTCCTACCTAGCTAGCAAAAGTCCCTATTAATTCTGTACAACGTGGTTTATTAGACCTGCTTACTAACCCTCTTCCTACCAAGCAGAGCCATGTTGCCTGCTGGGCAGAGATTCCGGTCTCTCTTCACAGCTGTGTAAATGCCTCAGGGCAATCCTATTCACCCTTCCCAAACAGGCTTCTACTGGAGGCTGGGAAAAGCACTCTGAGACTGGCAGGCAAAGGTAGCCTTTTCTTTCCTTTCTGAGCAGATATGGAACAAACCAAGTATTCTCTGTCTTAGTGAAGCTGTGAGGGCTGGTTCTGCTGGAAGGCACAATCTTAGAAGAATTTCGGGAATGGTATTTATTTTAAAGGAGCGTGAGTGGGTACCTTAGACATTGCTGGCAAGTACAAGGTATGTTAGTTTATAGAGACATCCTATAGAAGTTCCGAGCTATAAGGAACTGAGTAGATCGAGCTTGAGTTTGCTGTAAAGGAAGAATTGCTACTAAATAAAACCTTGTATTCAGAAAAAGGCTTCTTAAAAACTGTGAAGAATAGGAGACTTTAATACCTGAGCAGATAAAATCAGCTCCCAGCTTGTGAAATCCGGCTCCTCAGAAACAGCCTACCCAAAGAGTGCAAGCAACATTTAAAATTCTAATGCACTAGGGCTAGTTTCTGATCTGACTTTACACTTAGGTGAAGAAGTTGAGCTGCTTTGAACGTAGCCAAGTTTAATTTCGATCGTCATTTGTGCTTCCTTCCCTTCTGTGAAGGTGTTGGGAAAAATGTGAGACCGTTGCTGAGACACAAACCTGTGCGGGGCAGGACAGCCACAGCTGTGGCCCAAGTGGGTTCAGCTGGGGTGTGTGGATGTCACTCATGCTTTTGCAAGCTTTTCTTCATCATTTAGCTTTAGTTAATAGAAGATTTAGCAATAAAGAGCTAATCAACTTTTGATAGGTATCTGTGACTGAAAATAAATGAAAATGCTCTTTATTCCAGAGGGAGAAAAATAAACTTTGATCTCTTCAAGGAAACAGCAGTTTGGCTGTATAGACACCATGGAAGTAGCCTCGAAACTGTTTGTAGTACTTAGACCTGATTTGTGGTTCTGCTGTTCTGAGAGCCCTTAGGCTTAAAGTGCTTTATACAGCCAGAGGTAATTCTGTCTGACTTCTGAGAATATAAGTCAGCAGCAGTAATATGTAAACTGAGAAAGATATGACCTCTGGACTGTATTTACTGATAGGCAGAGGGCATCTTCGGCCACACCTCAAAGTAGGAATGTGCAAATAATAAGTTACGTTAAATTTAAGCCTGAGAGTCTTTCGCTACTGGGTCTCTATACCGGCTTCTACTGAAAAACCTCTGCAAACAGAAGTCCCATTAACAATAAAATAACTGAGCTCAGTAGGAATATGTGCAAAGTCAAACACGCACATGTATATTTAGAGGGTTGAAGCCCTCCACAAACATCCTACTCAGTGAATGCAGTGGCTGAAGCCACGAATAAAAGATCTCCATTTGGCTCCGTGGTCTCTCCAGGCTAGGTTCATTTCTACTTACCGGTTATTACTCACCAAATGTACGGTCTATGGAAATCTAACTAATTTGTTGTTGTTTTCTGGTAGCTGCATCCTGCGGAGTTATTGATTGTCTGGGCTCAAGGTATGCATGTTATTGTAATAGGCTCCTGAGCAGTTAGCACACCATTGATTCAATATTCCTCTGGAGCGAAAGCCTACTGCCAAGGAATTTCCAGGCACTGGGAGGCTGTAACTATTTATAAATTTTATTCTTAGCACTCTGAACTCAGAGAAAACTCTTCTAGTTGTTGCCAGAACAACATTTCTCGTTATTAGCAGTAGAAGTGGGAAGCTGATTAAAAAGTGAGAGCAAGAGAAACTCCTCCTCTGAAGGGCAGCTTCTAAACGCATTTTACTGACCGATCCGATGTTCTCTCTCTCACCAGCTCCCAAGCCAGGGAGGCAGGACACCCGTGTGACTACAGCGCAGAAGCAGTAAATAAAAAACTCAGTTTTGACTCCAGCTCTGACTTCAGCTGGCTTCTGTGACCCCAGATGGTCCCACTAAGCTCCTGAGATCTGAGGTTACTCCTTATTTTTCCATGCCTCAGTTTCCTCATTTTCTGCTCAGATTCCTGATTCTGTGATTCGCTGCCCGCAGCCGGGCACTGTGCTGTAGCTGACTCACCAAGGAGCTATGCTCCATGACTGTCCAACAGCCATGAAGCACATTGAGTTGGAGCGGGGTAAAAAAAGTCGGTTTGTTCTTTGTGTGCCCTGCACTTCTGTGATTCAGGGAAGGAGCCAGAGCTCTGCAGTGGAGGTGATCAGCAGGTGAAGCGCAGACCCCAGCACCCCTCCTTGCTGATGGGATTCTCTCCCTGCATGGCTGTTGCTCCACGAAAATGTTACTCCCATCTCACAGGATCACACAGAGAGGTTTTCTCGCTGAGCAAGGACTGAGTAAGGAGACTGAGCAATCCTTTTGCACTAACTTCTCAATTGTTAGCGAGGTACACAGGCAATCAGGAAACATTCAGAAAATGAGCATGTGTGTATAACATCTACATGCATCAGTTGAGTGCAGGGCTCTGCAGGATCATGGCTGGAGATTCTCTAACTTCTCGCATATACACTCCTGTACAATTATGTGCTTGACTTTTCTTTTTATTTTTTGGTTGTCAGAGTACTTCTTGCAGGGGATGTAACATCTCCTGTGGAATAAGTGACAACGGGTGGGGTGAGTGCTTTATAACTATAAGTAAGGATCAGCTCGTATTTGTCGGCATGGCTAATCCCTTGCCTGTTTCATCACTGGTTCTCCCAGCTGAGCAACAAAGCCTGCAAAGAACCAACTTTAAAAAAAAAAAAACCCTGCATGAAACTAAAGGAAATCAAAAGCAAATTATTTTCCAGATTATAGCCCTCCAGAGCTGCTGAGATATTGCCCATTTTTCACAGCAGACAAAAACATTTTCCTGGGGATCAATTTAGCTTCCAGAAGTCGGCTTCTTTCAACCTATAATCCATCATATTTCCCCATTTGCAATCTCTCTGTGTCTGAGTGTTTTAAGTTTCCTATGAATTATTTTATAAAGAGTATAAAGAGGCCTTTCTTCCTGCTGAAATGAGGGAGTTGCCTTTCTGCCCTATCAGGTCAGATACCATTAGACTGTTGTACAAGGGGGCCCTGCCATCCATACCTCCATATTGGCAACTACCTTAGTAGGCTCATCTGTCAAAGAGATCTAGTAATCAATCACTGCGGTGATCAATATGCAGCTTATGCATTCATCATTCCTTTGAGGAGACTATTAGGATGAAGTTGTCAGTGAAAGAGGAACAAAGAGAGAAATATACTGAGCTGGCTGAGGGGTGTGAATGTGTGTTGGGGCACGAAAGAGGAGCTTAAAAAGAGGAAATACAGCTCTACTGAAAAGGGGAAAGAATTTTGCACCTGGAGGGACGGAGAAGTTTGTGACAGATTTATCTGGATGCCCAGGAATGTGGTGCAGAAGGTGACTCATCTTTCAAGAGGCAGAGTGGTGTAAAAATTTCCGGATCTCTTGATTGGTGTGTCACTATGATTTGTGGGCTGCTCTGCCAAGGTAAAATGGGTACCACGCGGAGCTGGGCACAAGCAAGCCAAGGAGGAACACGATGCAGGAAAGCTTGCAAATGAATCCATGAGAAGCACATTGAGGCAGGGAGAGGACTATTTATTTATTGCTCTGAACTTGTGCCTTTATTCCATTTAATCTGAGCCCAGGAATTACTGCAAACATTGATGATCACTTCTGCCTTGAAAAACACACCAGGGGTCCCTGCAGGTCTCAGCAGCACAGGCACTTGGAGGCATTTTTGATGAGCGTAAGCTGCCTGCCTGGGGCTCTGTGACCACAGGCCCCCAAAAGCATGCATTAAATCTGCCTCCGAGACAGGACTGCATTTCCGTGTTTGCCTTGCCAGGCAATGCTCTGTGCCCACCTGGGCTCCATGCCCGCAGGACGTGTTTTGCATGTTGGAGGAGAGAGAGGTGTGTGAATTGTTGGTGCCAGGGTCAGTACCTTCTGACTGTGCTTCCCTGGGAGGTGGATGGCCAGCTTGGGCTGGTTCTATGCCTTGGAGAGTGGAAAATAAAGGACACATCCCTGTGCTCCCGAGCATGGCCCTCCTCAGGCAGGTGAAATTCTGGCCTTCGGCCAGGTACCTCAGCACAGCGTATTTCTCTCCTTCCACTGCTCCATCCACATCCTTCCCCAATGTAACGAACATCTGGTCACTCTTCTGACCTTGCTGTTGCGTTAAGCTGTAGCAGTCTGGGATCTTGCCTTCCTCTCAAAGCATCTCCCATTGAGGCAGTGGAGCCCAGCAAGAGATGCAGGGGGAAGGGTGTCTCTTACTTGGTGACTGGAAGGACAGATGTTGATTTTGTCGATCTGCTGGAGTTTAACAGGCACCTGCGGTTACTGCGGTCGCTCTGGTGTTGCCCAGACCTTCACAGATGGCGATGAGGGCATTGGATCAGACAGGCTCAGCTCATGAAGTCAAAGGAGTAGGGCCGGTACCCAGCTTAGACACCGGGTCCAGTCAAGTTAGGGGAAAGGGTTAATTCAGCTGGACCTTGGGAAGTTGCAGGCTCACTTATGGTTATTCCCTTAACCAATGGCAGAGCCATTATTTAGTCACTGTAATAATTTACATTAATTGGATGTAACGCATAACAAATTTATGAGACTGGGGCTAGGCTCAGCTTTTGCATGAAACTCATCATTGTGATGTGCTGACCAAGCACAATGGGCTCAGTCCTGCCAGTCAGAGGAGAAGTGGTGCTGGCCCACGTTGTCCGGGGACAGGAGGGAGACGCGCTCGGCCCTGGGCCGGTGTGCAAACACCACCTCTGCATAGCAAGGCCACGGACGCTGCAGGGCCGTCCCGGGAAAAGCACAGGCAAGGAATCCCCTTTTACGTGCATCTGGATGCTGCTGAAAACCCTTCAGCTCTGGTTGCTGTAGGGCCCTTGCCACCATTACCAGTTAGGGGTAAGTCTCTCCAAACAGGAGCCATATGTGAGACCCCATAATAAAAACAATAACCAAACAAATACCACAGAAAAGTGAGATCGTATTCCCTTTGTCTCCCAGCCGCCATGCTCATGCATGTGGAAGCTCCTCGCTGGTCCCTCAGGCTCTGCTCTCCTGGGTAGGTGACCAGCATCAGCCCCATCAGTTGGCTGCTGTGGCCTGTCTGGTGTCCTCACAAGGGAGTGAGCACAGCCAGAGGAAACACGAGGCAATGTGCTACAACACTGAGGTCCTAGTTTCTTGATCTCTAAACATGTTCAGCACAATCTTTTCTACTCAACTCCATACAGATAATTTTTGGATACAAGTGTGTACGAAGATTGCCACAGAGAAACAGCGTGCCATGCTGAAACTCTGATTTGGGGGGATCTCCCTTCCCCCCCAGCTCTCCCCATCCCTTTCCCCTCCTGTTGCACTGAGCTGCAGGCACAGCTCACCCCGTTTGGAGAGAGGGATACAGTTGTGTTTGCCATGGGTTTTCTCCTGTCTGGTTGCAAATTAAAATGAAAGAGGAAGAAACCTGGAGGTTTCTTCAGCTGAGTGAGCGAAGCCAGGGGTCTGTCAGCTGGATAACTGCAGGCAAGTGGTGACTGGGAGGCTCTGATCTGGGGTCAGGGAGGACTCGGAAACAAAGAGAAAAGGGAAAAGCCTGGGATGTGATTCCTGGTGCTAATTAGCTTGACCCCAGTGATTGTGTCTTAAAGCAACACTGATGACCTCTGACCGCGAGGTTCTTCAACTGTGATCTAATAAAAGTCTCAAGAATGAATTTTGCTTTGCATGTGGCCCCAGGGTATTTGTCTCTTAACTAACTTGTAAGAAACCTGGGAACACATAGAATCCCTCCATTAACCTTCATATCCTTACTTTACAAGACACGGTTTCCTCCTCTGACCTAACGACCATTCATAAAAACCTCGGTCACCTCTAACCTCACAGCTCGGCAGGATGACACGTGCACAGGCACGGGCTGCTCTGCTCTGCGAGGACCACGTGGACCTGGCAGATGCTCCAGCACGCCCACCCAGAGAAAACTCCTGCAGTGACTCTAAGCTGGCCTTTTATGGGGACAATGGTTGGGAGAGATGTATCGCTCTGCCCTGAAGTCCAGCACGCCCCAAGGGCCGAGTCCTGCTGCGCTGGTGGCTGGTGCCATTTCGGGTGCTTTCTTCCCTTGCTGACCCCACTCTTTTCCTTCCTGGGGTCTTCCTGCACTGACTGTTGAGCTCAAGCTTGAGTCACTGTCCACTGGGACTAGCAGGAGCAGAACTGGCTCTGTAGTCAGCTCTTTCTGGAGGTGCTGTAGCTGTCAGCGTCGCTGTACTCACACGCAGACCTTACCTTCCTGTAGTCTTAAGGAGCTAAGTGATTATTTTGCATTAAACTTCGTGCTAACTGCAAAACTAACTTTCATCCCTCTCAGACCATGATGACTGGTTGGTTTCTGTACCTTCATCATTTTTTTTTTCTGTACCATCATTTCCATGATGGCTTGGTTTCTGTACCTTGCATTGCTCCTCTGAAGCAGATCCTGAATGCAAAACACCCTGTCTAGAAGCAAGCATCCAGATCTCTAAAAACTAGTGCAGGCAGAATCCCGTGTGAATCAGTCAGATTTGGATGTGACCAGGAAAACCAGCAAAGCGGCCGGGTCAAGCGGTACAAAGTACTCACCTTTTAGGGACAGTTCTCTTTTGCACTGAGATAAAGAAATGTCATCCTGGCATTTGTCTAGGCAGGATACCTGGAAAGCAATGGAGAAACTGTCTTGCCCTTCCCTAAGGGTCTGGAGCTAAATTGCCGTTTGCAAAAGCACCAGCATCCCCAGGGACAGACACCGTCCCGACTGCAGAGCACCGCGGAAAACAAGGAAGGGATCTGGCACCTCTTCTGTTCCGTGATGGCCCAACCAGTGACCAAGAGTCTGAAGTCCTTCTCCTTTGACAGTCTCTTCCAGGGTGCAATGTATCTTAGTCATTTGTACTAATAATTTATTACAGAATTAAGTGTATTGCATAGGAAGCGTGCCAGTAATGCTTTGCCAGTGTATGTACAACACTTTGTTAATTAAATGTATTAGGCAATATAGACTCCATCGTTGTGAATTAATCAGTTTAATTATGAAGAGGATTAAGTATCATAGTTAAAATAATAGCTTTTGTCTCACACCAAGGTGAACGCCTGGCATGTGATACATACTTTTTTCCCTCTAAATAGTAGATCATTGCCCATGTTCGTGTTTTGCTTCCCGCTGCGCTGTGTGGTCACCAAGCTGCTGCCAAGGTGGAGCACAAGGGAAGCAAAAGGGAACGTGCCCCAGCTTTCCCCCATCTTTAGCAAACCCAGACCCTCTTTGGAGTTGCTTTTCAATGGATGAAATCCACTCTGCTGGTTTTCTGAGTGGAGGCTGAAGGATCAAAGCTTTCTGTGTTGCCTGTTCCAGTGAGGTGGCTGTAAGTTTGAGCCCAGGGAAGAAGAGGTGCATGACCAAAAGCCCTCAGCTGCCTTGCAGTGTGGAGGGCTGCTCTTTCCCTGGCCCCTTCTCTTTTTTCCACCCTTCTTGCTACCTGATAATCATGGCCATAGACCTTTTTTATTGGGAATAGTGGGATCTTTTTCACTCTAAGAGGAAAAGATCAATTTTGCTCTCTTCATTTAAAAAATGATTTCTTCTTCTTTTATTTTCCTCTCATAAATCAACCCTGGCCCAGGCTCCAGGAGGACAGGCTCTAGAAAGAATAAAACGCTGAAGCTTGGGGATGTAAATAAAAACTGAATCTCAAGCAGATTCCAGGCATCCTCTGGAGCCAAAGATTCATCTCAAAGAAAAATAACAGGATGGCATGGGTTCAGGGCAGCGACAAGCCCCCGCGCCGTGATCTCGCATTGCTTGCAGGACCCGTCGACGCTGCAGCAGCTCTGCGCTGATCCTGCTATCAGTCACCCTGGAGTGACCCCACTGTCCTCAGCCAGAAAGTACGAGGGAGGCAGAAAATGACTTTTAGTGTGAGGGAGCAGCACTGTGGACCCTGCAGCACCCCAGATGGTGCCACCGCAGCCGGCAGCTGCCCTGCAGACACAGCTGCGCATCAGCCCCTGCTTTACCTGGGGAGGTCCGTTGGCTTGGGTGGCTGTGCCCACACAACTCACAGACACGAGCTGTGCGA
>Ga0065711_1050528_pt1 | contig 10789 bp, 8 predicted proteins | sample Hoacrofraction12_FD_59098 | JGI IMG/M metagenome (GOLD analysis project Ga0065711, IMG submission 59098) | Hoatzin crop microbial communities from Cojedes, Venezuela - Epithelial fraction 12 v2 (version 2) | ecosystem: Host-associated > Birds > Digestive system > Esophagus > Crop | place... | reverse complement strand
TTGCCTACTTTCCAGCATAAATAGCCACCAGCCTCATCATTTCATAAAGAGTTGTTTTTCTACATGATGTTCTCTATGTGCAGAATGTTAATAGCTACTATAGCTGAATATGAATAGGCTTTGTAGCTCCACTTGAAATATAGAAAAATGGCCCAGACATTAAAAAAGATAAAAGGGAAAAGGGCAGTAATGAATTTAGAGGAAAATGAACATTAATGGTACTAGCATTACCTCATGTTCCACATAACAAATTATTGGAAATCTGTCAAGCACACCAAATTATCTACTCATCTGCTGTTGTGAGGCCCTTTGGAGCCATCCAAAACCAGCAAAAGCAAGACAATTTAAGCTAATTTTACTATTTATAACAATAGAACGGACCATTAAGATAAATTAATGTCATTATCAAGTTTCTATGAAAATGACAAATACCGCTATTTCAAGCAGCTTTAGAAGCTGTTGACTATAATGAAATCTGCTGTACAGGTACTAAAAAGAAACACTCCAAGTAATTATTTTCTAGTAGCTTGTTTGTTTCCTTCACATTCATTTACTTTCACCACAATTAGTTCTGTACACAATATATGGTAACTAAACAGTCAACACTACGCAGCATTAGGACTAATTGGGCAATTACGATGCAGTTTTCAGCCTTTTAGGTCCTAAAGAGAGCCAGGAGTAAACATTTTAGAGGCAACAATAGCAGCACCGCATCGATTTGCGGGGTTGGAGTTTGAAGGAATACAAAGCAATGCGAGAAATAAAGCCTGGTAAAATGCTTTGCACAAAGCAGCCCGAAATGAGATGGTTTATTAAATGATCTAATTGCTGAGGCTCCGAGCCCGGGGCTGGACAGGGCCGGCAGAAGCCAGCCAGGGTTCAGATTTGGAGCAGGCGTGCTCCCGCGTCGGCTCCGGCCCCGGATCAGTATGGCCGTCTAACCAACAGCCAGCGTTACACCAGGCAGGGGTGGGAAAAAATGCGTGCTAGGAAGATTTATTCATCTTCTCTCAAAACTTTCTTGGCGTTGCAACTCCAGATGTTTAGCATGTACTGTCCCACCCCTTCCTGACCCCCAGCACTTCCATGTTAGACAACAAATCATGCAAAAACATCTTTTCTTACTACCAGTCTCGACTTTTTGCTTTGGAGGATAAAGAAAACAGAAGCTCCTGGTCCCTCCTTCACTCTTCCACTCACAATTTACTAGACGAGGCTGGGAAGAATACGCATGTACTGCAAACGCGGCACAGATGAGGCTCGATATGTGAATAAATGCCAGCCAAAGCAGCGATGTTCAGCTGCATTAACCAAGCACGACGGAGGTAGCCATGGGAAGCTAGGTGGAGATGTCACGCTTTCCCAGGCTAGCCTGGAGGCTCCCGCCCCTCCCCCCCAGCTTGCTCTCGTGGAGGGCAAGGGGAGGATGAGGGAGCTTAGCATCCCTTTTTGAACTCCTTTTCTCTTTCCCCATTTCTGTAGCTGCCAAGCTTTTATCTGCTCTGCGTGTGCCATTTCATGCCAGCGACATAATGAAATAATTTGCATATTTGCACATAATTTCCACACAACTGTCTCCAACTTTACAGCCGCTGTATGGCTATGATGTGAGGGCAAGCGTGGGATGCAAGGAAAGCTCATTGGCATGATGCTGGCGGAGCAAGCAAAGCTCTGCCTGCATCCCTGTCCGGGGGCATGCAAGTTGGGCTGGGAGCATCCTCCTTGCCTGGAACGCAGCTGAGGGGTTGAGCTGGGAGCTCCCCAAATAGCTGCAGTGGAAGACATGCAGCTCCCTGCCGCACGGGTAATGCTCCGCAGGGCAGAGGGCAGACCCTGCATGGGGACAACCCGTCTCGGTGAACCTCCAAGGGCCTGGGGACGGGGATCCCCGCTCCCGGGGCTGCAAGCTGGTCTCCAGTCCAGGGACGGGTGAGGAAGGTACCAAACTCAGCCGGTGATGCAAAGGCCCCTCCTTTCTCCTCTTCCTCCTGGCCGGTCCCTGTCCTGCATCCGGCTACACCACCACAGCACAGCGGTATCTTCGTCTGGGTTCTGATCAGTTCTGTGCTAATGATAATGAAAGGCAATTAGTCTCCAAAAGCATTATCACAACATTTATTGCATTTATGACATTTTATTAGTACTATCAGTCAGGGATTTTATGAAGCAGAGGTTTGCTTTTTCCTTAATTAGACATTTATGAGAGAATATAAAATCTGACAATCCATTTAGTAATTTATTACAGAATAAAGAGACTCCAGCTGAAATTCAGCTTTGGTTTACACACCCGGTTTTGCACTGAATTTAACGGGAGCTGTATGCATCTATTTGCACCAGTGCGAATTTGGCTCAGCATCCTCGCAGCAGACTATGCATCCATCACCTATCAATTTAGGGAAGACTGAACTGTCCACCCTGCTCACAGCTGCTCTCAAAGGCTGCAGATGCTCAGGCTGTGTGGGGATGCGTGGGCAAGAGCAAAGTTCCCATGAGCTCTGGCACCAAGTTGATTTTTAAATGGATTTCCACAGTAACCTCCTAAGTGAGGATTTACAAAATGCTGGAGCAGCTACCGGCAGACCTTTGCAAACCACAATTATTCAGGCACCTGAGACAGATGTAAAACCCAACCAAGTGAGTGTGCCGGGCCAGGTTACACCACCCCATCTGGTCTGCAGCAGTTTTCTGAGCCTGCTCTCCCATCGCTCATCAAAGGCGCGACATCGTGGTTGTGCTGGGTCTCTATCCCTGCTGAGGAGGCTGATGTCTTCGCCTTGCCACTGCCTAAAAGGTCGCCCAGGAGCAGCTGGAGCCCAGCAGCCAGTGCACAGCAGGGGCTTGGTGAGCTCAGCCACTCAGACGTACACCCAAGTCCTTGGGACCTTCAGTTCAGCTTCTGCCTGGTTACCATCTTTGGTCCTTGTGTTTTGTCCTGCGTTTTCCCTTACATGGGCAGATTCTTGCATTGCTCCATCCCTAAAAGATGCTGAAAGGAATTTCTAAGAAATTGTTTGAAAAATTTCACACCTGAGAGGAGTGACGAGCCGGGTGCTGACTCCCAGGCAAGCAGCTGCAGCAGCGCCCAAGCACTCAGCGTGTGCCTGCAGGAGAGGGTCAGCAGGGTCTGGTGGTCCCCTCAGGGCCCAGGAGAGCAGCTCCTTTCCAGGTGGCCCACGGACTGGTGGAAGGCATGGGAGAGCCGAGCACTGTAAGCTGGACTTCTCAGTGTCTGCTGAGCCTTACAAAGAAAAGGCTTTTGAATATCGGAGCCAGATGCAGAGCCATAGGGAAGTGAGCAGGACAGTGGGGCTGTGTCTGAGGAGGGACAGGGAATTCAGTGGAAAAGTGGGAAAATGTGTGCCTAAAGGGCTCCTGTGACCCCTGCATATCCAGCCGGGGCTGAAAGGGCTTTTTTAACCATGCATACTAACACGGCATCCACTTCGGGCCTCTGCAGTTTTGGAAGGTGTTCAATATTTAAGATGTTACAAAAAAACCCACATCTCCAGACTTGGACAAAAAGCTGCTGTGAAAAACTCAAAGAGCTTATAAAGGATATTGAGAGCTGACCTTGGTACAATCGGCATGAAGTTGTTCAGCAAGAAAACAGGAGCTGCAAAGGGACTGCGTGATATAGAGGAGAAAGTCATAGCAAGAACTAAGGAATGAAGCTGCAGTCACACAAACCCAGCTTGGCAGTGGAGTGCAGGCCTCCACCAGCCAGGGTGCTTAACCAGTAACTCCCAGTGCCAAAGGCAATAGCTACTGCCAGCTCGAGGGCAGATGCCTGTATTCCCCCACAAGTCATTGGGCTCCAGAGAGAGGTGAGCAAATGAAATGTAATAGCCTGTGATAGCCAGGCAGTCTGCCCAGGCGATTTGAGGTTCCCTTCTGCTCTTAAATACTACGAATTTATGAGAAGGATCTGCAGGCTGAAGAGCTAGATTGGGGGGAGCTCACCTGGGCACGCACCTAAGATACAGGTCAGAAAGGACTGTGATGGAGAAAACAAATAGCACAACTGTATCATGTTTGCTGATTTTTCCAGACTTTAACTCTATAAATAAAAAGTACCCTGCGAAATTTCTGAGAACCCGGGATTTTTTGTGATGTCCTCTGCATGCACAGGAGCGTGGTGGAGGCAGGAAGACAGAGATTTATCACAGGAGCCAGTTACGTCCTTAAACACCAACTCTTCTCATTTCGCTAAAAACAGATGAAACCCTGAAAATGTCCATGCTCATCTTTGCCTCTGAGAAAGACAGCTTGAGGTTAGCTCAGCGCTGGCAGCCGCGGGCACAGCGACCACCCTGGGTGCAGAACAGGAGACCCAGCCAGAAAGCGTCAGCCGCTCGCCGGGCGACCAACCCCACGTCTCGCACCTCAGCTGCTCTGCTGCCGGCCCGGCTCCCCGTGTGGCCTCAGTGGATGCTGGGTAGCATTGACTTCATGTAATAGCAATAAAAATTAACACTAATTTTGCAAGAAGAGATCCAGCTAGGGACAGAAATGTGCCTTTTAGATCCTTTGTCCTGCCTCTTGCCAAAGCTTTTATCTATGCAGCGCATTAAGGAAAGAGACAGACACACAGACAGACCGTGGGGTAGCCGCAGGCACGCCGGTGAGGGTACAGAAAAAGACAGGACAGAGCTTTTTGCCATTTCTTCGTGTTTTAGCAGGAGATGCAGGGCAGCCACATCACCACGGCTGGCTATTCCCTCCTGCCCCTGCCTTTGCCTGTGCAGCCCCCCAGAAAGCCCCAATTCACTTGGTGGGTCCCTCTCACATGGCACAAAGTAAAACACTAGCCATGATCAGATTTCCTGTCAATCAAGCTGATGCTTTGCAACAGATCCTGGCCTAAATAACCCAGAAAACCATGCAGTCACTGGTTAAGGTTTTTCTGGACTTTTCAGAGGTCGGCTGTAAGTTTTCCCTCTACACCCTAGAAACACAACCTGGGTAGTGATGAAGAAATCCCCTCATCCCACCCCCAGGAGTATCTTTCCTTTCCCCCTGCTTGTGGAGAGAGCGTTAAGCCCTGATGTGGGCATGTTAAGCTCAGGGCAATGAGACCTTCAAAGTCTGCCAGCAGCCTGGCACAAGCCACTCCGAGGCGTGGGCTAGGACGGTAATTTAAGCAGCAGCAAACCCAAATCCAAAGCTGTCAATGTGCAGCTTACTGAAAATGGAAGTTTGTGAGCACAATGACAAAAACATCAGTCTACTAGCAAACCAAACAATGAAACTGATCCTACTGCATAGTTATTAGATGAATTTCATCAAATCTCTCCTTTTTAAGAAATAGATGGATTTTCAAGGACTTTTCCACTCAAAGAGCGCAGGTGGCAAGAACCTGGTGCAGAGCTGACAACCAGCTCGCTGCAGTGCACAGCAACCTGCAGACAGATTAGCTATGCTAATAGCTGCTCATTACATCTTTCTCCAGGCTGGATGCAGAGACACAGCCTCTTTCCCAGGAAAATGATCCACCAGGTTGTACTAATGGGAGAAGTGTAGCTCTACAGCAGAACACCTGTAATTCTCTCTAAGCATCTCTCCTTCTCCCAGGAGAAATCCACCTCCATTCCCTTCTGAAGATGGACAAAAGCATGTTCGCTTCCACAGCAGCAACTAAAAACAAGTGAACACAGTTGCCCCCTAGACTGGGAATATGACCAGATGAACAGATTACCTGTCAGTAATTACTGTCTCTGCATTGATGGGGCTTATTAAGCCCAGCAACATTTCCTGCACAGCCTTCTCCAGAGAAACCTCCTGAGAAGGCTGCAGAGGCGGGTCCAGAGGCTGCAGTCCACGTTTGCTGCCCGTGTGAGCAGGTGTCCTTGGAAACACTTTGCCATGGACCGTATTTTATGCCTGATGGATGACAGCAGGTTGCCTTTTCCTTTTAACCCTGTGCTCACAGGCAGCAACGGGCTGTCTGATCCTCCCTCCGGTGCCCTGTTACCATGTAGAGCTTCTGTGCCCTCGGTGGCCAAGCCATGCCCAGGATGCCCCAGCACTCCACCCACGTTAGATGCCACTGGGGCTCTGCTGTCCTTGAGGCTGGGGACGCTCTCTGAAGGATCGTGCTTTGTCTGCCTGGGTGTTCCTGGCCTGAGACATCTCGGGGAGGACACTCAACTTGCATGATTTGCAAGCCAGCTTGGAACAAAGCACTTTAAACTGAGAAATTATTTGGTCAAAGAGAATCTCAGGGCAGTGCTGGGTGATGTGGGATGGTAGGACTTGCTTCAGCAGGTTAAGGTAAGGAACTGGAGCAAAAGTTGTCTAGAGATGCAGATTTCTAATTTACCTGCATCTGGGGACACACGCAGCTCCTGCCACGCTGAGGGAACCTGCTCCAGGGGTGCACGAAGGACCTGCTGGTCCTTTCCTGTGGAAAACCCCGGTGGCACACACGCAGGGATCGCCTCACCAAGACAGAAGGCTCAGAGGCAGTCATGGGCTGTCAGCTTAGCACAACTTACCCATCACATGTGGCCTGAGCTCACGGGGACGGCTGGAGCATTGACTTATTTTGGCCCACAGTGAGGAGACGAAAGGTGCGCACACATAGGGAACTGACATGGAAACCTGCTAAGTAACATTGACTTTGTCTTGTGTCTCGTATCCTGGAAATGGCTTTTAGCTGGAGACCAGAGGGAAAGGTGTTAATATAAACACATCAGTGTGCCCCTGTCATAACTGAACTGTGCATTTTAATACTCAACAGCCATAGAGTCTGCATGAGGGACACAACTACATGTACATAGAGAGTCTCAGACACCAGGAGCCACCACTGACTCTTCTGCCCACGTGCTTGGGCTCTTCCCTGGGCACAAGGGTCGTGATGGGGACACACCAACACCCTAGCAGTAGTACAACTCCAAATGTTCATGACATCAAACAATCGTGCCCTCAGGCTACGGCAGTCTCAGCAACACCTACCCAAGACACGTGTGTTCCTCTCAGGAGACAGGCTCTGCCTTCTGCCGCTGCCTCCACCATCAAGTGCTAGGTTAGTCCAGAGACAAAGCAAGCTCTCTGCCCCCACCCACACCACAGCCACCTGAAACACTTCTGCAACACCTCGGTCACACTGCCATGGTTCCAAGGCATGTTTCTTGGTATTGCTGAAGTTTGACAGTGTTGTCTATCCCACCACTGTAAAGTCAACGCCACCGCCGAGGGTGATCACGAACACCTGCCCATGCACGGGCATTATCAGAGTGATGGTGGGGCAGTGCTGCGTGTGGGATCCTGGTGTCTGGCTGTGGAATATGTGGTAGGACCATGGGGGACATGGAAGGCATACAGCCTAGTTCTTGGGCTGCACACATTTCAAATGTATTTGTATCGTGTCCATATCTACAGCGCCACCTAATTTCCTCCTACATCCTTCTTTTAGCATTTACTTCTGTTTCTGGTCTGCCCACCAGCTGTGCCGGCACAGTCATTTGCGCAACATGGGGTGACCAGGACCACTGTACCTACTTGGATGAAAAATAACCCACCTTTCTGCAAAGTCGTTTTTCAGCTGTTTCAGCTGTCTGGCTCAGCAGTCACAAAACTGCTCGTGCCAGCACAGCACAGATGCTAGCATGGTGGGTGGGAATGAGCGGGCAGGGAAAGGAGATACCGGCCGCGGCTGATGGAGAACTGTCTCCACATGAGGCCGTGGCTTTGTGGCGAGCAGCAGTGCCTCTCTGCCCCCTCACTCCTGCAGCACATTCCTCTGCCCGCCTGATACCACGCCACATCTTGGCTCTGGAGCAATCCTTTTGCAGCCACATTGTGAACCGAGTCAGGGCTCTTGGCATTGCCTCTAAAGAAACCTGCAAAATGTTTATTTTTTAAACCAGATCAGTTTTTCAGTCACTATTCACAGCACAGACATAGCTCCTGCACAATTCAGTGAGCGGTATGACATCGCATGGGCTGGAACAAGTGAAACGCAATGTACAGCAGCTGCCGAGGCTGCTTCATACAGTACCAGCAGCACATACAGAAACCACTGAGCAGCGTAAGTCAGGACCAAAGCGGGATGTGTGTGCCCACAGAAGACTTCCCAACTTTATCTACAACATTTTTTAACCCTCCCCTTCAGGCTTAGCTAGTGCAATGTGTTTAACTCCTAATGTTGTGAGACTTCTTAAAGGAGTTGGGTTTCTTTTAAGATCGGTATGATAGAGACAGAGGAAGAATGCAATGTACATTGTCACTCTTTCCTCTGTGATTAAAACTGAAGAGATAACACGGAATATAAATTGTTTTCTGATGTTGTGGTCCATGACCTTTATCTCCAAAATTCAGCTCTATAAATAAATAATAAAACAAGCTCTGTAAATGAAATTCTGGAAACCATTATTTTTTTGAAGAACATAAAGAATGCAGATATATTTTTAACCCCTACAGGGGAGACTACAGGTCTTTGAAGCCTGAGCAAAGCTTTGAATTCACAGGAAAGTGGTGGGCCCCCAGGGAGGAGCAAGATGGAGGCGAACACAGTGTACAGCTGCTCGAGTGTGGCTTGGGGTCTTGCACTGAACCCAGGGGTGCCAAGGTGGGTGCACAGGGAGCAGTGAGAGAATCAGAGCAGAGCTGAAGCTCTTTCCTCAGTGGGCCTATGTGCTTACACTGCTGTGCCCTTTCCATTGAGAAATAAATCACTTTCTCCATTACCAGGTGAAGCAGGGTGAGGAGCTGCACCCCAGAGACCCAGTTCCACCTGGGGAGCTCCCCGCACTCTTCAGACAGAGCAGTTCATACATCACCTCTGCTGCTAGCCTGAAGGACACAGGCAAGTCATGACTAAATCACAAAATGGCAGCTTGAATTAAACAGTCATTCATTTTTTTACAGCCTGTTAATAGCAAACCTTCTCTAATTACAATAATTGTGGTAACAAATGACAATATCGGATTTGTCTGGGAGAAGGATAAATTGCTATCGAAAATGAGAGACATGAAATGATTTCTATGCAGGTGTGGCTCAAAGCCATGATTTGGGCTGCACACGGGGACCACCACAGAAGGTTAGACCAACACTGTCTTTGGCCAGGACAGTTACAGGAGAACTCAACAAATAAAATATCCGGAGTTGCAGCTGCTGTGGATGGAGGTTTGGGACTTTGCACTGACTACTGGAAAGCAGGATTTAAAACCCTCATTGGGTTTCTTAGGGCCTTCTCCAGACAGACTCTGAAGCTCTGCAAGAACTGAGATTCTCTGGCTGCCTGGGACAACACCCTGGCTCCATGGAGTATCTTTTCATCCAAACAGTTGCCTCAGATATGACATTTCCCATTTGCTTGCACAGAATGCTTTGGGTTGGAAGGGACCTTTAAAGCTCATCTAGTCCAACACCCTTGCAGTGAGGAGGGACGTCTCCAATTAGATCAGGTTGCTCAGAGTCCCCTCCAACCTGGCCTTGAATGTTTCCAGGGATGAGGCCTCTCTGGGCAACCTGTTCCAGTGTTTCACCACCCTCATTGTAAAAAATTTCTTCCTTACATTCAGTCTAAATCTGCCGTCCCTTAGTTTATAACCATTACTCCTTGTCCTTGCATCTTACCTTCAGGTACGATGAGGGCAGTAGGAGCTTTGCTTCACCCACCTTCACAAGTACTTTTTCCTCTGTGCACAAGGAACTTTGTGCTGTTGCTTTTTATCTTCTTTTTTTCCAAAAAGCTCTCACTCAGGTCCCTCGTGAAGGCTGTTACAGAAATGGAGCTGTCATGAAAAATCCCCCTATGAGGATTAATAACTAATCTAAAGTGGTTAAAAGATGTGAAATAAAAGGTGGAAAAGATGAGGCAGTTTTTCACAATGAAGGAGATAACCACTGGGGAGCTGTGCTGGCCAACATTTTCATAAGTGGTTTGGACAAGGGGTGGATAGTGAGGTGACAAAGTTTGCTGATGTTGCAAAATTGTCAGGGAGTAACAATGACAACTGGCTATGGAGAGCTGCAGATGGATTTTATGCTGTGGAGTGACTTTGAGGATAAAATGGAAGATGAAATTCAACATTGATAAATGCTAAGTAATGTGCATTGGGGAAAACAATCCTAACTATGCATGTTCAGTGATGGGCTCTAAATTAGCTATTATCACTGGGGAACAGATCTTTGAATAGCTCTCTGAAATACCAGCTCATTACTCAGTGGCGGTCAAGAAGGTAAATACGATGTCAGGAGTTATTAGGAAAAGAACAGAGAGCAAAATAGAACACACCATTATGCATAGTACGGATGTATTCAGACCTGGAACACAGTATACAGGTCTGGTCTCTCCACCTTAAAAGCATGTGCTAGAACTGACAAACGATGAGATAAGGATACTAAAGGTATGGAATGGCTTTTATGGGAAGTGACCACAAATATGAGGACACTGAAGGCTACAAAAAGAATGAATGAACAGGGGTAAGACAGTGAGATGTTAAATTATGAATGACATTGAGAAAACAAAACAGAACAGCTATGTGCTGTTTCTTGAAGAACGGCTATTTGCTGTTTCTCAGAGAAGAAGAAGTTTTAAAAGAAACAGAAAAGTACCATTTTACTTAAATTGTGGAAATTGTCACGAGGTAGGAGACACAAGCACAGGGGAGTTGTAAACGGGATTAGATATGAATAGCATAAGAAAAAAATCAAATGCTATCACAGACAATGCAAGAAAATGGAAATATATGTTTCATAGAATCATAGAATCATAGAAAGTTTTGTGTCGGAAGGGACCCCTAGAGGTCATCTAGTCCAACCCCCCCGCAGCGAGCAGGGACAC
>Ga0065711_1050527_pt1 | contig 10789 bp, 11 predicted proteins | sample Hoacrofraction12_FD_59098 | JGI IMG/M metagenome (GOLD analysis project Ga0065711, IMG submission 59098) | Hoatzin crop microbial communities from Cojedes, Venezuela - Epithelial fraction 12 v2 (version 2) | ecosystem: Host-associated > Birds > Digestive system > Esophagus > Crop | place... | reverse complement strand
CCATGTGCCTTAGCATATCTTCTAGGAGGATCTGTTCCATGATCTTCCCAGGCACAGAGGTGAGGCTGACAGGTCGGTAGTTCCCAGGGTCTTCCTTTCTACCCTTTTTGAAAAGGGGCACAATATTTCCTTTTTTCCAGTCACTGGGAACTTCCCCTGACTGCCATGACTTTTCAAATATCATGAACCTGGGGCTTCATCAATCCAGTCTAGATTTAAAACTTTCACTTTAGGTGACAGCTAGATAAGGTCTGAGAGCTTAGCCATCAAGAGGCAACAAATTATCTCCTTTTCAGGCATGGGCAAGAGAAGCCGTATCAGCAATTGTTTCAGAGCTGCCAGAGGAGTTAGTCTCGTAGGCAGAAAGTGGTGTGTTTTGGTTTTTTTTTTTTTTTTACAGAATTTATTTGGTTTGTCAAGAGCTTGACAGTATTCACCGCATACACTGCAAACCCTCGTTTCTCTGAACATGTGCATGCCCTGTCCTATCAAAACCATCATGGGCTTTACCGACTCCAGACTCCCTTGGTTATACGCAGGTGTCCAGTTGTAAATAGGCACCTAATGCAGAACTGAGGTGAGTCTCATTTAGCCCGATTAACAACGTACACTTCCCAGATATTTACAAGATCCAGACGCGGCACTCTCATGGCAACACACTTTAAAACAAATACACTCCTTCTTAAGATTCAAAATTTGGAGAGAAGAGGCAGTATAAAGCTTGACATCACAAATGACCCAAAGCACCGGTTCAACGGGACCATGCAGACCCTGGGCGAGGCAGTCAGCCAGAAGGATCCCGGTGGGTGCACAGGGATGGAACCCACAAAGCAGCTGCTGTCACGAAGCAGTACTGAGGCAGTGAGGTTATCGAGAGTTGGTTAAATAATGCAGTAGAAAGCAGCCTAAGAGAAAAGGATTGACAGAGAAGTCACAGTGGACTACACTTGCATAACTAGAGCTGACAGAGACCACAGACCAACTGCAGCGGTTGTATGGCTCACGACACAGTTATTTGATGATTATTGAATTATTGTTTGCAAGACTAATTGAACATAGGCAAAATCTGAAAAGGTGTTTGGTTTGATCAGGTTTTATTTGGGCAAAATGGAATGCGAAGAATTTTAAATCTTGGTTCCATTTCACCTGATTAATCAAAATCTACCAAATTATGACACATTTTTTTATCAGCAATACTGATGTTCCCCTGGGTCAGAATGCAGTTGCTGTCTGTAACACAGCATGAAATGCCAACATCTCCTATTTCTGTATGAATTCCTAGAAAATAAAGCAGCTAGTAGCAATTTATTCCTGAAGCCTTGCATAAGCTCTCAAGATGCCAGGTGCTTCCTTACAGCCCCTTAGGTTATAGCATGTAGGCTTTAACCATTAGTTTAACCAAACTGGTGCCCCTGGGCATTTCCACCTGTTGCATGACTCTGGCTGAGCTGAATCATTCAAGAGTTCTCTCCCCACAACCACTCCACTTCTGTTGCAAGCCTTGCAACCAGTCTTCAGGCTTTTAACACGATTGACCACGATGACTTACCTTGACAGTGCTGATTTATCCGAGTTTCTCAAAGAGGTAAAATATGTGGCCTTGTCTCACATCCCGAACCATTGCTGACAGTGCTTGGGTGCTCTGATGGATGATCAGCCTGTCAGGAATTTGCGGGCTAATGAAACACTGCAATCAGTTTTATCAAACCTTTGTACAGCTTCACCCAAGGGAAATCACATAACTCAGCCATGACACTAGCAGCAGATTTCCAAGAAGATTTCTTACAAAGCAACAGCAAAATCTGGTATTTATTACACCCGCAATTTGTAATTTCATACTGAACCCTCCAGCCTGTGGGTCCCGTTGATTCTGAGAAGAGAATGGTACCCACGAAGAAGCCACTTCTGAGCTATGCATCTGGAATATTAACGACAATACTGACTACCACACCCAGAGATGGTTCATCACACACTGGGCTTCTCAGGCTGGCAATTAGCAACGCCAAGAGATCCTGGCTGGTCCTTCCAGCCCAACGCATCAAAAACCTCCAAGCTGGGCATCTGTTAAGGCTGCAGAGAGAAACCCTAGAGCCAGGAGCTATTCTGGCTCAAGGCTTGCAGCCCAATCTCTCACCAGAGCGTGGACGGAGGAGGTGGCAGGAGACATGTGGGCTCACAAGGAAGGGGCAGACGTTCTGCTCAGGCGACAGCTTTTCTTCGAGACATTCCTTGGCACTTCCCAGAAGCTGCCTTGGTTTTGTGCCAATGGCTGCAGAAAGACACAACCTCAAAATCAAGTCACTGCAGGCTCTAGTCCTCGCCTAACCAGCTTACTACCTCTTTGACCTTGAGCGTGTCAGGTGTTTGTTCCTTAAGTAATCTTCAGGTACGAAAACAGACAACTGTATTTCTCCTGCCTTACGGTTCACTTCGACGGCTAGCACTTTTAATAATGGATATGCTTACTCTCTAAGTTTCAGATGACAGGAAGGATTGGGTAAATGTCCTGAAATGCAAAAAAACAAAAGGTGGCAGGAAGAACTTGTGTCAAGACTTCATTGATATCTATTTCTTTGAATAGTTTCTCTTTCAGTCATACCTTGTAAATATCAAGTGAAACATTTCAGTAGCATCAAAACGCCTTTGTAAACTGAAGGGAAAATTTCCATTTTCCATTGTGAACACCTTTTGAAAGAGTTCATAGCTTTGACATAAGTCTCCCTCAGGATTTCAGAAATCAGAGCTCAAATGCCTGTTTCAATTTTACTGAAGAAAAACCTTTCAGTCAGGAAATGTGCGTTGGCTTTTTCTGTGAAACAAAAAGAGATTACAACTTAAAAGCATGAAATGCCTTGAGAAATGGAAAATTATCACACCCACTCAGCTCTACACAGAGCCTCATGCCTAAGAGCATGGCAAGACCTTCGTTTAGGACAGGAGATTGCCCATGGGCCACGGGGCTGAGGATGACGAGGACCCTCCTGTGCGGCTGCACAACCGCTTTAATGAGGTGCTGTGCATCAGGCCAGTGCAAAAATGTGCGTGTGTCCACAAGCATCTGTACAGAGATTTACAGACACCATGCTGGGAATCTAGGCCAAACGGCAGATTAAATGAAACAATAGCTCTCTCCCTAAGAAGGATTCCTTTTGCACTGAAAAAAGGAAGCAGAAAGAAGTTTTGTGGGGTCACATGCCAGCTGTAGCCTACTGAATTGTATATTCACAAAGTATTGATGAAAGAAGGTTGAAGAATATTTCAGATCAATGCACCACTAATGAGTTCCTCCAGATGAGCCCGAGCACTGCAGTGCTTTCAAGTGAATGTAATCCAGCTAACGAGCCACCTGTTTTAAAACTTACGATGCTGTTAAACATCAAAAAACCCCAGAGTTTAACAACTCGAGAGCTTGTAAATCTGACTACTCACAATCCTTAGGCTCAGTCTTGTTCAACACGTTAACTTTGAAAAACCACCCAAATCTACGCGTAAACCACTCAGCCCAGGATCTCCCAACCGCGGCGGCAGGCGCGATCTGCCGCCTGACCGATGGCTAACCACCAAGCCAGGGTGGCCAGAGCTGCAAGAGGGGCCTGCACCGGTGGCCTCTTCTGCCTGTTGTGTTTGACACAGGACCTTTCCGCATTTCGCACTGACACGCAGAGAGGTCACTTCCTCTTCGACAACGTGAGCCTCCCTCCTGCAGCACGGCGAGGGCCGCGAGGGCCAGCCTCCGGCGCAGGGAGCCCACAGGGACGCACCGTGCTCTCTTGGCATCCCAGGCTGTGTCTTCTACTCATTTGTTTCTCACAAATCCAGTAAGCCTGACAAAGCAGATGGCTATTCTTTCCTTACCTCTAATGTGAAAGCTTTCATTTGAAGAAAATAACCCCTAAATATGAAAAATAAGGATCCAACAGGAAGGTCCTACAGGCAGGGTTTTCTGTAAGCTCCTTACAGTGACAGATTCCCAAACTTCCCAGTACATCAACATCCTTCTGTATACAGAGATAAGACGTAATTTCTGTATTATTCTTGAATACATTAACAGAAAGAATTTTTCTCTCCTGCACCCATCAGACATGCTGCCAGCAGCAGCAGCATCACACCTATTTACACAGCAGGATTTTTACCCATACCCTCTCCCAACAGACTGAATTACTCCCCTTACTCTCCCTCTAGGGCTCATTGAGGATAGGCGACTATCTCTCCCAGCCTTCCAAAGGTTTAAGAATGCAGAATGAAACCCATCTCTCAAGAACACCAAAGGATATGAGGTTTATAAAGAACACCTGCTGAGTAATAGATTTACCTTCCCCAAAATGGGAGCAAATAAACAAAGAAATTGATTTCCAAGACAGGCTTTCTTTGAATTTTAACACCATAAATGCTAATTTCCAGTAATAGCTGTTCCAGCAATCACATGCCCAATCCTGCTGTTCTCCAGAATAGTCTGACTAAATTCATCCATTATTTCTGAGACTAATGCTTTGGCAAGTTTGGCACCTTGTGTGTGCATTTGGCTTTATTCCTGCACTCCATATAGGAATAAGCTGGAAGCCAGCTTTTACTGCTACTCAGATCCATCCTCTGATTGTGATCTTGCAGATGACCTTGTTTTGGCAGCTATCGTGCTCAAACTCCTCTCCCCAGGCAGTATATATGCACATAGCTCCAGCCTTACTGTTATAATTTGCTGTGCCAACAAAATTACAACCACTGTAAACAGTTCACATGGTGACTATATATTACAAAGCAAGCTGCATATTAAGTCACACATTTAATTTGGAACCGAAGACTGCATTGCACCTGAAAGACATTCAAAACCTTTCGCTGATAATTACCACTGTTTGTCTTTTTTACGGTGTGCTTCAGGCTAATTTGACATTAACTTTTGTGTTTTGAGAAAAAAAAAAAACAAAAAACAAGACAGAACTTTATACTTCCATGTGTACATGCAAACGGCAGCCTGCTTTTGACTCCACATCTCTCACATCAATAGCATGAGTGGGAATGTAAGGGAACATCAGCTGAACACCCGCCTGGCCCTGACGTGAAGCAGGGACATGACTGTTTGCCTGCTAAATGTAGTGATGATTGTGCCCATTACTAGGCAAGATCACAGCTCTAATAAAGGGATTTTCATCTTGGCCCTGCTGCAAACTTCCAGCTGCTGCCATGCAAACGAGTAACTCAGCTTTGCAGTCACCTAAGACACCCTGGAAGAGTGTGGGTAACTTTGAATAGGTGAGTGATCATCTAGGTAAACTTCTGAAAAGTTTATCACATCTAATTGCAGCCTAGAAAGGGTAGCATTAGCACTGCAGACAAAAAGCATTACCTAAACTGAATACAATAGGAAATATTAGCTGCTTCTTATGTTTATCCCACACAAAACCTGAGAGACGAGTTCTCCCATGAAGATAAACCTGTTCTGGACTCCTGCCGACAGCCTGCATCAAAGTGGGGCCAGCAGTGTTTTGGCGAGGTTTGAGTTTCCTATAGCAAACTACCTAGAAGCACGTACACGTGTATTTCTGTGCTTCTGACCCTCTGAGCTGAGCCATGCTAATGGAGTGCCCGCGCCCTTCCAATCCTTCTCAGTGCGTGTTACTGTGAACCATTTCTCCTCAACCACTACAGAACAGAATTTTACCTTAAGCTGGTTTATTTTGCACTGGCCAAAGACACGGGAGCACTTGAGTGATCCACTGCCTCAGCTCTGTGCAGGCGCTGCTGCCATCCTGGTGTCTCCCTGGGGAGCAGCAGTGCTGAGACCCTGATCCTGCCCACCTTGCTGCCATCTTCTTGAGAAGGTGACTCCTCGCTAGCCATACATGCACCAGGGATAAGCACAGACAAGACACTGTAGGATGCTCAGGCAGAAGGCTTGCTGCCAAAGCAAACGCACATTTACTCGCAGGCTCCAGTTCGGAGTCACCAGAACTGTGAAACACCTCTCCTCCTCCGCCCTTGTACACCCACCGGCTGGGAGAGCCAACTTCTGATTAGAGGCAGTTGTGAAGCTGCTGATAAACTGTTGTCACAGTTTGCTGCAACAGAAAGCTTTAGAAAAATGATCTGGTTTGTCCAAAGCTTTCCCTCGAGTTTTCTCAGGCTGGGGTGGAATTGCTTATCAGAGGGCAGAGTCCTCTCCAGAACAGCCGGCTCCGCTGAGGCCTCGAGCACCCCGACTACCAACGCTGGAGAAGAGACCCCCGTCACTGGTGCTCCACTCGGCCCAGAACACATTACATGGGAGGGATTTTGGCAGCCTGCTGTTTAAGGAATGCATGCGAATCTGGAGACCCAGCTCCAGCCCCTGTGCTGCCCTGCTTCAGAGCCAGCCTTTAAAGCCAAATCCGCTATCGTCCAGCTTAGTGCCCAGGCTACTGGCTGAAGAACTGAAGAAATGGTGACTTCCCCCTTTCTGCTTTCTTGAAGAAAGTAAATAATTTACAATAACTCCTTTGTCTCAATGGGGGCTAAGAACATTTTTTGATCTATTTTTTCACAAGTTCTTACTTCTGATGACATAGCTTCTAAAACTCACCCAGGACTAAGGGGCTCATAAACGTCTGGTTTGGAAGGGCAGCTGAACCAGGGCTGCCAATAAGCAAAGAATACCCATGTTCAGAGCATTCGACAGCCCTCCAGCTCCTCACTAGGCTTAACGAAGTGTAATGAAAGGAAATTAATGAGCTTTGTCCCCATTGCCAAGGAAAGGGCAGCTGGAAATATGCAGGGACCCAATATGATTAAGTATGTTATAACCATTGTTCTGAATAAAATTGTGCTGTTATACCTAAACAGCCTACAGCAGTCCCTTGTCATTACAGCCATTTAGCTGGCTCTGCTCTAATTGCCTCTGAAAGCCACCCAGAAAGGATTTCTTTTACTCCCTTCTCAACTTAAAACCAGGGACAGAAATATGTAAGCACTAACCTGCATCCATTTAGATAATCGGGATCTGGTGGGTGAGCCAGAAGACAGACATTTTATAGGGAACCGCTTGGTACTTGACACACAGGGCGACGTGGCTGTGATGACTGAGGGCACGGCTGCCGAGGGAGGACAGCTGCCCCAGCCTGCAGGCTGGGCTACAGAGCTCTGGGGTGAGTCACAGGCTGCACACCCCCACACACCTCCACAGCCCCCCAGTCCAGCTCCTGCAGGTACCAGGAGGTGCCCGACCCCAACCCAAACCTGGGGCCGGAGGGGAGGCACCGTCTCCCCATTCCCTCCTGGCTCCAAAGAGACTCCCCCAGCACCCAGCTCCTCTCCCCATGGCGACTGCTATCAGCAGCAGATGGTTCAGCAGACAGCGATGCTCCATGAGCATTTATTTACCAGGAGAGGCCTCTCCATCTCTAACACCTGTGGTTCTGTGCTATCTAAAAGTCAAAGGTCCCCTTAGCACAACCCCTCGTTACGGCAAGCACTCCCTTGTCTCAGGCTGCACTGCCTCGTGCTCCACAGACTGCAGTTTATTTGTTCCAGGATGCTAAATTCTGCCAGCACTTTAGCTTTCTCCTTCTTCACTGTTGCCACATTTGCCTGGACAAAACTGCCATTGCACCATGTTTGGGGAAGCACTCCTTGACTTTTTCTGTCCCATGCACAAACCCCAGCTCGCACAGGACTGTCTTTGGCTTGGTTCACAGCAGTAACACGGCAACAGCTCAACTCTGGAGGTAACTTCAGTAGGATGTATTTGAAAGAAAGAGAGCAAACCACATCACAGAATACCACAGCATCCTCCTCCCCGTTGCACAGAGCTGCACAGGTGCTGAGGTACAGCCCTTCGCACGTACAGACCGACCAACAAAACTGCAGTGCAGGGAAGACACCAGGATGCTCTGCAGCACTTGGAAAAGCTGTTTCTCCCAGCACAAGACATAGGATGCCAGATACCAAAGCACATTGCCTGGGGTGCTGAGAGCAGAAGGATGTGTCACAGCAAGGCCAGCGGTGAAGCACAGCTGTTGTCATGGTCCTTGATGGAGCTCTCAGACATTATGGCATGTACTGCCCTGAATTCACATCTGTCCAATTACTCATCAAAAAATAGCAATCCAAATCTAAACTAACATTTTGTCTTCTGCATTTCTAATTGATTCAGGAAAATGAAAATATTATCCTGCCCCTTCAGATTAATTACTTTAAAGGCTCACAATTTCTTGGGAGACAATTTCCAGCTCAGCTCTGGCAATGGGGCAAGACTGGAATCTGGCCTCAGCTCATCTGCTGAGAAAGACCAAGTGGAGTTGTTCTGGAGAGAATAAAATAGGGAAAATGCCTCCTCTCTTTCTTGGGTAAGAGCAGTGTTTTAGAAGGACTTTTTTACTCGTTGTGTGTCTTCAGTCTGTTGAAACTGTCCTCCGATCTCTCTTGGATGGAATTTTTCTTTACCGAGTGCTGAGGAGGATATATGAAGGGGTCAGGGCTCTAAGCTTTCCCTCCTTAGCTTCTAGCAGCCTAGTGTATGATTGAAATGATGCTCCAAAATCTTTGCTGTGGACAAGGATCCAGTCTCTGCTCCAAGCACATAGCCAGAAGTTCATACATGGCTTTCATAGCCCTGAATTCTTTTTAGACATGAGTTTGAATCCGTCATCCAGGATGGACCTCCGATTGCGTCTTAATCTCTTTTGTCTCTCAAGATAGATGACCATTCCCAGGAGAAAGCAGGCAACCAGGAAGAGCACCATTCCTGCAATGGCTAGAGCGATGACTGTGGCCTCTATCTGCCCTTGAGCCAGCTTAGCTCCAAAAAGCGTCATCTTCTGGGACTCGTCCTTATCCTCAGATGGCAACTCTGAGAGACAAATAAAAAGATAGTTCCAATTAGAGCCAGAAACACCACCAGTGAAGGTTCCGAGAAATATAAAAAAGAGCAAAAGAAAGACCCAACACAATCAAAACAAGACAAAGGAGACCCACTCTCCGTCCATTCAACAGACCCTCATTCCTTAGGTCACACAGAAATTTGAGAACGAATGGTTCTTTCCCTAATCCACTCCATCCCAGGACCTCACCATGTCTCACAGGGTTATTCGGGCCAATCAGCTAACTATTGGTGTCCCCTCCTACGAGGGAGGTGATCTGAGGTTGTGTGGGGAGTCAATGGCTGGGCTAGGAAGAGAAGAACGGTGATGAGAACATGCGTCCAGACCACGGCTGCTCCAAGCTCCCCACGCACATGACTGATGTCCTAACCACTGCTTTTCAGAGTGCACTTGCTCAGTCATGCCGGTGGCAAGTCACTTAAAATCCTGAGCTCTCTTCTGCTTCCACGCAGAGGCAGTAGAACCCCTTTGAGAAAACTGGCTATTTGCACAGGTAACAACTGTTGCTCAAGGCTTTTGCCTGGTGAGCATACACAGGCTGATGCCCGAGTATGGTGTAAAACCAAATTATTTAACATTGTCACTGCTGCTCTGACACATTTTCTACTCTTCTTCACACCCATTTTGACTGAGGAAAACATTGTTGGGAAGGAATTGACTGAAAGATCAGTAGAGAAAGACAGAGGAGTTGTAGGGATTTTCAGCTGGTCTGAGCTGGCTCTGAAATCAGCTCAGCTGAATCTATTCGCAGCAGCTGAAAAATGGAGCTGCGGAGAAAGATGAAAAATCAGGGAAAGAAATCACCACCATGAACTATTCACACTTATACCCCAGAAAATTTTAAAGGGATCTTATCTACTACTCCCCTTCTCCCTGGTGCTGCTCAAGCAAATGTCTTCTCACAACTGTCCTTTAAAATACCTGAAAGACCCAGGCCATGTGCTTACACTCTTTTCTTGGGGGAAGAACAGACCAGAAGGCAGATGTGCTTGTCTGCATGCTAATTTAGTCCCTTCAGCTAGTAATGGTGAATGTAAACATTCCCTAAACCACACAGTCATTGACAGTCCATGAAGGCAAGAGAATTAATCTAAGGACCCCCAGGGTTTTGATTGAAAGGGATAAGAAAAATCACCTCCTTCGTAACACTGTCCTTTAAAACCCTTTGAATGTCTGCCAGTTCATAAGCTTGCAGTCTCCTCTGAAGATGAATCCATACACAGCAAGCACAACAGGATGTGAGGCCACTAAACTTTTTCACTTAACATCGCCAAACAAGCCTAACAAGCCCACCCTCCTTATTTTTATCACCAGAGCACAGACATTTGGAGGACAGATAAACAAACCACCCTGGAACCCTCCCTGTCACCCTCAGCAGCCAGGCCTCAGACTAACACGCTGGCCAGCCTGAGAGAGCAGAGGCTGCGAGTAGTGTTCCTGCTCCTCCCTTCTCCTCCCACAGATCTAAATCTCCGTACTGACCCGAGATTTCCCTTCCTCCTCCACCTCACGCACCGACAGTATTTAGCAGTGCAACATGCACGGTACCTGCACTGTAGTTCACGACTTCAAGCGCTGGCTCTGAAAGGAAACAAAAAGAGGGTGAGAAAGCATTGGGCTGAACAGGTAGAAAGTCCAGAACACAGGACGTCTGGCAAGGACAAGATCCAGAGGCAGCATGGTTTTCCAGGGCTGGAACATTTTCTTCTCCCCTGTCAATGTTTTCCCTCCTCACATCACACCAACAGTGTTTTTGTATTACCTGCTTCAAAAGCAAACCCACTCCCACCACAAAACCCTTTACAGCCATTGAAAGAAAAGCACAATCAAAGTCTCCGAGCGTGTGGTGGGCTGACCCTTGCTGGCAGGGTCAAACAAACCCTGAACTTGTGCGCTGAGATAAAGACCATTTAATACATGAAGGGAAAAAAAAAAAAAAA
>Ga0065711_1050526_pt1 | contig 10789 bp, 4 predicted proteins | sample Hoacrofraction12_FD_59098 | JGI IMG/M metagenome (GOLD analysis project Ga0065711, IMG submission 59098) | Hoatzin crop microbial communities from Cojedes, Venezuela - Epithelial fraction 12 v2 (version 2) | ecosystem: Host-associated > Birds > Digestive system > Esophagus > Crop | place... | reverse complement strand
AAAAAAAAAAAAAAAAAAAAAGTCAGCAATTTCTTACTTGTCCTGCTTGCTGAGCGGTGATGTACTTAGGTAGGGTGGTCCTCTCTGCATCCTCGCAAGCTTTGGAACTCCCGTACAGTCACATCAAAGTAGCAGCCTCGGCCACAGCAGCTCCTACAACTGACCACAGTGGGACATAGTTATTAAGGTAGCATTTACAGCAGACCACAGGGGACACAGTTATTAAGGTAGCATTTACTGCCCTCACAGTCGTTGAACAGCCTCTGGAGCCAAGCAAGAAGACCAAACGAAGTATCTCCTTACTGTGATCATGTGAACTTCTGTCCCTTCAAAGTCATTTAAAAACACCCTAAAATGCAACTCAAAGTTATCACCACCACCATAAACTCTCACTTCAAAATTACCACCATGAGTTCCACTGGTTAAATCCCTAGGCGGTAATCAGTGTTTCTTACTAGCTATTTAACATGCTGCTACTCAATTTCGGGGGCTGTCGCCTGTGATTTTGAACCACTGATAGGAGAAGAAATAACTACAGTAGAGAAGATAAGTAATTTCTTGTATTTACAATAGCAATGTTCTGGGAATTTCACCATCTTGAAAGCGGGTGGATGTGCAAACAGAACGTAATAAATGGTAGGCAAATACTTTGCTCTCAGTCGTGTGCATGCTCTGAATGTCAAATCAATTTCAGTCACAAAATATTACAAATTATTCATTTCTGGAGCTGGCTTAACAACAACAATAAAACCACATGGATTTTTTTTTTCCAATATGAGATTTTCACACACTGTTTTTAACAGTGCAATTTTTTTCCTTTCTACAAAACTGTCTAGACTGTTTGAAACCAAAAATTTCATTTCCATGCCATATGTTTTAGGGAAAAAAAAGGTTAGCAACATTTTAAATTTACCAGAGCTATTCTGCCCCTTCCAAGACTGTAGTATTTTGGAAAATGGACTATTCAGCAACTGATCTACATTCATTCTTCATTAAATTCTAAGTGAAAATGATCAGTGACTATTTTAATGAAAAAAGAATATGGGTCATTTTTGAAACCTGGAGAACAAAAATAAAATCATCAAAAAAAAAAAAGGGAACAATGAGTTTATCAACTAAATTTACCAATTAGGTTTTTTCTTCAGGCAGCTTCAGTGGAGGAAAAATTACACATCAGAAAATGTGAGTAGTGTTTTGCCAACATTTAACTGGATATTCCTATATCCTGTTAATTTCCCTGATCATCTGAAATGACCCCATATTTCAGTTCATGGAACAAAACCATTGCACTTAAGGTTCCAGAAAATGTTTGGGCAATATGCATTCCTACACTGTTCACTTAAAATTCCACCAAGTTCTTCACACTGCAGAAATCAAACATTTTCAAGTTGCAGAATACTAAAGCGTTAGACGGGCAGCGGCGATTCCTGCATGGGAAACGGGGGTCCCCAGAATTAATCCCCGTAGACAATAGGCTCAAAATAGTTGGTATAAAGGGAACACTGCATGTCAGTCACTTTTCAAGGCCAAAGCTTGCCTGTAACTTACCCAGACAACATCACTGCGGTGCATGCCTAATCAGCGGCTGATGCAGCCTGTTTGGGGCAGAGCTCCTGCTCCGGTGGCTCAGCACCATTGGAGGGGAAGGGAGGTCATCTGGAGAGTTCTCTGCTCTTCAGCTTACCTTCCCAGACTGCCAGAAATGCAGAGATGAAGGAAAAAAGAAATCAGGGCTCTCCAGCGTTATGACTAAAAGCGTCCCAAGAAAAGGCTCCTGATTACTAAAAGAAAGGCGTTCACATCATTTGCACCACTACTTGTGTCAGAACTTGATTTGGCTCAGGTTCTTATTTTGGTCACTGTTAGGTCAAATTGGACTGCACATCAGAAATCTTTAATTGCTCTTTGTTGATCCTCCTATAAAAAGGGCATTGTAAAACTTAGCAGCAATTATTTTAACCTCATCGCTATGAATGATTCTGTTTGTTTTACTGATTCTTAACAAAAGTGAATATAGAAAATAACTCAAACCACAACTCATAGAAATAATGAGCACTCAGGAAACAGGAAGACAGTGTATACTGCCTCACCAAATCTGACATCTCTTTGCCAAGAGATACAGCACTGCAAACTTCCCTACAACATACTACTTCCGAGAGCCTGCTGACAGAAAGGTCTGCATGAAATTATTCTCCAGTACTAAAATTTAAAGGGGTATGATTTTATCCACACTGTTGTTTTTAGCAGTAGATCAAAAAAAAAATCAAGCCTATAACTTGTAGAAATAGTCAACAGAAAAAAAAGAACAGTGAGTTTCATGATCTTGAAGAACAATATTTTTGCAGACATAATAAGGCCCCAAATTCACAGCACGCAGACACTAATAACATTCACAGATATATGAAAGACTGGCACACCCTGGAAATAAACAAGATTTTGACTTACGCACGAAATACAAAGTCAGGCCTCTAAATAGCTGTAACCAATCTAATTTACTCATTTACACTAGGGAAAGATCTGAAATCAATAGTTACCTTTGCTTCCAAATCTCACAATGTTATCTGGAGCATCACAAGACCAGGTACATTTTTTACAGATTTCTTAGCGATTCAACCCTGAAGTCATCAATGCATCAGACTTAATTATTTTAAAGATAGTTAAAATATTGATAAACCTTTGGCTGCAGAGGATGGACCAAAACCGTGAACTCTGAAGACTGCCCCAAAAGCTAGAGGGAAATGAAAATAATTGATTTTAATCATAAATTTATAAATGTTACTGTTACTTATAGACTGTGGCTGCTGGCACAATTGGGCTACCACACCTGACTAGAGAAGGCATCCTCTCCCTCCTAGTGAAATGTGATGCCCTGTGGCTGTGCCTAAACTGCAGATCCTCTCCCTTCGTTCCCCATGGCCTGGTTCCCAGGTATGCATCCTTGGTGTACTCTAACTGGACCTCAAGTGTGAGACACCCTTGCATGGATTCCTTTTAGAAGAGAACCCAAATGGTAGCTGAAGACAGACCGTTGCAAGCTGTGCTAATTCTGCTGGCCTGCATAATCAAGATGTCAAGATTAAAGCCATACCACCAACTATCTCTGCTTGCAAATTTTAGACAACTTTTTCTGTAAGTAACTGAGTAAAACTAATAGGGCCTGGATTCCTATGAACCTGCACTTGTGGCTGGATTTTCTAATGTCCAATGAAACCCGAAAGAACTCTGTAGCACATTCATGATGGTGCTCTCTCGCACAGATTCCCAAAAGTCTAATGAGCAAGCTCAGCTTGCAGCCACTTCGTTAGCATAGCCACTAGTAAAAACTCTCTGCTCTTCCATACTTTTCTGAACCTTGTGGACACTTCATTCCTTCAGAACTGCTACTCCTCTGACAAATTTGGCTGAAGTTTTCCACAAGTTTGGATTTCATGAGCATGTCCAAAAAGGTGGATAAACACAGTGAGAGAAAGACACCATGACTTCATTAGCCTCTTCCCTAGAAAATCAACCTAAAAAAGATAATATGTTTGCAGAACTATGTCCTGGACTTGTTTCTGTCAAGTGAATGGCTCTTGTTTTTAACATAAAACACCAACTTAATCAAATCTACTTTGACAAAATACAACTTATTTTGAAATGGGTGTCTGAGCACTGGAGTGCTTCTGAGTCCAGAGTTTTTAAGAGACTGAGAAGAATGTACTGTATTTTTTCCCAATGTCTTTCAATTACACTTTTATAATGGCAGAATAATGGCAAGATTAGTCTTTTTTATCATGATTAAAACTTGATTAACATATTGAATAACTATTGTGCAGTAATTAACTCTGTTAAGTGCAATGTCCAATACATTGTTCTACTTCTGTAGACTTCTAATGAAAAAGCTACTACCACGAGTATGGTTACTTCTCATACAGTGATTTTAAGATCTAACATGGAGTTTCACTATAGACTAAATACCTAAAGGTATGATTTTGATCGGCTATTTGGGTAGACTATTTTGAAAGAAATTTTCAGATAAGTTACAATACAAACAGAAAAAAATTCATGATTTAGGAGAGAAATGCCAAACATGCCCTATGCAATCTGAAATCTTGATACAAAGTTTATATCTCTGTTGTTTAGTAAGAACAGTGCAAAGATGAATTTTGGATAACCTTCCAGTTCAATCATATAAAGAGGCATTACAGTGTTTTACGGGATGTACAGATGAAAAGCTATTAATAGCTATTTGTCACTATATCACAACTAGGGACAACTCTAGGCAAGGCTTTTAACCAGCGGTTAAAAACTCTGCTGTGTCTGTATCTTACAGTTTAAACGTCTTACACTTTAAACATCTGGTTTCTGCTGTCATGAGCACCCACAGGAACTCAGACAGCTGCAGCCTGATTTTCCTGTGTTGCAAACATCCTCTCAAAACATGAAATAGAAGCAGCAGTCACTCTAAGCCAACCCATTTATGCCAGGTTTTCAGCCAACTCTTAAATACAGATGGGGATTTTTGTGCACAAAAACATGTGGACAGAACCAAAATGACTAATAAATGGATTTTTAAAATCTGCCTATCCATTTCATGTGACGTTTCAAACATGCAATGGATGATGACACCAAGTACTCAAACCCAGACTCAAGTCTAACTTGGGGAACCTAGCTGAAGCACCTCCACTTTCTCAAAGGTCACTGAAGGGACTCATGCACTTCCACATGTCAATTTAGAGACCACGTATAAAAATAAAATGGCAGAAGCCCTTGCTGTGATAGAAATGAACAACAGCTGCATATGTTGCATGCAATAAAAGACATAATTGTACTTCAAGTAGAGGTATGAATGCACAGATAAGATTTGCCAGTAGCATTCCCAGTAGTATGTCTTTTCCTACTTCTCCTGGTTCAACTCCTCCAACCTGACAAAAACATTTCAAGAAGGCAACTAAACTTCAGCCTGGTGTAATATAGCACCTTTCCAGATCATTGCATCCACACAAGACGAACTTGATGAAGAGCAGAAGCAAACAATATACCAGGAAGCTGCAAGCTCCTGGCCCTGAGGCACGAAGGGCCAAGAGCTGAGGGTGATAACATAGCTAGCAGAGGGGTTTTGGCTTCACCAAACAGTTGACATGTCCTATTATCCTCAAAGCAAGGCAGACAGGGCAGGCCCAGGGTTGGTGGCTAGCTTCAATGAAGAGATCATCAGGCAAGTTCAAGGTGATGAGGCAGGTCTGAGGTCAAGCCAAGAAGTCAATCTACAGGACAGGATTGGGTCCAGTGGCAGTAGCCAGGGTTAGACACAGCCCAGTGGTCACTAGGAAGGTCCATGGTGACAAGGTAGGCCCACGGGCAAGCCAGGAAGTCAGTCCATGGGCCATGGTCCAGATCAATGGGGCCCTTGGCCAGGCACGGGCATAACTGTAGCTGAGCTGGAGACAGGAATAGCTACAACATAGCTCATGCAGAAACAGAGATCCAGGGGTGAGATTAAATAGGCCCCCAGTGACCATGCGTAGAGGGTATAGCTTGAAACCCCAGGTGAGGCTGATCACTGCCATTAAGACCTGCTAGTGCAACTAGGACCTTGACAAAGTACAAATGGGTCCTAGGCTACTTCTGCAAAAGGACAGAATGTCATGCTTTCGAAGAAACACTGAAAGGAATGTAGGGCACTCCCAGGCTTAAAAAACACGCACACAGAGCATCACATCTCAAGTACTCTTCTTACTCATTTCACCTTGCCACGATGACAGTATTTCACATGGTGGTAGAACAGCATCTCTACCTCTCCCCAGATACCATAACATGAGACATTGATGATCAGACATCTGCCAGTCACCTTCACCAGCTGCCCAGAGTCCCACATGCAAGAGCTATAGAGGTGCTACATAGCAGTTAGGTGGCCCATCCCTTACAGCAGACACTTGCCCTCAAGAACACTCCTGCATCCCAAGATTCCCAACCAGCACCAGCACAGCTCCTCCTCTGTCCTATCACCTGGGTACATCCAAACGGAGGGTGTCTCTCTTGTCATCCCATGATGCATATCAGTAGTCCACTGGGTGCCTGCACCCCTTTCATCCCCTCATATTATCCAAGACAGGCTATTGAACAAGTTGGGACTCCAGGATGCCGAGAGGTCTGCCTGTGTTGGATGCAATTATGCTGAATATTTTCATACAGCTCAACAGAAATATAAACGTCAGCAACAAGTACCTGTGTCAGCTTTCCAAAGAATGAACAATATACTCATTCATGGACAGAAGGGACTGTTTCTGAACACAAAATCTGCCTTCAGGCTTTAGGACAATGCCTTTTTAGTGGTCTCCATACAAACTTTAGTTGAAATTATGTTACTGATTGGCAGAATTTTTTAATTAGAACACCAAATGGCAACCTTAATGCACAGGATATACAGTCATTGGCTTTTACTTTGAATTTCTTTTGTTTTATACAGTAAAAAAATCATCAAGAAGAGGAACTGATTATTACAAAACCACGACAACTACTTCAATACCTAGGTATAAATATACATTAATTAATCAATTAATGTAGCTCACATACATCAAGGAAAAGATACAGTATATATGCTTAAGTCATCATAATCCTTTTTTATAGTTTTATGAATGATCTAATGTTGTAACTCACTCAAGTTGCTCCAGATTTACAGCAATACATAAGCAGAAAGTAGAATCAGAACCTAAATGAAAGAGCTAGTCCACATCAATAAAAACAAGGTAATGGTTTCTGTGAACTTAAGAGACTTTGATATTCATTGTGGAATGAAAATGCATCACGGGTTTCCACAGTCAGAGCCTGAATCAGAAAAGCAAACCTATTAGCAAGTGCTCTTAAAAATTAAGTTCCGCTGAATTTAGGAATAAGTTAAAATGGTCACAAACACTTTTTAGCTTTTAATACTTTTTTAATTAAAAGCTTTATGATAAAGGGCATTTTCAGAATAATTAACTTTACTACTACTAGGGAAGCACTTTCAGACCTTCTGATGAACCATTCCATGTGTTATTATTGCTTGCCATCCTTTCCACTTCCAGTACACAATTCTAGGTTATGGCTTCATCAGAATTTTAGTATATATATATATGCACATTATATGAAAAAATTTATTGTTGTCTGCAGCTGTAAAAGGTAAACTTCAAGAAAATTCAGCTCAGAACTCTGAATGCATATCCTCAGTGTCTGAGCTCCAAAACTGGAACAGACATCTATAAATTTCAGTCTCCTTTCAAGGTTTCAGAATTTTCTCTAAAACAGGACTAAAAGCTATCTCCCCTATTGATAGGCTTAAATTGCAAGTCCATGGAAGTTATTTGATTCCTTAGAAAAAATTAAACTGAAACAACTTCTAGTTATCTTTGGTCATGTTCCTTAAATTAAAAGAAACCAAAAAATTTTATTATTCCATAACTGGGTTTTCAGTTGAAGAAAGGATCATGCATTTATGATTTTGAACATTGCTTATACTTATATTCTCATCTGAAGAATTCCCCTGATGTTGTGCGTGTAGTTGTGTGGCATCGATTTCAGAACAAGCTTCGAAGTCAAGGTGTGATCAGTTCTATAGACAGGCTCACTGCACTTTCTTACATCTGAAATATCCCTGGAGGCTTTTATCATTTCTCAGTGTCATAGATGTTAACCTTTATGGAGCTGAAATTCAAAATTACTGAACACAGAATATCTCACTTACTTCAAGTACAGTACACAATAATCACAAGAAGAATCCTATAATCCCAAATACAAGATGCATGTAGAGACTAGTCCACAGTCTATGGAGGCCAAGGCCCATCATAAAGTTGTATTCTGCCAAGATGAAGAGTTCATTCACTTGCTATGACTTTCCTCTCAAAATTCCTCCATGGAAAGAAAAAAAAAAAAAACTATTTCAATAATAACAGCAAAAAAATAATTTTAAATCTCAAACATATTCCATCTTAACTTGTTGTATTGATATTTCTTTATTTTAGAAGTCATAATAGCGCAAAATCAGTAAAAGTATATATAATGAAGCCAAATCAAAGTTTTAACATCACTGAATGCAATCCAAAATAAAATCTTGATCCTTCAAATAAATACCAAAAGGACCAATTAGGACCTGGTTAGGCTCGAAGAAAAAACATTGACTAAAATTTTGACAGGTGTTTTAATGCGTAACTTGCAAACTCCTCTACCTCCCAAACACCCATGAAAACATCCCTGTAGTCCAAACTGACTCAAAGTTCTGCAACTTAAAGCCTTTCTGGAGTAATGAGGTTAAATGATTAACTTGAACTGAGTTGCAAAACACAGCCACCTGTGCAGGTTGACTAATCACACTGCTTTTTGTACTGGACCTAGATCATACCTTGCTCACACCACCACAGAAAATAACTGAAAATAAAAAGGTTTAAAAAAACCCCTGATGTTAACCACAAGAAAGCTAAAACTTGTTGAACTCTCAAGAGAGAGGGAGAGAGAGAGAGAGAGAGAGGAAGATACAGATGCTTTACAATCTTTAATAAGTGGTAGTGGATTCGTATTTAAAGTTAGGCTGATGCTGCTGCTAAACCACAGGATAGGGATTCATTGCTGCCTGTGTCAGACACAAAATGTGATTTTAGATGAGCCACCAAAATCTTAGTTCAGATAGATACTAACATACATATTCACAAGAGATTAATTAGATGCTTATGTTAGGCAGGTGCTTAAAAAGCACCTCACTCAGGGCAAACCTTACTCTCTCTCCAACCCTACAGCATAAAATGGGAATAAAGGCATCCTGTATACATCTTTTCCTCTTTGGATTGCCCACATTTCAGAGCCTTATTCCATTGTCCCCCACTTTCTTTGTATATCACTTAGCACTAAAAAGATAGATTATTATAAGGCCTGGAGACCTTTAAAGAGATATAACAGTATGTACTTAGCACACACTGCATACACTCTATACCAGAACCATCTCTGACTGTTAGCAATAACCCTTGGTAAAAGACAACATGTCAGTGTACTCTCAGGGAATTTGGACAGTTTTCTAATTAATTTCTGAACATTTGTAGCACAAACCAAACATCAGCAAATTATGCTTAGAGTATTTGGAACACTTCCAACCTCATTTTGTTCTCTGCTCCCTTTTCTTTTACTAGAAAAGGCAGATATCGCTAAAATCTCACAACAAAAATATGTCTTTAAAGAACACTTGCAGCAGTTTCCATTTTTATAAACTTTATTCTTTCATGCTTAGGTTTTGTCCTCAGCTGATCTTGTTTCAGTTCAAGAAGTGACCCGATAAAAGAAAGAAGCAGATACTCTAGACTTCCTAAGTATAGTTGCATACAAGGCATTTTAATGCTAAAGTCTCTCAAGAGCACCAATGAGATATGGAGAGGGGAACACCTAAAGACATTATTCATATACTTGTTTATTTTCGTATTTACGGCATTATTCTCAAAATGAGCACTTCAGCACATAAAAAAAAATCCATGGTACCTATAAAATTTTACATTGAAAGCTAACCAATCAAATAAAGACTATTTCAGTATATCTGCTCACACTGAGTCACAATCCTACTTAGCTCTGTCAAGTTTAAATTCAGGACTTAGGTCAAAGATCTCGGTTGTCTGATTCAAAGTGCATGTTGTGCAACTCACAACATGGAGGCAAGACATCTCCTTGCACAGCGGTGCAGGGAGTAAGGCCAGTGTTGGCCTGGTGAGGGTCCCAAACATGGCAGCGTGGTTTTGGTGGCCGCCTCCATAAAACTCAGAGGTGGTCTGCACTGACATCCGCAACAACATCAAGTGCTGCAGTACAAAGCAGAGACTGAGGCTGTCAAATCAAATAACCAGATTCATCTACCACAATGCCACTAATTTGAATTCTACTTCTGTGTTAAACGTAACCTTTACTACGGTCTAGTGCTGTCTTCATAATACACCTCCTACACAACAAGCAACCTCTTTCACCAGCTCAGTTACCATATAGACCCTGTAAAAGTCATTACGGTAATGTAATTTCTAGTACTTGCCTTTTCAGTATAGCAAAATCTCACAGGGATCAGACCCACTTATGGTCTTAACTAAAACTAGCCATCTGACTTAATTAACATTTAGAATTCATCAAACCTTGCAGGGCTCATACTGGGCTCTGGGGCAGCTTGGCGGTGCTCACATTGGGCTCCTGCTGGGTCTGTGTATCCGGTAGCAGCATTATTCCACCAGACGACACACTTGTTGTGAAAGCAAAGGAAGAACAAAACAAAAAACAAACAAAAAAAACAACAAAAAAAACCACTTTCACAATATCTCTACATCACGCAACAAACCACACAGCACAGGGAGTACAAGGAGGACAGGAGGCAGAAATCCTCAGAGCAGCAGGAGCCAACAGAAATGTACATTGCCCTTGTAAGTTTGCTCCATAAATTCTAACCCAACAGTAGTTGCGTCTTTGTTAAATACCTTTCTGCGTAATACAAGTAAGTTCTGAATTTATTTTTCTTTCTATATATACACACTTTAATATTAATAATAATATTAATAGCAGCATAAAGCTTTGTTTCTCTGAAGGTACAACAGACCATGGAAAAGTTTCCCATAATTACGAGTGGTGTCAATATGGAAACAGAGCGACTTAGATCTGGCCCATCCAAAGTATCTATATTTTTCATGACCTAAGTTCTATGCTCAAGAACGGAGCACAGAATGCTGTGACGGACAGACAGCCGCTGCTCATGGTGTTGGCTGCTTCAGCTGGATCTGGTGCAGACATATGCATCTATACCCTCTTCCCCCCCCCCCCC
>Ga0065711_1050525_pt1:0-5000 | contig 10789 bp, 4 predicted proteins | sample Hoacrofraction12_FD_59098 | JGI IMG/M metagenome (GOLD analysis project Ga0065711, IMG submission 59098) | Hoatzin crop microbial communities from Cojedes, Venezuela - Epithelial fraction 12 v2 (version 2) | ecosystem: Host-associated > Birds > Digestive system > Esophagus > Crop | place... | reverse complement strand
TTAGTTAATAAAACACACAATGGTAAATGTAGGCCTGGTCTATGCATGAAGTTGTGCAAGACTAGTGAGACCAGTCTCAAAACTTTTACAACCAATAGATCAAATGCTTCCACCTCTGTTGAGAGCTGCCAACCCACTGGTATTAATGTGTCAAACACTGTAAAATTATTGTTGAGAGTGGTTTGCAGGTTCTTATCACAACCTTCTGTGAGAACCACACTTTGGAAACCACTGAACTAAAGAGATTATGCCATAAATGGCTACAAAATTTCTGTATGGATACTGTGCCTGTTCTAACCCCATGCAATGCAGGCTTGTCTGTTGTGCTCATAAGCCTGAATGTGTGAGCTAAACCACTGTTACCTTTAAACCAACACAAGAGGGTTTGTGCTTACCTTTCACCAGTTTAGCTAAATCAATTTATGTTAAAGCTGAAGGGCATTTCTGCCTAGTGCTCATTCAGTTTGTGCTTTGTAGGCTGCAATGGCTCCAGGTAGTTGTTTAATGTTAGTCAGGGTGTTAATTATGACAGTGAACTGTCTTTGGGTTAAGGAGGGGAATGAATTGCAGTCAAAATGCCCAGCTGAGTGACTGAACACTTTGAGATGTCCTAATGCAGGGACAGACTGCAAGTGAACGGGGTTAACTTCACCATACACATTGGCAAGCAGCTTTCTTAAAAAAAACCCAAACAAATAATGTAAAACTTTTAGACCTAAATTACATCCAGAGATCTAGCCAACTTTCAGATTACTTTTCTTAATATGGGAAGGTGATAATTATTTTTTGTAGGCAGGGTGAGTGATTTGGATTCTCCTGAGTCGGCATTGAGGTTCACTGGCCATTGTCTCATTTAAGCTTGGGAGACCAAAAACATACACTAAAAATACAAGGAAAAGACTTCTGGTTTCCTCCTGCAGCTGTAGAAGATAACACATACACCGTCTCGTGTTTTGCATGCGGATTAGTATTACAAGGTCTGTTTGATTAGGCACCTGCATTACCACCATCCACAAACAAAGTGAGTAGACTCCCTCCTTAAACAAGGCAAGAAATGGAGATCAAATCAGTCTGCCTTCTTAAGACTGCTGTTTGGGCAGTGAAGCTATAATTTTCTTCCTTAAATCAGTTACTTCAAGCTACGATAAAGGAAAACAATTAATCTGGATGGGCTCAGGAATGCAATTTAGAGGTGAAAGACTCCCTTTAATGTGTTTTTTAACCACATAAACTACTTTCTTTATGGGTAGTTGATATATCTCCATGTTGTACAGTGCATGGATGTGTAGTAATTCATTAGCAATGCAAGACAGTGTAGTAATTCTGAACTATTAGATCAGGTATTGGAAGCAATGCAGCTTCCATGCTACATTGCATGGTCTATGTCCAGCTGCTTAATCGCACTGTATCAGGACATACTAGTCTAGGAAAATTGCTGTATAAAAGTAAGTGTAGTCATTTCAAGTTCAGAATGAGTTTAATTCAGAGTTTTCTTGGGTGTTTCTCCAAAAAGTGACTGTGAAAGATAGGCAGGCAGTGAATTCAAGGGAAAATTAGGTGCCCTGGTACACTAACTTGTTCAACATCTGTTCCTGAAGCCAGTCAGCATTTGCAGGTTTGCCTTGCGTCTGTCTAAAGCTATGTGCTTCTGTTACCACTTTTCAAGTGCCTGTTTCTTCCTAGTGGCTTCACAAGCCCCTGAAGGAAGTGCTGAAATGTTGAGGCAGATGTGGTTCTTGCTCTGTAATCAAAATCAATAACTTAAAATACAAATGCCATCATTTGCTTGTTAGAATCTTCACAGAAACAAAAGAGTAAGGGTTAGTAATCTTCAGGTAAACTTAGTGATTGTGGAAGTAGCAAATGAAGATCTCTGGAGTTTCTCTGCTGCTAGTGAAGTGACTGAACAATGCATGAATGCCTCCCTTGCCTCTTTCCCTTCTACATGACAACCCTGTATAAGAGGATAGAGGCACTGGGAGAGAAGAGAAGGATTAGTTTCATTCTCCTGGCCATTCAGTTATTTATTGTTCCTTGTAATAAATGGTTTACATTTATTGTTTCTGAGAAGTGTGGTGAAAATTTGGGCAGTGAAAATTCTAGTATATGTTCCTAGTAAGAGATTGAGACAATAAACAGTACACGTGGAAAAAAAGGGATTTGCTTCTAGATTGTGGAAGAAAATGAAACTTGAGTTTTTGAATGTTTTTATGATGTTGTTGACCTCTGTGCAAGTTGTGATGGTGTAAAGCCTTGCACGCAGGTTAAGATCATGACATTACAGAGCACTGAAGGGCAAGCTCTTTCTGTCTACCTAGTCTGGGCAACTGTTGCAGTTGGAGTGGCTTTGGAGGCTTCTGCCTTTCCATGGACCTGTGTAAAGTTCTCAGTCATTCTGTGTAAGAGGAAATGCTAGGGTAATTTGCACCTCGCTAATACCTCCAAAAAGCAGGGGAGGAGTGAATGGGGAAGATGCATAATGGTTTTTGTCTGTCTGTCTGACTCTTCTGCTTCAAACATCACAACAGTAGTGGCTGCAGTCATTACAGGGCAAGTGGAATTTAGTTCAGATAGACCATGAAGAAGCAGCAGACTATCATTAAAACAAATTGAGAGATATTAGGTCAGAGAAGTTATTTAAGGCTTTGCCCACACCATATACGCAACATCTAAAATGGCAATTAAACACATGAAGGCAGTAGAGAGGTTAATTGAAAAACACATGAAATAGCATAATGATCTGATTAGCAAAGAAGCTATGTAGTTCTGAAGTGTATTGGCAAGTAGAGACATGGCTTTGGAATCACCTTCACCTGATCAGGTCACTTCTAGCTGTGTTATTTCATGTTGTTTTATGTAATCTATTCTTTGTGGTGCAATAGGCACATCCAAAATATGATTCACAGCAGTTATTTCCTTCTGCAACTTCTGAAATCTACCGTAACAATATCATAGAACTATTTCTGTATTTTACTTTACGTGAAAACACTATTTCGCTAACAACACATTTAAAGCACATGATGAAAATAAAAGGTGGATTTTAACTTGCTAGACTGTAATTCATTTACATGCTAGAGTGGGTGCTTGGGGCGGGGTCACAGGAGAAGTAAAATCACTGTGCTTTGGGGAATAAAACTGCACTGGCCCTGGCAGATTGCATTGGCAAAGTTTTAGAACTGTGTTCACCCAGCAGTAGGCTGTACAGAAATTCTATTTACAAGATCTTTTCAGGCATCTATCTGATGGGCAGAGAAATTACCGCACTATCCATTTAATATTGTCATGACTCACCATTACAGTTATAGTTGTGTATTTGCAACACTGTTGAATTTTTAGGGGATGACATATTCAAGATAACACTTTGTACTTTTTAGTTTTGTGGGCAATTCCTTTATATAGATGCAGTTTAGTTTTTACAATACTTACTAGAATAGATTATGCTGGAGGTACAATCTGGTAGTCCCGTAATAAGAAGGGGGTTTGCTTGGTTTTTTAAGCTTAGCTGTTTAAGAAATATTCATATAATCATGTTTTGAAATTCTGATGCTTGAAAGTGAGGGCGGAAATGGTTATTGGACTTCAGATTGAGATTAATGCATGTATACTTGTGTGACTTTGGTCACATATTTACGTCAGACATGGATTCAGACTTACTGCTATGTCATGTATGTGAATGAGTCCATATTCAGAAGATTGTATCACAGTTATAAGTTATTTTCTGTAGATTTTACTGAGCACTGATAGTTGTGCAGAGCCATGCTACTGCCCTCTGAAGTTACGCTGCCATAATGGATGGCTCAATTATAAATTGCTGCTCACTTTCCTGATTTAAGATACTAGATAGTAGCCTGCTCTTGTAATATCTAGTCATTGGAAAGAAATGCAGTAACCTTCAGGTCAGCCTCCCATTTCTAGGTGATTGATCCTTAGAAGAGGAAACAATTAAATTGTTAAACAGTGAAATATGCAAATGGCTTTCCTTCAGTCAGTACGTACGAAGAGCATGTATCTCTCTGAAGGGAAATGGGGTACTGGCGTCTGAGGCAATGTAGGCCTGAGGCACAAACAATGACAGAGCAACTAAGGTTTAGGCCACAGCTTGTGGTATGGAGATGATGCTATAAGTGGGCAGTATGACAGGACAATCCTGCAAGCTCCCATGTTGAATATTATAAATCTGCATCCTATTCTTCTCATTTTGAATATGCAAATCTTCACTGTCTCTTTATCTTAATAGTATGGTGCCGTATCTCTGAACCATAGAGATGCAATGGTTTTCATTTTGCTTCAGTTTGAAAATAATTGGAGGAAGTAATCACCTTTATGAAAGATAGCCTCATTTTTGCATGCTAGTTAACTATAGAGAAATGGCAGCCATTGACTGTGATGACAAATGGTGGCCATTTTGCACAGGGAATAACCTGAGAGCTGACACCTTTTTGCATGACTAGCAGAAAAGCATATCCAAGTTAATGTAGTTATGATAAAAAATCACTGCATAGAGTTCTTATAAACATGATTATATAGGGTTCTCTGTTAAATTTCAGCTCCAGCTAAGGTCTCATCTGCATTCTCATTAGAAATGTGAGAACAAAACTGTTCCTGCTGACAGTAAGGTCTTTAGTGAAGTTAGGGGTATAGTTTCTTGACATTTCTGTCTGTTTCTGTGTCTCCATAGAGGAGACCGCAGGCATTTGTGTCAGTATTTGGGAGCAGGTAATGGCTTATTCCTGCAGTGGAATGAACCAGTATTTTAGGATGAACAGGCTGGATATCCTACATGCAACCTTCTTGCTTCTTATGTCCTCCTTGCTCTATTTTCTTGTTCATTCTCCCATCTCACGCTAATAGTCTTGCATTTCCTTTGGACTCATGTCCCTCCAACTTGTGCAATACTTACCCTGTATGTGGAGTCTCCTTCTCTGGAGATATTCAAGACCCGCCTGGACAAGGTCCTGTGCAGCCTGCTGTAGGTGACCCTGCTTTGGCAGGGGGGGTGG
>Ga0065711_1050524_pt1 | contig 10789 bp, 5 predicted proteins | sample Hoacrofraction12_FD_59098 | JGI IMG/M metagenome (GOLD analysis project Ga0065711, IMG submission 59098) | Hoatzin crop microbial communities from Cojedes, Venezuela - Epithelial fraction 12 v2 (version 2) | ecosystem: Host-associated > Birds > Digestive system > Esophagus > Crop | place... | reverse complement strand
GGTTGGGTGGGTGGGTGGATGGTTGGGTGGGTGGATGGTTGGGTGGAGAGCTGGATGGATGGTTGATTGGTTGGATGGATGGATGGTTGGAGAGGTGGATGGATGGTTGGTTGGAGAGGTGGATGGATGGGTGGGTGGATGGATGGAGAACAACCCTGCTGAGAAGGACTTGGGGACGCTGGAGTGTGACCAACGAGATGTGAGCTGGCAGTGTGCGCTCACGGCCCAGAAAGCCAAGTGTCTCTTGGGCTGTGGGTTGACCGAGGGGACTCTCCCCCTTTGCTCTGCTTTGCTGAGTCCCCGGCTGCGCCCGGCGCTGGGGTCCCCAGCCCGAGACAGGCAGGGACCTGCTCGGGCAGGCACAGAGAAGGCCACGGAGATGGTCCGAGGGCTGTTGCAGCTCCGCCGTGGGGAGAGGCTGAGGGAGTCGGGGCTCCTCAGCCCGGAGAAGAGGTGGAGAGCTTCTTGTGGCCGTTCAATACTTAAAGGGGCTCGTCAGGAAGAGGGAGAGAGGCTTTTCCCATGGTCTGCAGCGAGAGGACCGAGGGGCAACGGCTTGAAACTGCCCGAGGGGAGGGTCAGGGTGGACACTAGGGTGGGGGGAGACAGGCGCAGGTTGCCCGGAGAAGCTAGGCCAGGTTGGACGGAGGCTCGGAGCAACCTGACCCGGTGGGAGATGTCCCTGCCCAGGCAAGGGGGTTGGGCTGGGTGGTCTTGAAGGTCCCTCAACCCAAACCCTTCTGTGATTCTATAGGTGTATGTAGGTATGCGTATGGAAGCGTCTACGTGTAACCCTGCGCTCTGGCTCCTGGGGAAGGTGTTGGCAGAGCCAACGAGTCAACCCAACGCCAGGTTTCCAACAGTCGTCCTCCAAGCTCCCTTTCTTCTGCCGGGAATGCCGCTGGAGGAGCCGGCCTTGGCTGGGGAAGGCGGGGGTTACGGCCGCGCTGAGGAGCCTGCTCGTTTGCGAGCCTCTCTTCGTTAGGAGAGAAGCTCCGTGCTTTCGCCGGGGCGAGGGACGAGTCGCAGCAGAGAGCTCGCGTCGTGCCGCCCATCGCTCCGTCCTACGTCTCCGCGGAGAGCCAGCGGAAGGACAGCTCTGTCTCCGCTGCCGGCCACCCGAATAATCCCCCCCAAAACAAGCCTCAAAAGTAAGAGGTTGCTTTTGCCCGGCGCGTCGCTGGCGGTGAGAGACGCCCAATGTTCCCCCAGCACCGCATATCCCATGCCCCATCCTGACGACGCTTGACCTTCGCCTTGCGTTTCACCATTCCCGAGTTGTTTTTCCAAGCCTTTTCCGAGCTGACGAACGCAGCGGCATCGCCACGCGCCGGGGCCGTGTTGCAGGTGCGGTCGGGGCAGCTTTTAAATCCCCAGGTGAGAAGAAGCAGCGCTCAGGCGAAGAGTTTTTTGCCCCCGCCGTGTGATTTTGATTTCCGGGGGGATTTATCTCGCGCTGGGTAAAGAGTGGTTGGTTGGAAAGGGGTCGTGGCCTCGAGGCAGATTTATTTTTCGCTTGGCGTAATCCCGGGCTCGGACGCGCCTTTGCTGCGACGCGAGACGCTCTCGGCTGCCGCCTGGTTGTGGGAAATCCTTCGCCCGCCCGGCGCAAGGTGCTCTTTAGCCCCGTATTTATTTCTCCCCTCCCCTTTCCCTTTAGCCGGAGAGGTTGAACGACCCCGCCGGGGAGCGCACGCCCAGGCCACGTGGCTCCTGGCCAGGTCCTTCCACCCTTGGAGCCGTGGGATTCTTTCACGCCGCTCCGATGATGTCGCGGCCGGGCTCGCCAAAACGCCGGAGATAAGCGTGGTTGGCTCCCGACGACCCGAACTGGCTGCCGCTCTGGGATCGTGCCACCTGCTTGCTCCGGAGAACGGGAACGCTGAGCCCAGTCCTCCTGTTTTTAAGCTCCGTGGTTGATTTGGTTTCTGCCAGGGCTTTGAGCAAGGTCGGGATTGCCGTTCGCAGAGGACGGAGCAACCGTAGGTTTGGCGTCGGCGGCGCTGGGTGGTTTGTCCGGCAGCCGGAGCGATGCGGAGCTTGGGGAGCGTCGGTATCTCCGGGGCACGCCGTCACCGGCCGCCTCCAACCGCGGTTTTTATTTTAGCGCCGTTAATCCGCCCGGAGAACGAAGCGCTGGAGGTGCCCTGCGTCCCCTCAAGCCACTGCGGGGCTGCGTCTCCTTAAACCCTCTGCGCCCCGGGTTATAATTTCTTTTGATTTCCCAGCGGGAACGCCGGGTCTGTCATTATTTTCGCCCCCGGCTTTGTGCTGCGCAGAGCACTCGGTGCCCCGGGCATCCACAGCAGCGAGCTGAGGAGGAAGAGGATCCCGTCGACCTGCGACACAGAGGTCGTTCCCCTTGAAGAAACGAAAAGCTGTGCCAAAAAACCCCGCCGCACCGCCGCCGCGCGCCCTGCCCTCGCAGGTTTCCGAGACGCGAGGTGGAGCTTCTCCTCCCGCAGCGCCCGCCGGAGCTTTTGTGACCGCGGGGAGCGCCGCGAAGAGCGTGAAGAAGGCTTTGTCACCGGTGGAACAGCGCTGGGGAAGCCGCTGAGTTGAACGTACGATTAATTCCGGGATTAATTCTGCGGCGGGGACTGGCGTGGAGAGCCAGGGTTAGCGCCGGCAGCCCCCCCGGGCGGATCAGTGGCCGGGATCACGTGAGCTGGCATCGCCGGTGGCTGTGGTCGTGCCCAGGTTTCGGGTATCTGTGGGTGGAAAACACATTTTATTTTTTCTTTTTATTATTTTTTTCCCCTCTTTTTTTTTTTTCCCCTTCTCTTTGCGCCCGCTGCCAGCTTCTGATGAGGAAACGAGAGCTCAATTCCCCTCACGGGTCATTGCTGCTTCCTGGTCTTCCCGGCTGGACTCCGCGGTGTAAATGAGTAACTTCTGACTCAGGGATTTCGGGGAGAAAACGAAAGCGAGCGCCGTCTGCTGCCGCTTTTCCCCTTCCCGTGCCTCCCGAGCGGAGGAGGGAGGATGCCGCTTCATTAGCTAAACGTTAGCTTCACCGAGCTAAACGGGGAGCTGGAGACGCGTGAGCGTGCCCGAAGGCCTTCAGCAGGGCGGGCGCGGAGCTTTCTGCGGCTCCGGGCTCTGGGTTGCTCATCCTGACGCCGGGCCGATCCCTCCGGCTGCTTTCCCGACGCATGGAAACGAGCGGGCTCCCGTCTGCTGGCCGGGACAGATCCCAGCGCGCTCCCAAAACCTGCTCTTACGCCGCCGTGCTTCCCAAACCTTGCGTACCTTTATTTTTTAGGTAATTAAAGCCTAATTTTAAAGGTGTGAAGCTGGTCCGCAGGAGAGAAGGAAGCAGGGAGAACGGCTCTCAGGAGTGGCGTCGGATCCGTGGCGATTTTATTTTGGAGCTGTTCCCCGCATCGGATTTCTATAATTTCGGTGTGGAACCCGACCCCGCGGGATGCTGGGACGTCCCGGTCCATTGCGTTCTGCCGCTGTCGGAACCGCTGGCGCGAGCGAAGAGGAGCAGGACAAAGGCAACGGCGCGAAGGAGCTGCCTCCACTGGGGTTCGCTTCCGGCTTCCGAAACCTGTTCGGGGTTTGGCAACCGCGCGTACGGCGAGTTTTGCCGGCGGAAGAGAAAAAGGCGGCTCCTCCGCCAGGTGGGAGTTAGCGGAAGACCGGAATTTCACCAAATCAGCCAGAAATTCCTGGGACGACGCTGTCGCCCAGCCCTTCACGCCGAGCCTTCCTTGCCCTCACTGGGTGCGGGCTACGTCGCTGCCTTCGCTCCTCGCGGGCTTGGTCTGGGAAATCGGCAGCTCCACAGCTCCGGGGTGGGGGGGTTTTATGCCCATGAGAGCGGGCGCGGCCGCGGAGACGCTTTCTTGCGCCGCGTGCCCGGGGGTCACCCGTCTGTCGCACGAGACGGAGCGTTACAGACCCGGATGGTTCAAAGAGAAGATCCTGAACGACCCATGAGCACGGGAGTGTCGGAGAGGAAGATGAGGGAGCAGCGGTGGCTCGGCTGCCAGTCAGACAAATGGGTTGAAGCAACGCTGAGGGGACACCGGAGCACGCTGGTGTCTCGCCGGGGTCCGGGTGCTTGGCACCCACCTGGGCTCGTCCTCCAAAGTGAGGAGAAATGGTGAGGGTTGAGGAAGAATGCGGGAGGAAGAGCGGCAGAAGGAGCCGTGCAAGCAGCCCCGAGCCCTGTCCAGCCTTCCGGGGAGTAACTGCGTTCCTTCAAATTGAGCGATGAGTAATTATTTGCAGTAATTAAAGGTTTGGCAGCGGCTCGGCAGCGTAGGTGACGTCGCGCCGGTGCTGCGGCTGTCACACCCGTTTACCTGCGAGAGTCTCACCTCAAGGAGCGACACGCGCTGCCGGGGAGTGATGTTCCTGCAGGAAGCAAGTCCTTGGAAGAGCCGGGAGTTTGCGGACCAGCTCCTAAAATGCCCCAAATTCCTCGCTTTTAAGCCCGGATGCCCACTTCTTCTCCGTGGCCTTTGGATGGCGTCACCTGGTGACTCGGCTGATCTGGGTGACCTCGTCAGAGGGGTGAGATCGAATGAATGTGAGGGGAGGTTGTGGAAAGCAAAGCGCCGGAGAGCGCGGCGGGTTTGTGGCAGCCTTGGTCTGTCGTGTGATTCAGTGCAGCTGGGGAACTGGTCGAACCGCACCGGCCAGACATCAAAGCGGAGGAGACGTGGTGGAAGGCTGTGCTCCTCGGGTTGTTCTGACGACCCACGGTGTCATCTGCACGCGAGTTAAATTTTCATTTCGCCCGAAGCTGAAAACTCTTCCGCTCTCAGATTGTACCGCAAAGGATCTCAGCTGCTGGGTTTCATGGAATCACAGGAGGTTTTGGGTTGGTGGGGCCTTCAAAGATCATCCAGTCCAGCTCTTCTGCCATGGGCAGGGACGTCTTCCACTAGAGCAGGTTGCTCCAAGCCCCGTCCGTAGAATCATAGAAGGGTTTGGGTTGGAAGGGACCTTCGAAGGTCCATGGGGAGGGACATCTTCTACTAGGTCAGGTTCCTCCAAGCCCCACCACAGAATCATGAAGGGTTTGGGTTGGAAGGGACCTTCAAAGGTGCATGGGGAGGGACGTCTTCTACTAGGTCAGGTTGCTCCAAGCACCATCCATAGAATCATAGAAGAGATTGGGTGGAAAGACCTTCAGAGATCCATAGGCAGGGACGTCTTTCACTAGATCATGTTGCTCCAAGCCCTGTCCATAGAATCAGAGAAGGGATTGAGTGGAAGGACCTTCAGAGATCCACGGGTAGGGACGTCTTCCACTAGATCAGGTTCCTCCAAACCCCACTATAGAATCATGAAGGGTTTGGGTTGAAAGGGACCTTTGAAGCTGCATGTGGAGGGACGTCTTCCACTAGATCAGGTTGCTTCAAGCCCTGTCCAACCTTACCTTGAACATTTCCGATCATGGACCATCTGCAAGCTTCTCTGGGCAACGTGCTCCCGTGCCTCCCCACCTTTGTACTTTCCAGAGCAGTAATTAGGATCGTCCTTCCGTCGAGCGCTGGGGGAAGTTCCTCGTGTTGGCTGATGCTCGGGGCGCCTCTTCAAGGCTGGAGCTGGAGCAATCCTCTCTTCTCTTCCCCCTGCCGCTGACCCATTTTTCTTGCTCCCCGCCCGGCCAAGGGGCGGACTGTGACCTCGCTCTGCCTTCGCAACGCCGTCGGCTTGTGGTTGGCACCCACAATCCGCTCGCGGCGGCGGTGGGGAAGCGGTCCCCTGCTGCGGTTAGCGCTCAGTCGGATGTTGCGGCTGGCGCGTCTTCGCCACTGCCGGTGTCTCCCCGGCGTCGGCGCTCGAGGCGGATAAAATGGCACGGGCGGATTTAGGTGTGGTTGGGGTTCCTGAGCTGAAACGCTGACAGTTGGTTTTCTTTCTCCTAGGGGCAAACGTCGGCCGTCCGACGACGGGGACCGGCGAGAACTGAAGCGCTGCTGGTACGTCCAGGATGGGAACGACCAACTTCATCGCCCAGGCGCCCTGCCTGGCTTGAGAACTGTCACCCTGCCTCACACTCAGCTCCCACGTGGCGCCAGGTGCCGGAGACACTAATCCTCTCGGAAGCGGTGGACTGGGACAGGATGTGCGGACGATGATGATGGCAAGAAAGCAAGATGTTCGCATTCCCACCTATCACATTAGCGTGGTGGGATTGTCCGGGACGGAGAAGGAGAAGGGGCAGTGTGGTGTTGGGAAATCCTGCCTTTGCAACCGGTTCGTACGGCCCAGTGCGGATGAGTTTCACCTGGACCACACTTCGGTTCTCAGCACCAGTGACTTTGGGGGAAGGGTGGTCAATAACGACCATTTCCTCTACTGGGGGGAAGTGGTGCGTTCCCTGGAGGACTGCGTCGAGTGTAAAACGCACGTAGTGGAGCAGACGGAGTTTATTGACGACCAGACCTTTCAGCCTCACCGCAGCACGGCCCTGCAGCCCTACATCAAGAGGGCGGCCGCCACCAAGCTGGCGTCGGCCGAAAAGCTCATGTACTTTTGCACTGATCAGCTTGGGCTGGAGCAGGACTTTGAGCAGAAACAGATGCCAGACGGGAAGCTGCTGGTGGACGGCTTTCTCCTCTGCGTTGACGTTAGCAGGGGTATGAACAGGAACTTTGACGATCAGCTGAAATTCGTTTCGAACCTTTACAATCAGCTGGCGAAAACGAAAAAGCCCGTCGTGGTGGTCCTGACCAAGTGCGACGAAGGCGTGGAGCGGTACATTAGGGACGCGCATACTTTTGCCTTAAGCAAAAAGAACCTCCAGGTCGTGGAGACGTCGGCTAGATCCAACGTGAACATCGACTTGGCCTTCAGCACCTTGGTGCAGGTGATCGATAAAAGCCGGGGGAAGACTAAAATCATCCCCTACTTCGAAGCTTTGAAACAGCAAAGCCAACAGATCGCTGCTGCTAAAGACAAGTACGAGTGGCTGGTCAGCCGCCTCGTCAAAAACCACAACGAGGTGTGGCTGAACGTCAGCCGCAAGATGCAGTCCTCTCCCGAATATCAGGATTACGTCTACCTGGAAGGGACGCCGAAAGCCAAAAAGCTGTTCCTGCAGCACGTCCACCGCCTCAAGCAGGAGCACATAGAGCGCCGGCGGAAGACGTATCTCGCCATGCTTCCTCAAGCGTTCGAAGCCCTCATCCCGGACCTGGACGAAATAGATCACCTGAGCTGCGTGAAAGCGGAGCAGCTCTTGGAGACGAAGCCAGATTTTCTGAAATGGTTCGTTGTCCTGGAAGAGACGCCCTGGGACGCCACGAGCCACATCGACAATGTGGAGAATGAGCGCATCCCCTTCGACCTGATGGAGACGCAGCCCGCCGAGCAGCTCTACGAAGCTCACTTGGAAAAGCTGAGGAACGAGAGGAAAAGGGCAGAAATGAGGAGAGCTTTCAAAGAAAACCTGGAGACTTCTCCTTTCATCACGCCGGGGAAGCCCTGGGAGGAAGCTCGCAGTTTCATCATGAACGAGGATTTTTACCTGTGGCTGGAGGAGTCTGTTTACATGGACATCTACGGCAAGCACCAAAAACAGATCATCGAAAAGGCCAAGGACGAGTTCCAGGAGCTGCTCTTGGAGTACTCAGAGCTGTTTTACGAACTGGAGCTGGACGCGAAGCCCAGCAAGGAGAAGATGGGCGTCATTCAGGATGTCCTGGGGGAAGAGCAGAGGTTCAAAGCTCTGCAGAAGCTGCAAGCAGAGCGGGACGCCCTGATTTTGAAGCACATCCACTTCGTCTACCACCCGACGAAGGAGACGTGCCCCAGCTGCCCGCTTTGCGTCGACTCTAAAATCGAGCAGCTGATCAGCTCCCGTTTCATCCGGCCCTCCGAACGCAACCAGAAGAACTTGCTCTCGGACTCCAACATCGACAGGATCAACCTGGTGATCCTCGGCAAGGACGGCTTGGCGCGCGAGCTGGCCAACGAGATCCGGGCGCTCTGCACCAACGATGACAAGTACGTGATCGAAGGGAAGATGTACGAGCTGTCCCTCCGGCCGATCGAGGGCAACGTCCGGCTCCCCGTCAACTCTTTCCAGACGCCCACCTTTCAACCTCACGGTTGCCTCTGCCTTTACAACTCGAAGGAGTCGCTGTCCTACGTGGTGGAGAGCATCGAGAAGAGCAGAGAGTCGACCATCGGCCGGAGGGAGAATCACTTGGCGCACCTTCCTCTGACGCTCATCCTCGTCAACAAGAGGGGGGACCCCAGCGGCGAGACGCTCCACAGCTTGATCCAGCAAGGCCAGCAGATCGCCAGCAAGCTGCAGTGCGTCTTTCTGGACCCCGCCTCGGCTGGCATCGGCTACGGCCGCAACATCAACGAGAAGCAGATCAGCCAGGTTCTGAAGGGGCTGCTGGACTCAAAGCGCAACTTAAACCTCGTCAGCTCCACCTCCAGCATCAAAGACCTGGCGGACGTTGACCTGCGGATCGTCATGTGCCTGATGTGCGGGGACCCGTTCAACGCCGATGACATCCTCCTGCCCATCCTCCAGTCGCAGACCTACAGACCTTCGCAGTGTGGCGGCGGCAGCTCCGTCCTCCTGGAGCTGTCCATCGGGCCGCACAAGAGGCGCGTGGAGCTCTCCCTCCTTTCCTACCACGCCTCCTTCAGCGTTAGGAAAAGCCGGCTCGTCCACGGCTACATCGTCTTCTACTCGGCGAAACGCAAGGCGTCCCTGGCCATGCTCCGCGCCTTTCTCTGCGAGGTGCAGGACATCATCCCCATACAGGTCGTGGCGCTCACCGACGGCTCCGTAGACATCCTCGACAACGACCTGAGCCGAGAGCAGCTCACTGAGGGCGAGGAGATCGCCCAGGAGATCGACGGCAAGTTCGCCACCATACCTTGTAGCCAGCCGCAGCACAAGCTGGAGATTTTCCACTCGTTTTTTAAAGACGTGGTGGAGAAGAAAACCATCGTCGAAGCCACCCACATGTACGACAACGCGGCCGAAGCCTGCAGCACGACGGAGGAGGTGTTCAACTCGCCGCGGGCCGGCTCCCCTCTCTGCAACTCCAACCTGCAGGACTCGGAGGAGGACGTCGAGCCCCCCACCTACAGCCCCTTCCGAGAGGACGCGTCCGTGCCCGTCCTGCCCAAAGACCACTCGAAGCTTTCCATGGAGCTGGAGGGGAACGATGGCTTGGCTTTCATTTCCGTCATGAGCACTTTTGAAAGCAAGCTGAACAACAAAGTGCCTCCTCCGGTGAAACCAAAGCCCCCCGTGCATTTTGACCTTACGAAGGGGGACCTGTCGTACCTGGAGCAGGGGCATCGGGACGGGCAGAGGAAATCCGTCTCTTCCAGCACCTGGTTGCCCACCGACTGCTTCGACCCTTCCGATTACGCCGAGCCCATGGACGCCGTGGTCAAACCCCGAAGTGAAGAGGAGAACATCTACTCCGTCCCTCACGACAGCACCCAGGGCAAGATCATCACCATCCGCAACATCAACAAAACCCAATCGAACGGCAGCGGCAACGGCTCGGACAGCGAGATGGACACCGGCTCCCTGGAGCGGGGCCGCAAGGTCTCAGTCGTTAGCAAGCCCGTGCTGTATCGGACGCGCTGCGCCAGGCTGGGCAGGTTCGCCAGCTACCGCACCAGCTTCAGCGTTGGGAGCGACGACGAGCTGGGACCCATTCGGAAGAAAGAAGACGACCAGACCTCGCAAGGGTATAAAGGCGAGAATGCCGTTATCCCCTACGAAACGGCCGACGGGGAAGATCCGAGGAGGAGGAACATCCTCCGCAGCTTGAGGAGGACGACGAAGGTAGGCTGGGGCTTTCCGCCCCGCGGGCGTGGGGTTCGCGGGGTAGAGGCCCGGGCGTCACAGCGGGTGTGGAGTCTAAACGCCTGCCGTCACATTCGTGAGGTGTTTTTCATGGCTTTACTGATTGGTTGAGGAGTAGAGCGAGCGCGGAATCTCTTTGGTTTATTTTTTTTTATCGTGCGTTATCTCGCTGCTGGCACGGTTGCAGTCCTGTATCAAAATCACCTCCATCATTTCCACCGCGGGCAGTCAGCTCCGATGACTTGATCCTTGTGTCGTGCTTCTGAGAAAGTTCCTTCTGTGCTCAGGAGTCAGGAGTTTCGAGGCACAATTAGCTCCAATGTGGATGCCTTGAAACGTGGCCTCTACCCTGGTGTCCCCCAGGGCTCAGTACCCCAGTACTTGTTCAACTTCTTCATCAACGACCTGGATGAAGTCAGAGCATCCCCTCGGCCAGTTTGCTGATGACACAGAACTGGGAGGAGTGGTGGATACACCAGTAACACTGTGCTGGATCCAGCGAGACCTGGCCAGGCTGGAGAGTTGGGCAGAGAGGAACCTGATGAGGTTCAACCAGGGCAAGGGCAGGGTCCTGCCCCTGGGGAGGAACAACCCCAGGCACCAGTACAGGCTGGGGCTGACCTGCTGGGAGCAGCTCTGCGGAGAGGGACTGGGAGTGCTGGGGGACGACAGGGTGATCCTGAGCCAGCAGCGTGCCCTGGGTACCAAGAAGGCAAACGGTCTCCTGGGGTGCATGAGGAGGAGTGTGGGCAGCAGGGTGAGGGAGGTTCTCCTCCCGCTCTGCTCTGCCCTGGGGAGGCCCCATCTGCAGTGCTGTGTCCAGTGCTGGGCTCCCCAGTTCAAGAACGATGAGGAGCTACTGGGGAGAGTCCAGCGCAGGGCTACGAGGATGAGGAGGGGACTGGAGCATCTCTCCTACGAGGAGAGGCTGAGGGAGCTGGGTTTGTTCAGCCTGGAGAAGAGAAGGCTGAG
>Ga0065711_1050523_pt1 | contig 10789 bp, 7 predicted proteins | sample Hoacrofraction12_FD_59098 | JGI IMG/M metagenome (GOLD analysis project Ga0065711, IMG submission 59098) | Hoatzin crop microbial communities from Cojedes, Venezuela - Epithelial fraction 12 v2 (version 2) | ecosystem: Host-associated > Birds > Digestive system > Esophagus > Crop | place... | reverse complement strand
CCCTCTTTTAGTTTAAAGCCATTGCCCCTTGTCCTGTCGCTACAGGCCCTACTAAAAATTTCCTGCTCAGGCTAATCTATCTTGGTTAGAACTGGTCACTCCAAAATTGTGAGAAGGTAAGAAAACCACCTAGTGCTTGTCAAGGAACTTTTCCCACTGTGTCTGCGGGAGGTTGGTGGGAAGCAGGAGGTCCATCAGCATCTAGCTGGTGGTTGGTGCAGGTCTGCTGAAACAGCAAAGGGTGCCACTTGGAGTTTTTGCCCAAGAACCCTTCCACAGAGGTGGGTTATGAGCACCAAGGCAGAGGCAGCGGGGCAGGGTCACAGCACTTGGGGCTGGCTTGTGGCAAGGTGCTTGGCCAGTGCCACCTTCACTGGAGCAGGACACGATCCTCAGTCCAGATTCCAGAAGGAGTTATTGGTTTTTCTATTGGGCAGGGTAAGATGCAGACATCAATAATACTACATAATAAATCACAAATACTAATGCTTAGGCAGACATTTCCATTTTGGCAGTATGAAGCAAATGGCACTTGAAATGCCACTCTCTGGATTACATTAATTGGAATTTTAACTCTCTGGTGCCTGTATGGCTACCTGAATATTAATCTCAATACTCTGGGTTTCTGACTTGGAAAAAGAAGTGCCTTAAGGTTGGTGAGATGCCTTACATTTGTATTCTACATGGGAAAATTACAGAAAAATATTTGCTTCAACATATTTTAACAAATTCTTAAAACAAATTTATCCTAATAATGTCAAAAATACATAATATAGATACTGTATGAATAAATTATATAAATGACTTTGTATAATGATTTAGGCAATAATCAGTCCTTTTTTATTTTTTTTGCATACAAATGCAGAAATCCTGAACACAGCAGAAGCAACTTGTTTTCCTGAAAATAACTAAAAATACACAGAGGCTCTCTCTTCCTTGCAGACATCTGTCCTCATTTCCTCCAGTTCCTCCCTACCACTCTCTCTCAAATGCAAAAGGACACAACTGAAACTTGAGGCTTCCTCACCTCCCTCACAGGCATTTCCCGCAGGAAAGATTGACCCCATCAGTGAGATTTTACTGTAAGAAGACAAACACTGCTTTCCTGATGTCTGCAGCCCAGCGTTTCAGTACGACAGCAGAGCAGCTCTGCAGCACGGCGCAGGTTATGTGGATTTAAAGCTGGCTGATGGGTCGCCATGGCACTGTGACTTTGGGGTCTGAGTACCGGTGTGCTGCTAATAGGGTATCAAAGCACCGGTCTTCAGCCCAGGCTATTAAGCATTTCAATCAATGGCCTGGGAAGAAACATAAACCCACCACGTATAAAGCCTGCAGATGGCACAAAGGCTGTGGGGATGCAGATGGGGATGATGGGACAGGGGAGCTCTCCAGCTGGTTGGTCAACTTAGCATATGCAAATCACTAATCTAAAAGTAAGGTCAATTATAAAAGCCAGTTTTCATATCCCAGGTTCAAGAATGAGGGACTGAGGCTGCTCCTGAAGGTGGGGGATTTTACTGTGAGAACCACGGCTTCAATCATGGCTTTGGGTCCATAGCAGGTGAACACGAACACCGGCTTCCAGCCAACAAGTTGGCCACAAAAGATGATGCAAATTTTGTGAGCATAAAGAGAGGCGAGTGGAGAGCTGAGAGAGAAGCTTCTGCATCATCACTGCTGCAGAGTATCGGGTCCTCTTCTGCGCTTGTAAGCCAAGAAGGACCCTCATACAGTGGAAAGGGTCCCCAGGGCTATGCAGCTGTGTAGGGAGCTCCATGTGCTCAGCCTGAGCAGGGGAAGGCTGAACAGGGCTTGCTGGCAGCATTTGGACACCTTGGCTTCGAGGCAACAGGAGGAGGACTCCTTTTGTGCTTTGTTTTTTTTTTTCCTTTAATACATTTAACACCTTAAAAGCTGTGAGTATTCTTTAGAGTTGGTGTCACTGGTAATCCAAAAATCGAAACTGGACTTTTTTCCTGGGAGACGTCCTCTAGTTAAAATAGAAATTAATTCAGGGAAGCTTTATGGCTGGTATCAAGCAGAAGTTCCTTCTGGGTTTGTGACTGGCTGATCTGCTGTGTGTTGAGCTGCAGGATCGAGTTTTTCAGCATCATGCAGTAAATATTGAAGGCTATTTAAATGGAAAAGGGAATAACAATTTCGCTGCTTTGTGTTATATAAGCAAGGTTTAAAATGAAATTACTGTTCCTGGAGATGAAAGAACTTAAAATCTGCTCATGTTTTTTACCCTTAGGTTGAAAAAGCAAATAAATATGTAAACAAATAAATCAAGAATATTAAATCTCATCTAATCTGCTTTAACCAGAAAATCCAAAGAGAAGCTTTCTTATTCTGCAGCTGAAAGAGCTGGGCATGCGAATCTTACCCAAGGAAAGCTTTTCTTCTCAAAGAAGTGCTCAGAATCTGAATTAAATTAGTATTACAAAGCCAACTTCCTTTTTTAAATCCGTATGCTGAACTATACCGCCTTAGATGTCCCTTACATCTTCCTAGCGATGCCAAACTGCTACTTTCTCACTTTTCTGGAGAAGTCCTCCATGAAAAGTAATCCATAATTGAGAGTGGCAAAGCTGCGGCCAGGTTTCTGGGCACTTCTTTATACGTCGTCGGAAAGAACTGCAGCCCTTGCTCTCCTTCCTCGGTCCCTTACAGACAGGGCTGGAAACTGAACCCAGGGGACTTCAGACGTCTCCTCTAAACTGTTCATCTTTTGATGTGCACAGGAGCAGTCAGTCTGACCTTTCCTCTTACTATTTATACTACTTCTCGTGTCTGAGATTTTATGGAAGAAGACTTGCCAAGTAACAGCATTTAGTCTAAGAATAAAGCAGCCTCATAAACTCTTTTACGCCTTTGTGTTTCCACAACCAGGCGCTGCCCGTGTAAATACCAACCATCAATATTCAGGAGCCGCACTTTTTCCCTTCCCCAGTAAGCTCTGCCACGAGCGTGGCGGAGGGGTGTGATTAATGCCAAGTTAATTGTGCCAGCCTGCGTGATCGTGGAGGACAGAGAGCTACAGTCTCCAAAGGACAGAGCTCTGTGGCTGCAGCCTTGCAATTATCTTTGTCCCCCTCTGTGTAGGATACCTACAGGCGTCTCCAGCTTGGCCAGTTGACTTTAAAAATAACCCTGAAGTCTTCACCACCACAGCTGTTTTCTGACCTTCAGTGCTCTTACTGCGGTGTCTGAAGCATGCCAAAGATCTCCCTCCATTTGTGTCCTGCTTTTAAAACCCTGCCCAGCCTTCTGTCACCTCCTGCCTTGCATTACCCCCTGAAGATCTACTGCTCCAGCCCCATCTCGGTTCTCCTCTGAGGGCTGCTGCCACTCGGGCTTACCTCCAGCAGTCATCCTCTCCCCGTCCATGCCATACACTCCTCTCACTCTGGCCTGACTGCTTCCCGTAGGAGAAAGATTTCAGTATTGTCTTCTTTCTCTATATGAATAAAACACATTATTGCCTTTTTAGACTATTTCTCCCCCAGCCTTCCCAACAAGCCCAACTCTGTTTAGTATCCCCAGATCTTTTTTCCCTCTGCAAGTCCACAAAACACAGGTGATTTAAATGACTGGTCCCTTCTATAAAAGCAGGAATACATGAACTCACGTGATGTGCTCACTCAATCCAAAACATATACCCGAAAAAACATCTCCTCCTTTCCTTACATAAACCTCAACCTGCTCCTGTGACCTTTTCCAAGTCTTGCTTGCCCAAGCGGCACCCCTCTGGGGCAGCCCACTGCCCTGACGGAAACCCCCCCCTCCCCGTCAGCTCCCCTTGGCACTCGTTTTCCTCTCAATTTGTCAGCTCCCAGTGCAAACACTTTGGCTCAAGTCGAGATGAATAAACATTGTCAGAGTATTTGGGAACAGACACGGATTATTTCCCAGCTGAGAGTTTCTCTGTGCTTTTCCTCAAGGTCTGTTGCATTTGCTATTCCGATGCTGTTGGTTTCCCCTGTTGAGAGAAGCCTCCTCTTAATTAACTATCTAGTCAGGCTAGACCACTCCACACCCCGGCAATTTCTTTTCACGCTTTTTTGTTACAGATGACGAGCCAGCAGAAGGGCAAAATTCTCCGGGAAACAAGAAAAAATGTCACAGTCACTGTTCTTTCCTTTCTGGCGGTATTTACTGCTCCGGGTTCACACAGAACCAGCTGCATCCGCGTGCTGTGCTGCTAATTGCCTTACAGCTCTGCGACACGGGGCTGCGACCAGGCTCCTGCTTTGTTCTGGAACGCCCCTGGTATCTTCTGCCACGCTGCTTTTGCACTTTGTGACACTGTGTTCAGCGCCTCGCTTCCCCATCTTCCCAGTGGGCTGGTGCAGCTCCCTGGCGAGGGGCAGCTCTTCCCAAAATACGGATTCTCCAGTCTGCAAGTGAATTCCAAAATAGAAAAAACGTGAAAAAGAAATTAAATTTCAATAAATGCCAAATACGATTTCAGTAAACTCTGATCATTGGGCTGGCATGTCTGGGGAGAAAATCACCTTTCTGAAGCTGCTTTGACCTTCAGACACGCACCATGAGACAGAGATCTGGTATTGCACTCCTGCATCTGAAGCACCACGTGACAGAAAATGATTAATATAGATGAAAATCTTGTCCTATTTGGCAATCAGCAGGATGAAATAAAAATTCAAATAGAAAAATAGACAATTATATACTATAGACAATCTTCACATAGTACTTACATGGCACAGTACTCATAAAATTATGTAGTAAGTGTTTTCTCATCACACTGAGTTTTGGAGGATGGAGATGAAGCAATTCAAGCAGCAGCTATGCACTCTGGCGTAAACTAGTTAAAATAATTTGCCTCTGTGCGCTACAAAACATGAGCATTGAATAGAAAATTATATTAAAATTTTATATAGTATTTCCTTGCTAAGCCTTACATGCATTGTAATCATATCATGAGATCCGTTCTGATAACATTGTAATACAAAATACCCGGGATGACTCATCTGGCACACAGAAAAGCAGAAAGCGTGCGGTGCTGTACGATTACTGCGGTGTTTAGAAGTTGTTGCTTCCCATTACAAACGGAAGCAATGTTTTCAGAATAAAAGCAGGCACTGGAAAGTAGGATGTAATTTCCAGGGCCAGTGCTGTAGGTGGACTTCTACTAAAATATTCATGATTTTAGCTGTTAGCAGCTCAAATTAATTGCCATCCATAATTAATCTGCCCTGTAGAATTCAGCTATTTTATAAACAGGGGATTTATTAGACATGCCCCCTTAATTTGTATTGTAAGTTTTGTTTATCTGACAGTCAAGAATACTAAAATGGTACTTGTCATACAGCAAAATCAACATTCAGAATGCTGTGCCTGCTGTCTGATCACCTTTAAACCCACCGCAGAACTCCCACACAATTTGAAAACCAGTCATATTAATTTCTTAATTCTATCTGTGTCACGTATGGCTGACTCCCACAGCACAGGCGTTAGTCTCGTTAGCTGCTGAAGGAGCTGCAAATAAGGCGCGGGGAAGCCACATGTGTTTGGGCTCCTCGTCCTTCCTTGACCGCTCGTACAGCCAGGCGGCACACGGCCAGGATCACTCCAGGCAGGCATTTTAGAAATACTGATTAATAAAAAAGGCTGTTTGTGTCAAAATATTTCCAGTGAAAATTTCCTACAAGATCTAGTAAAAAAAAAAAAAAAGATGGATTTTGCCCTATTTTTAATGAAGCTTGATCTAGGTCCAACAAGATGTTTTGCTATCAACAGGAAAGAGGACACGGAGGAATTACAGAGGGTTCATCCATGAGCTACGTGGATGGCCATGGGCCAAGGGCACATCACCGACGACAAGGGGCCTGTGTATCTAATGGCAGCCTACCACTGCCTGGAAGGTGGTAGCACAGCCAGACCCTCCCTGGTGGGGTCAGGAGCAGCAGCTACGAGTTGCAGTTTGGGAGGCTTTAGACAAGGCGTTCGGGCAGGCAGCCCTGGAAGAAGCACCTGAAGGTGGTGCAGTCTCCATCCTTGGAGACAGCCAAACTCATCTAGGCACAGCCACGGCTGACCTGCTCTGCTGCTTCAAGGTGGGGTGACCTCCCGTGGTCCTCTCCAAATGATCTGTCTATGATTCCTGTTTCTGCTATTAGTTCCAGACATAAGAGTTTTCCAAATTATCCTGTACTGCGTAAGTTGTGTCTCACAATGTGGAGTTTTATTAGCTGTCATCTTGCTGATCACCTTGCTTCATTAGGGTCCCTTTAGACCAGAGAATTGCAGCTTTGGCTGTTCTAAATAACTCTATCATCTGCAAATGTACCACTTCAGTAATCATTCCCTTTCCTATGCCATTAATTAGTCTGCCAGACAGCAGCAGTCCCCAAGTGGCAGTCTCTGGACACCCTGCTGTTAACCTTTCGCCGTAGTCAAATGGCCATTTATTTCCACTCTGTGTTCTGAGACTTGGCTGAAGATGTTCCGAAAGCCCAAATAAATTATGTCAGATGGCACTCCTTTGTGCCTGCTTGCTCGAGTGAAAAATGGACTGGTATTTCCACGCAGCACAAGGACGCTGCGCAGCAGAAGTTCTACCACCCCAGCTCTCGGGGGAGGCTCTGAAATCCCTGGTATGGATGGCTACGCTGCATTCATCCTCCGGATTGCAAGAGCTTTTTGGACGCATTCCTTACTCCTCCTATCCTTATCCTTGTTCTGTACGCCACTGACTGGGAAAAGGAGTTAAAAATAAAGCTGTGTTATTAACAAAGAGGAAAACACTCATTTAAGTGCTATTTATATGCCTATGGAGACTGTACTGGGAGATTATCTACCAGCTACAACTGTACACAGTCACCCAAGCAATGGAGAAACTGAACAACTCCTAAATATTATTTACATTTGGGCCACACCTCTGGTGCTAATACAGAATCTCTTTTTCTGTACCGAGGAGAAAAATACGGAAGAAACACGATACGGCATCCTGCATGGGCTCCTTGCCAGATGGGGGGCAACTGCTTAGGCAGCGTTTCTTGGAAAGACTTTGATGCCTGATGCTGGCTGAAATCTCCTTAGAATCCGCAGCCTTAATATCTCCAAGGACCTTAGTCTCATCATGGTGAGATTTTCCATCTCCATGATAACGTTTTCTCACAGGAAGGCTGAGAACACCCACCAAGCGCTGCGGTACCCTCCGGCGCGGCCATAGCAGCAACCAGTTGGGTGATGCAGGCGAGTTACAGGACGGGCTCCCACGTTGTGGAGGATCGGTACCACCGAGCGTAGCATCTTCAGCAAAGGCTGGTTCTACTACCAAAAAGCTGTTGCAACACCCTCAAACTACCCCTGCCTTCACCCAGGAGAGTGCAAGGACTGATACCAGCCCGTCCACCCCCCAGCAGCCACCAGCAGCATGGGGAGCAAGGCTGGGAGAAGCAGCACCAGCACCGAGACACCGCAGGAGGGGAAAGTAGGGGTGGGAGGCAAAGGCAGGTGACCCACGGCCCGAAGGGTGAGATGTAGCTGGAGCATGGCCATGTCCACCGCCGAACAGCAAGGAACAGGGGCTGCAGTGTGCTGAATAAATAGCTTGCAATTAATCCTGTGACCAACTTCAGTTCCAAAGCTTGTTTGTATCCATCACGGTCTACTTATCAGAGAGGAAAAAGCAAACTTACAAAAACATATTCCAATTAAGTGCTCATAGCTCACTGAGGTTTCAGCTCATATTTAAGTTCCACTGAACTGTGAGAACGCCAATGGAAACCTTTTGAAATAATCAATGATTATTTTAACAATTCAACTTATTTTCAAATTATTTATCCAGGGAAATAGCAATTTCTAACTTCCTTAAATTCATTGAACCAGTGTGTTATAATATGTCATATAATTAAACTGGTCATTAAGAATTATAGTGGATAGAAAAATCAAATCTCTGAGGCATCTGACCTTTTGGGCATTTCAGCCTTTCACACTTCAGTTACCCAGTTGTCTTAAAATTGCCTATTAGTAACTGCCTGACTTTATAGGCTTTCTGAACAGTTTTTTTGAACAGCAAATTTAATACTAAATAAATCTAACTCTAATAACTTCACTTCCTAATTTTAATAACAGAGTCCTGAGAAATAACACAGCCATTATTCTCCTGTAGGTGCTCTTTGTCATTTTAATTAATTCCTCACTGACAGAAGTGTAACAAAGACAACAGTTTATTTTCAGTTTCAATAAATAGTTGTGCATAAGGGAGCCTGTGAGAAGATCAGGAGATTCTTCCAAGCCATTACCACCTCATTACGTTTAGATGGATATGAATAGGTATCTCAAAAAAGAGAAGGGTTCATAAATTGCATTTGCAGATATGCCACAGTCTTTCTGTGACCATTATTTTTGCTTCACTCAGTGGAAGGCTATATCCCACCTGATCTACATCAGAAGTGGGGACAATCTGCCCAGCCACTGCCACTTCTGTGCAAAGCACTTGACGAACAACAGCAGCGTGAGTATGGATGGAGGTGACAGGCCTGGACCGCACAAACCAAACTACCAGAGCTACAGCAAATGACAGAGGGATCAACTCCAGGACTGTCCGGACATAGCGAGGTGAAGGAATAAACACACAGAGATCCATCCAGCACGGTTTGTCTTCCCATGGGATCTACATCAGGCGTATGAGTTAATGTTAAAAAGTAGTTCAGATTTTGGCTCGATTCTTCAGCAGATGACAGAGCCACAGCGAGAATCAAACCCTACACCCAGAGGAATTAATTTTCAGCACACTCAAGGACAATTTCTAACAAACTGTGACTTTGGTTTTTTTCAGCTTAAAAAGGCTTCCACCAGGAGAGCCCTGCGCAACGTTCTCCTCTGAAAACAGCCCTTCTTCATCCCAGCACAGGCAGGGACTCCAGGGCTGAGTGCTGCTGGGCTCATTGGTTGTACCGGGAGATTTCGGAGCAGTGCTGTAAGAACTCCACGCTACAGCGAGGGAGCAAATGGAGTCTGTACAGCCTTTTTCAGAGGGTGAGAGGAAAACACCTTCCATTTCTAAATATTACACCGGTACAATCAATATATTACCTGTAAAGGTTCTAAGTGGTGTCTCAAGGTGTGTGCTGGTCTCACGTAATTCCATGGTTTCTAGCTCTACTTAGTGATTACCCACACCCAATCACCCACCTCGGTGTGCGAGGCAGGAGCAGAAGAACAACTCGGATGCCAGGCGCGGTGCCGTGCTGGCAGCGCTGGGAAGACGCCTCTAGCCTGAACGCAATTAGCTGGAGGGCACACACGCTTCCCCAGGCCGGCGGAGGGTGAAATCCGCGGCTGGGAATTATCCGACTGGCCAGCTGATTGATTTCTGGTTTTCTGCACTGTTGCGTAGTGACAGATCTAAACCTCGCCTTTTATTAACCTGTCTCTCCAGCGCCCGCCTAACGAAGCGGAGGGAGAGAAGCGAGCGAGGGAAACAAAAGGCTCGGTCCCTCAGAGCAAGGCAGCTCCAGAGGCTTCCGGAAAGGTCAGCGCGTCTCGCTGGCAGCGCTGCCCGCAATTAGCGGGAGAACGAAGAAGCCTCTGCTGCCCCGGCTGCCGTCGGGAGCTCGTTATTTCCTGGGATCCTGGGCTCAGGCCACCTGACACGTATGGATTTAGGTGCCATTATTAAATCGTATTTAAATTCTTCCAGGCTCAGAACAACTACTGTTTGTTTTGCTGGCTGAAAAGATTCTTGTTCCTGCTAGCTGACTGCTCTAGACATAACCGTCTGTGGGAACTCATCAGATGAAAATACTGTAATAAAGTATATGTTTTCCACTTGATTTTGAAAAGGGAAGTTTAAAAAACAGCCAAAACATGAGAGCATTGCTGACTCTCACAGGTATTATTTATATATGTATCTAGCTTTAGTACATCAGTAAGTACCTGGAAGCATTCAAAAGGAAAAAAAATTGTTAAGGAAAATTATATGCGGAACCATTAGTTTGATTTTTCAAAGAGTAAAAGGATGTTCTAGCATGGCAGACATGAACTACCTGAACAAAAAAAGCAGGCAAGGTGATATTCTAGTTGAAAGTCCACAGTGAAATAGGGCCGGATCAAAGAGCAAGAAATTGTTCTGAAATCTTGGATTTCTTCAGTCTGATATGCGAAAAGAAAAAGCAAACTAATTAATCACAGGACAGGTACAAATCATCACTGAGAGGCATCCTTAAAGCAGAAAAAGCCAAATGTAGGGCAGGATAGGCAAGATATTTGAGTAAGAAAATCTTGATTATGAACTACTAACAGCTTGATCTGTTAATGTCGTTTCAAAGGACGGGATTCCAGCTTTTTCCAGCATAGGCTCTACCATCGTTGTCGTACACATGGATTTAGAGTTTGTGTTTAAGTTCTCGTGAAGCAGAGTCTTCTCACAACCACGTTCCCCAGAATAAAAAGACAAGTGGAGCAAAGGGAGAGAGCTTTGCAGATGTCTTCCTCAGCAGAAGCTGGCGAGAGGACCCTGCGTCTTCTATCAAAAGTTTGCACACGATGGCTAAAGAGGAGGCGTTTCCAGCGGTGGAGAGAGAAATGCAAGGTAGGGAAGGGAGAGGTGGTTGGACTCCAGGGAAGATAAGAGCTGCATTTAGCAACAGGGAAGCTGGAAGAGGCTGCGACGCAAGGTGAGCTCTGGTGATCCTGCAGCCCCACCTGAAGCAAACAGCACCGAGACACCAAAGGCCCAAGCTCTGGCAGGGAGAAGGCTGCTCCTCCGGAGGCACCATCACCTCGGAGCCCTGTGTGTAGTGTGGCTCTCGCC
>Ga0065711_1050522_pt1 | contig 10790 bp, 4 predicted proteins | sample Hoacrofraction12_FD_59098 | JGI IMG/M metagenome (GOLD analysis project Ga0065711, IMG submission 59098) | Hoatzin crop microbial communities from Cojedes, Venezuela - Epithelial fraction 12 v2 (version 2) | ecosystem: Host-associated > Birds > Digestive system > Esophagus > Crop | place... | reverse complement strand
CAGTGGATGTCCTCTCCCTGGAAGTGTTCAAGGCCAGGTTGGATGGGGCTTTGAGCAGCGTGATCTAGTGGAAGGTGTCCCTGCCTGTGGCAGGGGAGTTGGAACCAGATGATCTTTAAGTAGTCACTTCCAACCCAAACCATTCTATGATTCTGTGATTTGGTTGTGTGTTACCTGCTGGAGATTCACAAGTCTGCTCTGCATCTTTCAGCTGTTACCAGAGGATAAAGGAATGTAGAGATGACACTATGAGAGACTTTACCTTAGGGAGTATTTTCTAAACAGGTTCGATTTATATTCCTAGCATTTCTACAGAAGAAGGCATAATACCTCAAAAATGACTGAATTCTGAAAAGGCTTGTGTTGCTGTCTTCTTAAACCATTGTGTGTTGATGAGTGGGAGGCTGGGAAGAGGTGGCTGGAGTATAGAGCAGATTAGGCTCATTTAACCATGGGCATTCCAGTTAGGGAGATACCTGTCAAATCCTAAACTTCTAAGTTAGGCACCAAATTTGATACCAAATAGTGTGATTGCTCTACTTTGTGGAGTCCCCTGTGATGACTTATCTTCATTGTCATCCACGAATCATAAAAAATTATTGAATATTGAATATTTTCCCTATACAAAAGCCAATAGATTTGAATAAAGATGAAAGCAGTGGAGTTCTACAGTTATTCTAGTTCTCGTATCATTTATAAGAACAGACTTTATATTGTTGTTGTTTATAGCTAAGATACAATATATTAAAATCCTTACAGGAAATCTCTTTGTATTATAATATTATATAAATAGCCTGAGTTAATAAAACTGTTCTTTGAATCTGTGTGAACAATTTTATCATTTAAAGTGTGATCATGGAGTTTTTAGACTCTCAGTCAAACTACTTTCATTTATTCTAGTTACTAACTTATGTATTCTGTAAACCAGTCTTCTTCCCTGGACATCTTTGCTCTGCAAGTGGAAGAGAAGACATTATCGTAGATATGTTTCTAAAATTGGCTTTAGCTGCTGTACTACTCCATGTGAAAAGTCAGACTTCTTTAATATAATAATTTTACTCTAAATGTCTCTGAACATAGGTGCTGCACACAACACATTTCACAGTTTTGGTGTCCAGCTACTTGAAATCCAAAGGTATAAGCTAGTTTGTAAATAAGATGCTCACAGTAAGGTAGGAAATGGCTTTCTTAGATGGGTGGAAGGGAGACTTTCCATCTTTCTGATATAGTGCAATTCTAATTTCCTTTCCCCAGAATACTGTTAAATTTTTTATGTGTTACTGGTCTCGTATTGGGTTGCATCAGTTACATACCTTGGAGAACTAGATTTGGGATGAAGCCTGCAGAGAGGCAAGTTGGAAACACTTTACTGGCTGCCGAGTTTCAGCATCCATGCAGGGACAGGAATGACTTTCACCCATTGATACAATGCACAGTCGATTCAATTTATTGCTCTGCTTGCGTGGTTATATACATTTTTCATATCTGCACACGCGATCACGCTTATTCAGATAGGCTACAGACATAAATCACGCGCTGTTCACGCACCCCATATTCCCTTATAATTGGTAACTATGCACTAACGCCAATAGCAACAGACTGCCTCCACGTCCTTGAACACATCTTGTTTTTGCTATCAGAACTTTCTCAATTGTTATGAATAACTGCCCTTTCCAGTGGCCTATGCTAACTGTTTTGCTTAAGCGGCCTAGTCATGCTAACTCTCAAGCTACATCGACCCCAACAACTGGCAAGCTGTGTTGGTCACTCTGTTAGAAGAAGACACAGAAGAGATGGGTTAGTTAAATAAGGGGGTAAACCGTGCATAAGAATTCAATAAGCTGCATGGATATCACCTTCATTGGTTTATAAAAAATGCCAAACTTAGCATTTCACTATGAGACACGGCATCATTTTTTTTTTTTTTAACTGCTACATTGTCTTTAAGAATACATAAGTACAGTTTATTTTGGGCACATTTCCATTGTGCTGTCCTAAGTCTGCCATGACAGAATGTCAACAGGGGAACTTCAGTGGGAAGCACCTCTTGTACTGATTTTTTTTTTTAATTTCAGTAATGAAGATCACTGAAATGATATAGAGTTTCAAATGCACAAAATAGAATGCTTGATGCCTAAACATCACTAAAACTTACACCACTGAAAATTTGCTGTTCTCCTCCCTTAGATTTTCTTAACAAAACCTAAATAAGAATTAAAATCAGAAGAGTCCTGCACTTTACAGCTGATCAGACCAATTGTTCCTAATAGTTGCGTTTTTATCATTGCTGAGTTATTTGCATGCAAATTCCCCTGCAAATGGATGTTGATCACTGTTTATGTGGTGTTTATCACTGTAAATGCTGTTGTTTGGTGTTCAGCACCATCCTTTAATTCAGGTCAAGATTTGAATGACCGTCAAAAAGGTCGATGCTTCTGTTTGTAATGCACCTGCAGCATACAGGATAGAAACTTTGATCAGCTGGCTCTCTTCACATAGGAGAAGGATTTCATGTAGGAATTAAAAGAATTAAACAACCACAAAAATTTGTAAGTGTTTAATATGAAATTGTTGCTAATGTAGATTGTAGGCATTCCATAGAGGATGGAAAGCAAACATTACTGTGACATTCTGAAAAAAGTGATGTAAGTGTGAAATACAAATGAGAGAGAGTGAACAGCTGGAGGTTGTGATTTAGGTAGTGCTGAACCATTACTTGTGTTATATGAACTATCACTTATAAATGCCTCTGTAGCAGAGAAGGTGGCAAAAATGCATTGCTGATTTTAAAAGTACTTTGGATGAGATGTGGAAAATTCGACCGGTGAGTCTGATGTCTGTACAGGGCAGCGAAGCTGTAGATAAATGTAATGTGCTCAGGAAGAGCTAGCATAGCTTCTGCAGGGGAGAGTCATCTCTTGCAACTCTGCTGTAGTAGTTCCCTGAAGGAATCACTGTTGTGTGCTTGACAAAGGTGATGTAATTGATGTTGACTTTAGAATGCTTTCAGAAATCCCTCCAAAATACTTAAAGAAACCAAACTGGCATAGGATAGAAGGAAAGGTCTTCACAAAGATCAGTAACACTTGAAAAGATAAGAAACAGAAGGTGAAAACATATGTTCAGTTTTCTCAGCACAGGATTTTCACCGGGCAAATTCCACTGATACCTGCATTAAGGCCCGTGCCATTCAATGTAAACAATCTAGGAAACATAGTAACGAGGGAGGTGACAGCATTTGGTGATGGCATTAAGCTGTGCAGACAGTGAAAAAGAAAACTTACTGCAAATAAGAAAGGTCTTGTGACATTAAATAATAAAATGGCAGATTAAATTCACTGTAGAGAAAAGTAAAACAACACAGATGAAAAAAATGATTCTTTATATATGTGGTGAAGAGTTTGGGATTGGCTGTTACCGTCAGGAAAGAGATACTGTAGTTATGAGTATTTTTATGAAAATGTAAGCGCAGTGCTCTGTGGTGATTACGAAAAAGCAGATGGGTGTTAGGAATGATAAAGATGGAATAGGGAACAAAACAAATACCATAACTTTCCTGATCTCAGAAGTCAATAGCAGAAAGAGAAACAAGGAAGATGGCAGTTACAGAATGACTTCACATGAGAAGTGACTGCAGATCTAATGACTCTACAGTCTGTGAAAGTCTGCTGATGAGGGATATAATATGATCTATAAAATAATGAATGACATTGAGATAACAGATAGGGTCCAAGTGATCCTTGTGTTCTCTGGTCTGTGAAAGAAGGGCAGCAAAAGAAACCATCGGGATGTTCAAAACAAAACAAACAACAAAAAGAGGAGTTCACATAGTGTGCATCTGAACTGTGGAGTTCGCTGCTGAAGGATGTTATACATGCCAAAAGGTTTGCGCAGGTTCAAAGCCGTGAAAGAAAACCTATCTAAGTTTGTTAAACACAGTAAGACTTCTAGCTGATAAAGTGAATTCCCCAAGTCACAGACCGCTGGAAGCCGGAGGAGTACTGAGGTAGTCACTACATATTTGCTCTGTTCTTACGCGCTCTTCCCTAAGCATCTACTATTATACCAGTACTGGAGAGAGTAAATAGACTGTTTTTATGTTCTCAGATATTGAAGATTGCAGAGTAATTTTTGTAAGCTGCTAATTTGTGTTTGTACAGTATATAACTAGCTAGAACCTAAGCAAGCCCTTCTGTGTAACTTAGCATTTGGTGACATTAAGATAGAGAAACACACAGATGCTATATTGTGGGACGTGGACAAACAAAAACATGACACAGATACAGATGACAAGATAAAGAAGATGTGTCAGAATGGTGAGGCTGTGGCTTAAGGTTGAGTTCTGCAGTATTCTCTGAGGTCTTAGTTAAAGTATCTTATATCATCAGGGAATTGTTTGAGCTAAAATTGAGTTCAGAACTGTCAATGCAAGAAAGAAAGGGAGATTTTTGTCTCCTACCCGCTGGTAAACCTATGTAATTCTTTTGCCAGTACAGTTTTCTATTTCAGATGAGAGCACTGTTAAGCATTATGATTGCTGAATGGGACAAGTGTGGGATCTGCTGGTAATCAGAGGTAGGGAGAAGAAAATCAGTGAGAAGCACGCCCCTGAAGAAGTGCAGGCCATAGAGCAGCAGAACAGAAGATACCCCTGTTCTCCACTGGTACTTAGATTGTGGAGGGGGTGTGCAGCCTGTGTTATTTCTCTGTGATATGAAGCTACAAACATGTTCTTCCAGAGGGGGAAATAATTTCTGCTACACAGAGGATGAATCCGTTTGACCTTTTTGGAGGAGATTGTTTTGCTGTGGAATTGATGTGGTATTAATCATACAATTGACATTATTATATTATATTACTTTTGATGTTCTGGATGTGGAAATTTTCCTGGATAGCAGGCTTATTTTTAGCTCTACATGTAGGACAAAGGTAGATGAAGTTCACCTGGGTGATAATGGAAGGAGCTGCTTTGACCTTTTTGATGATTAGAGGCCTTTCTAATGACTGAAGGTTTTTTCTGCCAGTTTTTCTATACTTGGCAAGTAGTGTGATAGGCAACTTGCCCTTTTAAAATTGTGTTTTCCTGGGAATCATGAAGGTAATTTTGAGAGGACTTGGATAGTTGTTTTTTCTTCCATCACATGAATGTTTATTTCCCTTGGGAAATGTTCACGCCTTCCCTTAGGTGTCACTATTTGTCGCTGCTAGACTTCCACAGGCTCCATATTTGGCTGAATGGCACAGTTTTGCTCTATACTTCAGGCGTCTTGGCAAGTGTAGTGTGTATAGCCTGCTCTGCCAGTCTGTGCTGCCTCACATACTTGTCTCCCTCCTACATCAGAGAATAGCAGTGACAGCCTGTGTAAGGCTGTTACCAGAGATCTATATTAGTGCAATGTTTGTAAAAGATACCTTGCCAGTAATTTCTTAGTGTGGATTATGTCTTGAAATGGGGTTAATAGTTGTATATACTTATTTTCTTAAAAAAGAGTGCTATTGCTAGTAAGCATGAAATTTCTCAGAAAGCTAATTTGTATGTCTTTAATTTTTAAATTTTTTTTTCTCTCTTCAGTTTTACTTCAGAAAGATTTAGATTCCAATGAGTTTTTCCCTTTCCAGCTCAGCTTTTCTTTCACATAATTATTTTTATTTAAAAAGTTTATTTTATGTTAGTGATGGAAAAAATATTGCTGTCAGCACTTACCGCTTAGATAAGAATTAATTCTTATCTCGAACCATCTATCTGATGGCTTGAGTCGTAATACCGACTTCTAAGCAAGACCATTAATTTCTTCCTGCTTCACGTGACTGCTGTATACTCTGGCATGCTACTTCAAAACTTGTAAAGTTGCCAAAGAGAGAGTTATTTTACCTGCCATGATCCATCTATTCCTACAATGAATATCTAACACTCTCACACCAGGAACATTTGGTTATTTGCAGTTATGTTCATTAGATCTCACTTGTTACGATAGAAGTTGGACTCCTTTGCAAAATGCTCGCTCTGTGCACAGCAAAGGTGGCAAGCTGTGTCTACCACCACATCCTCAGGAGCTTGCTTTGGTAGACAGGAGTTTTAAACAATTCTTAGGGCCTTGATGGGAGATGTGGCTTCTGTGAGGTGCTGAATCCTTACCTTGTTGGTATGGCCCAGCCGCTTTGACAACCAACATTACCCATTCTTGTGGGTGGTGCCAGCTCTCTACAGTTCACAAAGTGATGGGGAGGTTTCCTCTGTTTTCTTGCAGTTTCCAGAGCAGACATCTTGCTGCTAAGTTTATGCTTGCAGAAATCTTAATTATTCTTAAAGGAAGCACAAAAATCTAATGGTTGCAGAAGTTGAACTACCATACTTAAGAAGTTTACAATATTGAATATTTACAAATGATATTAAAATGCAAGTGAAAAAAAGCTAATGAAAGAAAAGAGTAAATGAGTTGTAAAGGTCTAGGTGATTGTTTTGGATTTTTGTTTATTTGTTGTACAATGTGAAGGTATTGAAGAAAATTTCAGTTAGGGTGGAGTCTTTTGTTTTTAATCCAAGAATGACCTAGAGTTATGGGGGTAAAAAAGTAGACCAGACTGACTAGCGGATTACCCAGGGAAAACTGATGGTGGTTTTAACCATGCAAATAGCTAGTCATCTGCAAAGAGGCTGTACTTCCACATTTGCACAGTACTGGCCAACCTGCTCTTAGTAGCAACAAAATGTTATTGATGTTTCAATGTTATTGTATGAGGAGATAGTCAACATACTGGGAATACCAGGAAGAGTGTTTTCTTACTTCGACTGAATGGAAGACAAAGCTCTGTGTCACTTCCAGTATGTATATCTTCAAGTTCAGGAACACTAGAGTAGTGTCATACTGAATTCAGATTTTTGTGTCATACTTAAACTCTATCCGATGTGTTTCAAGAGGGGTACTAATAGCATAGTCTTGTTTTTGCAGAGCAGAGGACACTGGATAAAACCTTTCTAAATGCAAATGGCAGCTGGGTCTATTAAAAGCAGAACAAGTGATCTGTATGGAATGTCAGTGTAACTAATACTTGATTGGTTGTTTTTTGGTTTTGTTTTAATACACAGTCACTGGCCACAGATACTTACACAACTTTTTCTCCTTTTCCTGTGTTAGTGATTTATTTTACCCTACATCTGTACACACATGACTTTGTATCTTTAATCTTGTGTATGTCTTTGGCATTTCACTGAAAGTACATAATTTTCCAAGTACATATTACTAAGATACATAGGTAGAAAATGTAAAACTGTTTCTGACTGTTTCATAGAGTGGACTTAATTAGAAAGGATGTCTGGCCAATTTTTCTCCTCCGTGTTGTTTGGCTCCTGTTGAACCTTGAATTTTAAGGAGTTCTGAGGAAAGCATGAAACAAGAGAATATTTATTTATTGGCTATGGAATTACAATGCTATAAAGAAGCAGTCTGAACATACCTGGTGTCTCTTCTAAATATCTCCAGGAATTAACTATTTATAGATAGTATCATTTGCCACTAATGTTGAAGTATGCTTAGAGATACTGTTCTTCAGAGAACTTGGAACAATGCACCGTAAAAGGTGCACAACAAGAAACAAATCCCTGCCCTGTACACTCCCTACCCACTTATGCAGGGTGATGTTTGGAGTTTTTTTTTTTAATTCTGCTTCTATGAAGTCACTTTATTACTTTAGAGAGTCCTGGTTGATTACTTTTGAGAGATTCAGTTTGACATTACTGCAATGACAGGAAGGGAAGGAATCATGGTGTGTATGGGAGCAGAACAGCAATTTTGCCCTCACCCTTCCTTACCTATTTGAAAATTTCTGGTTCAGTGAATCTGAGAAAAGCATGGATGTTTGTGCAATAGAAGCACTAAGAGCAGATTAGTCAGCATGAGAGTGACTACTTTCTGGTCTCAGATACGCATAGCAAACCAGAGTCTAGTCTTGTGATAATGAGCTTGTTGACCCAAGAGTCTGCTTTTAATATTTTAAGAAACCATTTTCTTTCAACAGCCAAGTTTGTGTCTTCCTACTCAGGATAATCCAATGATACATCTTTGACACAAGCACATTTTTCCCTTGTCTGTAAGTTTGGTTACAACTAGTTTTGTATCAGTATCTGTAGACTGATATATGGGTTTTTTTCCTGTCATGAATTTAGTTGTTCACCATTACTTGCCTGCTTGAATTAAAATAAGATTGCAAGCTGTCTGCCTCAGTGACCTCTTTACCACAAATTATTCTCCAGAGGTAGAATTCTTCAGGAATTCAACTGTGCTTTCTTTAAATATCCTTTGTGCTTGACCCAAGGCCTGTTCAGTTTCACATGGCACTGTACCCCTGCTCCTTGGATCCATCTATTTTGTGTTGCCATGAGGCTGTTATTGTTGCAGCTGTAGGCTGTTTCTGTTGGCTGTCTAAGGACAGTCTGGTGAGAGAGGAAGGAGAAGGAATACTGTTGCGTTGGCAGAAGTGGGGAACTTCGCTTGGGAGTCAGATGACCTTGAAGATAGACTCTGGCTTTCTGTTACCACTGCTTCTACTGCACCGCATGCTCAGCAAGGGAGAGTTGTACCCCAGTATGATGTGGCTGCTGGTCAAGAAAAGTTGAAATAACTCAAGAGAAACCAAGAGGAACTAGAGGAGCAGTTCTCTCTGGGGGCTAGACTTTGAATAGCTCATTGAGTGGCAGATTGGCAGGTCTCCAAATGAGGCTGTCTTTGACTGTACTTGACTGAATAGGATAGATAAGAGCAGGCTGTCAGTCTGGCTTCTGACAGTTGTCATTCTGGAATACCTACTAAACAGGATGAGGTGAATTCAGTTGCCCAAGTATGTTTGAACTCTTGCACAAAATGAGAATTGCTTTCTAAAAGGTTTTTAATGCACCTAATGAGAACCATGACTGGTATGAAAGCAAGGAGTTTACAAAATGCCAGGTAAAACCCTAAATAATTCTCAGCAATACTAGGATCTCTACATTACACGAACTTTTGTCAATTCCTATTACTTGTTCTGTCAACTTTTAGATCTTAGAATAAGATTTCCAGAATTCCTGATCACAATCTGTTTCTACTATCTAGAGAAAAGAAGGCCCAGGAAAATGATCCGTACTTCAGGTCTTTCAGGCCTAGTGTAGTGTGTGTTTTTGTTTGTACAGACAGAAAGGTCAGATGAAGCAGACTTCTATTTGCTATGTTCAGCAGCTGGTTTGATAATATTATTCACTCTTTTTTGATTTCTCGGAGTGTATCTCATTCCAGACAAGATCTTCTCCTTGAGGAAATGCCATAATCTATCAACACTTTAAGAACTTTAATGTTCTCTTTGTGATTGTCTCTCCTTACGGTTTTCAAGGAAAAGATCATTTATTCAGTGATCATACTGCCTTTGCTTGTCCCAGAAGAGTGGTTGAAGAGAATTTGCAATCTTTTACTGCCTTATGTAGCAAGGCAATTCTTTCTCTTCTGTCTCTTCTTGTAGTGTCTCAGAAAGAAATCTCCAAACTCTTTGTTCTTCACCGCCAAAGAACAGAGAAATACAACAGTCTTGCTACCCACAAATCACAGCAGGAAATTAAAAACTCTAGCAGTGGTGTAGTTTTTAGAAAAGTCTTTAAATGGTAATGGAGAAATAAAAAAGGCAAGGAAAAAAAACAACAACAAAGTGGTTCAACAGTTCTACAAGCAGTGGAATTATAATACTTACTCCTTCTCCTTCAACACACTATGTAAAATGTCATTTATCATCTAAAAATGATGAGCTTTATTGTTAGATTCAATTTTGCTTTACAAGTCACTTCAGAGGTAGGACCATGGACCTTCATGTTAAGTCGCTTAATCCTTTTCCTTTCATCTCACCCACATACATCTGGAAATAAAAATATAATTCCAGTGTGGCTACTGTAGAAATTAGCAAGGAGGAATAACTTCCTAACACTGGGTAAAGTCCTAGTGACATTAACTACTCCGCCTGTGATCCATCTTTCAAAGATTCTGTTACCACAGATCTTCCAGGGTGATATTCCAATGGCTTGGGTCTGTCCCTCCTAGAAGGAAGGAAGTGGGCTCTGATCACTTCCAACACCTTCTCATTTTATGGGAGGGAAAGTGACTGTGCTACTCTAAACACTGAATGACCAACGACTATGTCTAAATACTGGGATACACTCAGAGACCTGATCACATGATTGTCCTACTTGAAGACTTGGCCACAGCATACTACATTCCTCTTTCACCCTTCATGTCTGTTTTTCTTCCCATGGGAAGCAAGGTGTGGGGAAAAGTGTGGAGGAAGACAGAAAGTTTGTGAACACGTGTCTTGACATGGGGTCAGGATGCAGACAGAGACTGCAACTAGACCAAACGGCTGGGAAGGGCTTCCAGATTCTGCAGTTTAGATACATGAAACATTGAATAGAAGAAAGTGTTAAAGAAGTTGCTGCTAGAAGCATGTACAAGGAGTGTGGCAGTGGAGTCCTTTTTAACAGATGCAAAAACTTAGGGAGTTTCAGCAGAAATAGTGAAAGTCACTGGTTTAACTTGTCCATGACTTGCCATTTAAAATTATCTCAGTAATTTGAGGTTGTTTATGGGGTACCTTCCTCAGATCCTCTCACTTAGTGCAGGGATTTAATAATGGATCCTTTATGGAAATCAGGTTGTCCTGGGTTTGGCCAGAACAGGGTTAATTTTCACCGGAATCCAGGAAGGGGCACAGCCGGGGGGTGGGGGCTGACCCCACCTGGCCAAACAGAGCCCGGTATTCCATACCATGTGACGTCACGC
>Ga0065711_1050521_pt1 | contig 10790 bp, 8 predicted proteins | sample Hoacrofraction12_FD_59098 | JGI IMG/M metagenome (GOLD analysis project Ga0065711, IMG submission 59098) | Hoatzin crop microbial communities from Cojedes, Venezuela - Epithelial fraction 12 v2 (version 2) | ecosystem: Host-associated > Birds > Digestive system > Esophagus > Crop | place... | reverse complement strand
ACGCCGTACATGCCAGCGGGTGCAGCTGAATGGCTTTACCCTCTATCAGTTTGGGCTGGAACGCCTGGATACCCAAGCGGTGCAGCGTCGGCGCGCGGTTGAGCAACACGGGATGGCCCTTCATCACGTTCTCCAAGATATCCCAAACGACCGGCTCTTTGCGGTCAACAATCTTCTTGGCTGACTTCACGGTCTTGACGATGCCGCGCTCGATGAGTTTGCGGATGACGAACGGCTTGTAGAGCTCTGCCGCCATGTCTTTAGGCAGACCGCATTCGCCCATCTTCAGCTCGGGACCTACCACAATCACCGAACGTGCGGAATAGTCCACGCGCTTACCGAGCAGGTTCTGACGGAAGCGACCTTGCTTACCCTTGAGGCTGTCCGAGAGGGATTTGAGCGGGCGGTTGGCGTCGCTCTTCACCGCCGAACTCTTGCGGGAGTTGTCCAGCAAGGAGTCAACGGCTTCCTGAAGCATACGCTTTTCGTTGCGCAGGATGACTTCGGGCGCCTTAATCTCAATCAGTCGTTTCAGACGGTTGTTGCGGATGATGACGCGACGATACAGGTCGTTGACGTCACTGGTCGCGAAACGGCCGCCATCGAGCGGAATGAGGGGACGGAGCTCCGGCGGAATAACGGGGAGCACCTTCAAAATCATCCACTCGGGTTTGTTAATCGAAGCGCTCTTGCGGAAGCTCTCAACAACTTGCAGGCGCTTCAGCGCTTCGGTCTTGCGCTGCTGAGACGTCTCCTTGAACGCGCTGTCGCGCAGGCTGTTCGCGAGCGAGTTCAGGTTCAATTCGCTCAACAGGTCGTAAATCGCTTCCGCACCCATTTTTGCGCGGAACTTGTTGGGGTCATCGTTGTCGAGCGACGCGTTGTCCTTAGGCAGACGCGACAGCAGGTCGAGGTATTCATCCTCGGTCAGCAAGTCGAGCTTGTTGATTTCCTTGCCTTCGGCGTCGGTCAGAGCTACATAATTGCCCTTCGCGTCTTTCATCTTGCCCGGGCTGATGACGATATAGCGCTCGTAGTAAATCACCATGTCCAATTTCTTGGTGGGCAGACCCAACAGGTAACCAATCTTGTTAGGCAGCGAGCGGAAATACCAGATATGCGCCACGGGAACCACCAGCTGAATGTGACCGCAACGCTCGCGGCGCACCTTCTTCTCAGTAACCTCCACACCGCAATGGTCGCAAACAATCCCCTTGTAGCGGATGCGTTTGTATTTTCCGCAGTGGCACTCGTAATCCTTGACCGGACCGAAAATGCGCTCGCAGAACAGACCATCGCGCTCGGGTTTGTAGGTGCGATAGTTGATGGTTTCGGGCTTTAACACCTCACCATAAGAGTTTTCCAGAATTTCGTCGGGCGATGCCAGCGAAATGGTAATCTTGGTGAAGTTGGTTTTTTGCTTGGAATCTTTTTTGATAAAAGCCATATCTTTTTTTGTTTAATTAGAAGTTAGGAGTTAGGAGTTAGGAGTTTTTCTCACTCTCGCTTTTACACGACGGGAGGCAGGGGAAAATTACTCAAGGCGAACGCTCAAGCAGAGGCCGCGCAACTCGTGCAGCAGCACATTGAGCGATTCGGGAATGCCCGGGGTGGGCATCGGTTCGCCTTTGACGATGGCTTCGTACGCTTTGCTGCGTCCGTTGACATCGTCACTCTTAACTGTCAGGATTTCCTGTAACACGTGGCTGGCGCCGAAGGCTTCGAGCGCCCAAACCTCCATCTCACCAAAACGCTGACCACCGAACTGGGCTTTACCGCCGAGCGGCTGCTGCGTGATGAGCGAGTACGGGCCAATGCTACGCGCGTGCATCTTATCCTCTACCATGTGGCCTAACTTCAAGAAGTAGGTGACGCCGACAGTGGCTTTTTGGTCGAAGGGCTCGCCCGTGGCTCCGTCGTAGAGCTGAGTGCGGCCGCCGCGAGGCAGACCGGCTTTGTCGGTCCAGGCGTTCAGGTCATCCAGGCTTGCACCGTCGAAAATCGGGGTCGCAAACTTCACGCCCAACTCGTAACCTGCCCAGCCTAATACGGCTTCGAAAATCTGACCGAGGTTCATACGCGACGGCACGCCCAACGGGTTGAGCACGAGGTCCACCGTAGTACCATCGGCGAGGAACGGCATGTCCTCTTGACGTACGACGCGCGAAACGATACCCTTGTTACCATGGCGACCTGCCATCTTATCGCCCACGCCGATTTTGCGCTTCTTGGCGATGTAAACCTTAGCCAGCTGCATGATGCCGGAGGGCAGCTCGTCGCCTACGCTGATGTCGATGCGGCGGCGCTTGAGTTGTGCCTCGATGGCTTTGCTGTGGCGCAGGTAGTTCATGATACATTGACGAATCATGTCGTTGCGATGCGCGTCGGTGGTCCACTTGGTGGTGTTCACCACGTCGAAGTCCTCAATGCTGTTGAGCAACTCGGCGGTGAACTTCTTGCCCTTGGGCACCAGTTCGGTGTCCAGATAGTCCTTCACGCCCTGCGAGGTGCGACCCTCGGTGAGGGTGAGCAGCTTCTCGATGAGCTGGGCGCGCAAGGCGTCTTGTTTCTCCTTAAATTCCGCCTCGATGCGTTGCAATTCGGGGTCTTCGCCACGACGACGGTTCTTCACCGCGCGGGCAAACAGACGCGTGCCGATGACAACGCCCTTCAGCGACGGGTTGGCTTTCAGCGAAGCGTCTTTCACGTCCCCCGCCTTGTCGCCGAAGATCGCGCGCAGCAACTTCTCCTCGGGGGTGGGGTCACTCTCGCCCTTAGGCGTGATTTTACCAATCAGGATGTCGCCCGGGATGACGTGGGCGCCGACACGGATAATGCCGCGCTCGTCCAGGTCCTTCGTGGCGTCCTCGCTGACGTTGGGGATGTCGTTGGTCAGCTCTTCCATGCCGCGCTTGGTCTCGCGCACTTCGAGGCTGTATTCGTCAACGTGTACCGAGGTCAGAATGTCCTCGCGAACGACGCGCTCGTTAATCACGATGGCATCCTCGTAATTGTAACCCTTCCAAGGCATGTAAGCCACCTTGAGGTTGCGACCCAGAGCGAGCTCGCCCGCTTGGGTGCTGTAACCCTCGGTGAGGATGTCGCCCTTGCTGACGCGCTGACCTTTCTGGCAAATCGGCTTCAGGTCGATGGTCGTGCTCTGGTTGGTCTTGCGGAACTTCGGCAGGTGGTATTCCTTCACCGGCTCGTCGAAGCTGACGAATTGCTCGTCGTCGGTGCGGTCGTAACGGATGCGAATCACATCGGCATCCACATACTCGATAACGCCCTCGCCCTCAGCTGCGATCTGCGTGCGGCAGTCGGTGGCAAGACGTTGCTCAATGCCGGTGCCGACAATCGGCGCCTCGCTGTTGAGCAGGGGCACTGCCTGGCGCATCATGTTCGCGCCCATCAGCGCGCGGTTGGCGTCGTCGTGCTCCAAGAAGGGAATCAGCGCCGCGGCAATCGAAGCAATCTGTTGGGGCGACACATCCATGAGCTGCACGTTCTCGGGCGCTTCAACGGGGAAGTCGGCGTCCAGACGGGCTTTTACGGTATCGCGGACAAAGCTGCCATCTTCGTTCAGCGGCGCGTTGCCCTGCGCGATGACGTTGCCCTCTTCTGCCTCGGCGGTGAGGTAAACAATATCGTCGTTGTTCAGGTCCACCTTGCCGTTCTCCACCTTGCGGTAGGGCGTCTCGATGAAACCTAAATTGTTGATTTTCGCATAGACACACAGCGAGCTGATCAGACCGATGTTAGGACCTTCAGGGGTCTCAATCGGGCAGAGGCGACCGTAGTGCGTGTAGTGAACGTCGCGCACCTCGAAACCGGCGCGCTCGCGCGACAGACCGCCGGGGCCGAGCGCCGACATACGGCGTTTGTGCGTAATCTCAGCCAACGGGTTGGTCTGGTCCATGAATTGCGACAGCGCGTTGGTGCCAAAGAACGTGTTAATCACGCTCGAAATCGTCTTGGCGTTAATCAGGTCGATGGGCGAGAACACCTCGTTGTCGCGCACATTCATGCGCTCGCGGATGGTGCGTGCCATACGTGCCAAACCTACGCCAAACTGGTTGTACAACTGCTCGCCGACAGTGCGGACGCGGCGGTTGCTCAGGTGGTCAATGTCGTCCACCTCGGTCTTGCTGTTAATCAAGCCGATGAGGTACTTGATGATTTCGATAATGTCCTCACGCGTGAGCACGCGGGTGTCGGGCGAGGTGCTCAAGCCCAACTTGCGATTGATGCGGAAACGACCAACCTCGCCAAGGTCGTAACGCTTGTCGCTGAAAAACAGGTTGTTAATCACGTCGCGCGCCGTCTGGTCGTCGGGCGGATCGGCGTTGCGCAACTGCTGATAGATATAGTTGATAGCCTCTTTCTCGCTGTTGCAGGTGTCGCGATTGAGGGTGTTGAAGATAATCTGATAGTCGCCGGTGTTGACGTCCTCGCGGTGCAGCAACAACGTCTGCGCGCCGGATTCGATGATTTCCGAAATCACCTCCTCGGTAATCTCAGCATCACGGTCAATCACCACCTCGTTACGCTCGATCGACGACACCTCGCCGGTATCTTCGTCAACGAAATCTTCTACCCACGAACGCAGCACGCGCGCGGCGAGCTTGCGGCCTATGGCTTTCTTCAAATTGGTTTTGGTCACCTTAATCTCCTCTGCCAAACCGAAGATCTTGATGATATCATTATCGGTCTCTAAACCGATGGCGCGCAGCAACGTGGTGACGGGCAACTTCTTCTTGCGGTCGATGTACGCGTACATCACGTTGTTGATGTCAGTGGCAAACTCTATCCAAGAGCCCCTGAACGGAATGATGCGGGCTGAATACAACTTGGTGCCGTTCGCGTGCATGCTCTGACCGAAAAATACACCGGGCGAACGGTGCAGCTGCGACACAACAACGCGCTCAGCGCCATTAATCACGAACGTGCCCTTATCCGTCATGTACGGAATCGTGCCCAGATACACATCCTGAATCGCCGTGGCAAAATCCTCGTGGTCCGGGTCGGTGCAGTACAGCTTCAACTTGGCTTTCAGAGGCACACTATACGTTAAACCACGGTCGAGACATTCCTCAATCGTGTAACGCGGCGGGTCAATAAAATAATCAAGAAATTCAAGGACAAAGTTGTTCCGAGTGTCGGTAATAGGGAAATTCTCGGAAAATACTTTATAGAGTCCCTCGTTTTTTCGTTTTTCAGTTGGTGTATCTAACTGCAAAAAGTCCCTGAACGACTGTAATTGCACATCCAAAAAGTCAGGATAAGGATACGGATTGCGAACACGCGCAAATGATACTCTCGGTTGTTTGGTAACTGACATTGAAAAAAATGATATTTAGTGAACTCGATTTAGTTATGATGGAGATTATAAGAACGCCGGCACATCGCTAACGTATTAGAAATCATTACGATACACGCAGGCAGATGTGCCGGCGACCAGAGCTATCCGTAACCCCAAAATGGGGCTGACGGATTTTTGACACGAAAGGGTTAAGAATCACCACGGTGGCGAAGATTCTTAACCCGGACACCTAATTTATAGGTATCTTATTTAATCGTGATCTTAGCGCCAAGCGATTCGAGTTCTTGCTTGAGAGCGTCGGCTTCGTCCTTGGTTGCGCCTTCCTTGATGGGAGCGGGAGCACCGTCCACCAATTCCTTAGCTTCCTTCAGACCTAAGCTGAGCAACTCTTTCACCTTCTTGATGATCTGCAGTTTCTGGTCGCCAAACGACTCCAGAACTACGTCAAACGAAGTCTTCTCTTCTTCGGCTGCAGCGCCGCCTGCGGCAGCGGGACCGGCAGCAACAGCAACAGCTGCAGCGGCGGGTTCGATACCATAATCTTCTTTCAAAATGTTAGCCAACTCGTTAACCTCTTTTACGGTAAGCGATACTAACTGTTCTGCAAAAGCTTTTAAATCTGCCATTTTAGTATAATTTTAATTGTTTGTTTAATCTAATAAAAAATAATCTCTCTTTGTTTATTCTTCTTTCTTGGATAACGTTTCCAAAATTCCGTGCAACTTGCTGCCACCCGACTGCAATGCAGATACCACATTCTTGGCAGGCGATTGCAACAATGCCACAACGTCGGCGATGAGCTCGTTCTTGCTCTTCAAGCTTGCCAGCGCGTTCAGGTTGCTCTCTCCTACGAATACGGTCTCCTCAACGAAAGCCGCCTTCAATGCGGGGATGGTTTCCTTCTTTCCACGGAACTCTTTGATTAACTTCGCGGGAGCATTGCCCGTGTTGCACAGCATCAACGTGGTGCTGCCCGCCAAGCTGTCGTACAAACCGGAGTAGTCAACGTCCGACTGCTCCATGGCTTTCTTCAGCAACGTGTTCTTAACCACCATCAACTTTACGCCTGCCTTGAAAGCAGCACGACGCAAGTCAACAGTGCGTTCAGCGTTCAGCGAAGTGGTCTCGGTCAGATAAATCGTGTTGTACTGCGACAACGTCTCTTTTATCTTCTCAATCAATAAACCTTTATCTTCCTTCTTCATAGTTGTAAATCATTTTTTAATTACTAGGCTTCCACGGTCTTCGGGTCAATCTTGAGGCCCTTGCTCATGGTGCTCGAAAGATAAATGCTCTTGATGTACGTACCCTTGGCTGCTGCCGGTTTCAGCTTGATCAGCGTGTTGATGAACGCTTTCGCGTTCTCCTTAATCTGCTCAGGCGTAAACGACACCTTGCCTATCGAGGTATGTACAATACCACCCTTATCGACCTTGAAGTCGATTTTACCTTGCTTCACTTCTTTAACAGCCTTCGCCACATCCGGAGTGACAGTGCCACTCTTGGGGTTAGGCATCAAACCGCGAGGACCAAGCACACGGCCCAGAGGACCTACCTTGCCCATAATCTGCGGTTGAGTGATGATCACATCTACGTCGGTCCATCCACCTTTGATCTTGTCGATGTATTCGTCTAAACCTACGTAGTCGGCGCCGGCTTCTTTAGCCGCAGCCTCTGCCTCCGGACCGCAAAGCACGAGTACACGCACTTGCTTGCCGGTGCCATGAGGAAGCGATACCACGCCACGCACCATCTGGTTGGCCTTGCGAGGGTCGACACCAAGACGTACGTCGATATCTGCCGAAGCGTCAAATTTCGTGAAAGTAATCTCTTTCAACAACGCTGCGGCCTCGTCAAGGGTGTACGTCTTCCCGGCTTCAATCTTGGCATTAGCCAACTTCTGATTCTTTGTAAGCTTTCCCATTGTAATTGAAGTTTTTAAACGTTTTCAGGGAATTCACCCTTAACTGTGATACCCATACTTCTTGCTGTGCCGGCAACCATGCGCATGGCAGATGCCAGTGTAAAACAGTTCAAATCAGGCATTTTGTCTTCTGCAATCGCCTTCACCTGATCCCAGGTCACCTGAGCCACCTTGCGGCGGTTGGGCTCGCCGGAACCACCCTTAATCTTCGCTGCCTCGAGCAACTGCACGGGCACCGGAGAAGTCTTAACGACAAAGTCAAAACTCTTGTCGGCATAATAGGTGATGACCACCGGTAAAACCTTGCCGGGTTTGTTCTGGGTGCGGGCATTGAATTGCTTGCAAAAATCCATGATGTTAATACCCTTAGAACCCAGAGCGGGACCTACGGGAGGCGATGGATTTGCCGCACCGCCTTTAATCTGCAATTTGATCTGTCCAGCAATTTCTTTAGCCATTGTTTCTAATTAATTTACAGTTAAAACATTTATTACGCCAGCGCTGCCTGAACGCGATGCCCCTTTACGTAACACTTTCCGGGCACCGCACGCGTGCCAAACATCACTCGCGCTCTACTTGCGAATTGTCCAACGTCAGGGGAGTGTCCCTGCCAAACACCTTCACCATCACCTTCAACTCGTGACGCTCACGGTTGACCTCGGTGATTTCGCCGTTGAAGCCGCTGAACGGACCCGAAGTGACCTTCACGCTCTCGCCTACAACATAGTCGTTGGCGGTCTCGCTCTGCTCGTTGAGGTCCTCAGCGCGGCCCAGCATAACCATGATCTGCGACTCGGGCACAGGCTCGGGACGCTTCTCGTTCTCGCGCGAACGCACGAAGTTGATTACGTTGGGAGTGCATTGCAGTGTGTTCTCCACCTCTCCTTTTAGCTCGGTCTGCACAAACACATAACCCGAGAAAAGAACGCGCTCCTTGAGCACCTTCTTTCCGTTACGCGTCGCATAGACTTTCTCGGTAGGCACCAAAATCTGGGAAATATAACGAGCCAGCTCAGGATTGTTGTTCTGAGCACGTTCGATGCTTTCCTTAACTTTCAATTCTTTACCGGATATGGTACGCAAAATGTACCACTGTTTCTTTCCCTCTGACATGGCGGGTTCCTTGAGCTACTTAGAAGTTTGGTTAAACATTATGGAGGTTATCTTGGAAGCAACTGCCTGACGGCTGCTCGCCTTCCGGCGAATAACTTACAGGCTGTAAACAAACCTCATGATGCTCTCGAATGCGAGGTCAATCACCCAAATCACCAGTGCCAGAATGACGGAAGCTACCATTACTATCACGGTGCTGTTGGCGAGCTCGCTCTTCGTCGGCCAGGACACCTTATGAACGAGTTCGTTATAAGACTCCTGAATATCCGCAAATATTTTCTTAAAGAATTTCATTGTTTTGTGTTACTTAAACTTGCACGGGAAGTAAGGCTCGAACTCACGACCTACGGTTTTGGAGACCGTCGCTCTACCAACTGAGCTATTCCCGTAAATCAACACAAGTGAGCTCGTTCACGCGGCTGCGCGCGCCGCCCACTTGTGTTGCATTGCTTTATCCGTAGAACTGACTATCTATTAGTCGTCCAGAATCTTCGTGATCTGACCCGAACCAACGGTGCGGCCACCTTCGCGGATAGCGAAACGCAGACCTTCGCTGCAAGCAACCGGAGTGATCAACTTGACGTCGATTTCCACGTTGTCGCCGGGCATTACCATCTCAACGCCTTCGGGGAGCATGATCTCACCAGTCACGTCGAGCGTGCGGATGTAGAACTGAGGACGATAGTGGTTGTGGAACGGAGTGTGACGACCACCCTCTTCTTTCTTCAACACGTAGATCGAAGCCTTGAAGTGATCGTGAGGTTTCACGCAACCCGGGTGGCAGATAACCATACCACGCTTGATCGTCTTGTAGTCGATACCGCGGAGCAACAGACCTACGTTGTCGCCAGCCTCGCCTTCGTCCAAAATCTTGCGGAACATCTCAACGCCGGTAACAACCGATTTCATCTCAGCGCCAAGACCCATGATTTGAACTTCGTCGCCAACCTTCACAACGCCGGTTTCGATACGACCGGTGGCAACAGTACCACGACCGGTGATCGAGAACACGTCCTCAACAGGCATCAAGAACGGTTTGTCGCGATCGCGCGGAGGCAGAGGAATCCACTCGTCAACAGCGTCCATCAGATCCAGAACGGTCTGCTCCCACTTGGGCTCACCGTTCAGCGCACCAAGAGCCGAACCCTTGATAACGGGCGTGTTGTCGCCGTCGAATTCATATTCGTTGAGCAGCTCGCGAACGTCCATCTCAACGAGCTCAATCATCTCGTCGTCAACGTCGGGAGAGTCACACTTGTTGATGAAGATAACCAAACGCGGAACGTTCACCTGACGGGCGAGCAGGATGTGCTCGCGAGTCTGCGGCATAACGCCGTCAGTAGCAGCTACTACCACGATAGCACCGTCCATCTGGGCAGCACCCGTAACCATGTTCTTTACATAGTCGGCGTGTCCCGGGCAGTCAACGTGTGCATAGTGACGATTCTTCGTTTCATACTCAACGTGAGCCGTGTTGATGGTGATACCACGCTCTTTCTCCTCGGGAGCGTTGTCGATACTGTCGAACGAGCGAACGCTGTCAGCCGAGATGTCGCCTTGCTTTGCCAATACCATGGTGATGGCAGCCGTCAAGGTAGTTTTACCGTGGTCAACGTGACCAATCGTACCGATGTTAACATGCGGTTTTGTTCTTTCGAAATGCTCTTTAGCCATAACTTTGTCTTGTCTTTTAGTTATTGATTTGTTTAGGATTAAATTGCTTTGGTTTTGAGCATAAATCACTCCGCCTTCTGTGATGTCAAGTACCCCCTTAATCAGCGAAAGGCGAAGTGCGTTATGTCGTCTTAGAGCCGATGGCGGGAATTGAACCCGCGACCTCTTCCTTACCAAGGAAGCGCTCTACCCCTGAGCTACATAGGCGATATGAGTCCATTTTTTGAGCGGAAGACGAGGCTCAAACTCGCGACCCTCAGCTTGGAAGGCTGATGCTCTATCAACTGAGCTACTTCCGCAAAAAAACAAGTGGGTAGAGATGGATTCGAACCACCGAAGCGATGACGCAGCAGATTTACAGTCTGCCCCATTTGGCCACTCTGGAATCTACCCATTGTGTTTCTTCTGAGCCTCTTGTCGGATTCGAACCAACGACCCCGAGATTACAAATCACGTGCTCTGGCCAACTGAGCTAAAGAGGCATTGTGTCGCCCATCGAGACCGGACGGAGGCTCATAAGCGGGTGCAAAGTTAGATACTTTTTTTTAATTGACAAAAACTTTCGCACTTTTTTTTCAAAAAAATTGTTTTTACCCCCTCCTCCCCTCCCCTCGCCCACATTATATATTATATCCCCACAAGATTTTTTTAGCTGGATGACCTCGTACGCCGGAGGCGTTCACCTTAGGGCGCAGCGTGAGAAGAGACCCTCGAAGAGGGTCAATTTAGGGCGCAGCCCGTTTAATAGCCCCAGGC
>Ga0065711_1050520_pt1 | contig 10790 bp, 5 predicted proteins | sample Hoacrofraction12_FD_59098 | JGI IMG/M metagenome (GOLD analysis project Ga0065711, IMG submission 59098) | Hoatzin crop microbial communities from Cojedes, Venezuela - Epithelial fraction 12 v2 (version 2) | ecosystem: Host-associated > Birds > Digestive system > Esophagus > Crop | place... | reverse complement strand
CAGACATGCGTGAAAGATATTTACATATGCTAATTAGTTCCTAGAAATATAATGAATAATTACCTGTGTGATTGTATTTAACCTGAAGCAACAGGGTGTCTGGCACGCACGTTTGGAGGAGAAATCCCCCGTGTGCCCGGCACCGCAATAAAGAATACCTGCTTAACAGTATATATTGTACTGTTAGGTTTTTCTTACCAGATCTTCGAATCAGTACTGGGCATAAACCCCCCCCGAAACCTCAGAATTTCTTACTATCACTATTTGACTCTTGCCTTCACAAAGGTTACAGGCCAGCTCACCTGTGGCAGGACAGGTGATTCCTGAGCGAGCAGCACTTGCAGATGTGCACCTAAAGAGACTTCAAGTAACGATACAGTTCACCATTGCTTACTCCTGAACAGAAAACAGCCTTGACCCTATTTTGAGCATGAACCAATACCAGCTGGCTAGGAGGCAAACGCTGCCTCAGCTAACTGCTCCTGTAATCCTGGCAACAGGAAATCAATTTTGCAAAGTGCATTTTGACAAATATAAATCACTCCTGAGTCTACGGCAAAGGCTGACAAGTCACTCGATGCCCAGCACTTACCTGGTGCAGCAGTCCTCTGAAAGGAGATGTGCTAGAAAAATGCTTCTTTTTTGAACAGAAGTTGGAAAACTGTAACTCCGCAATCTGCAGCAGTAAAAGTAAAGGACAGCTCTGATCCTGCAAGTGGTAGCAGGCAGGCAGGTGTCTCTCCTACCTGAAGCCTTTTGCGTGAAGACCATAATTATCTGTTTGAGCACCTCCTAATTATATCAGGAGACTGTGCACGTAGGAGCCAATATGCAGCTGACACAACTTGTGTCATTTTACTTTCCGTACATTTTGCCCTTAATTGCAAAGGTTGCTTTCGTTTTTTATTCCTAATACCTGCTATCTGTCCTCGGGGAGGCACTTCCCAGCGCATTAGACAGCTAAGAACCCAGAGGCCATGCCAAAACTGAAATAACGCTGTGAAGTGAACCGAGTGCTTGGTTTCACGGTTTTAGTAGTGTCTTTATCCACTGGCTCTCTGAGAAGCTCTGTACTCTAAAGAGCTCTGCAAAGCACTCAAGAAGGAGAACAATGAACTTTTAAGTTCCTCAGCTGAGCAAAATAGACTAAAAAAGGCATCATCATGCCATTGCCCAGATCATTGTAGTCCTGAAGATGGAAACTGGTTTCTTTTACTGGGGATCAGTGTCAGATGTTTTGTTCTACCAGTAGAGGCCGCTTACACTGAAGCAAGCTTAACTTTTTATATTGCCTTTCTCTGCTCTCGATCTCCATTTCAGTCGTGACTTTCAAAGGAGTCCTGAGTACTGCACCAAGGAGAGCTGAAGTGTTTCCTACCAGTACACAATGCTTGCGGGATGGCTGCGAGTCTACAGACACCACGTTCACATACCCTAGCAATTTGGTTGGTGTAAGATTGTCCGGCGCAGATTTAAGACTTGGGAGAAAGCACCCCACTCCTCTCCACATATTGTCTCTCTGGAGCTGCTCCTTGCACAGAGACCTTGGCTGAGCCCATACTGAGCAGGCACACCGAGTTGATGGATCCTCTCCCAAATTTCAGTGTCTGCAACACCGGCACAAGAGAGTGAGACCAACTGAGGAATGCAGCATGCAACCTTCATTTCTTACATGGACAGACCAGATTCAGGTGCCTGAACCAAGACTTGTCTGTGGGAGTGAGAAGACTCCACCAGCACAGCATCTATTTCAGAACTAGACCATAATATATCTTTCCAGTTACAAGCAATTTTAAATAGGATGCAAGACTGAAAGTTTCTGCCAAGAAATTGAGAACAAGAACCATTCCAGGCAGACGTGAGTCTCATAGACTGAGCCCAGAAAACCCCCTTCAACTCAAGTAAAGATTACAACCACCCGAAATTCATCTGCGTTGGAGCGTCTTGTACTGATGCCATTCTCTAATAATATGCTATGATTAAATCATATCAGTGTTTGTGGTACCAGATTAAACCATTTTTAAAAGACATGCTTGCGCTTTGCCTATCTTTTCTTTGCAGGGTACTGCTAGGGGCAAAATAGCTGCACGGGAAAGATGAAGGCAGGTAAGTCATTTCTGATGACAGTTGCCCTGCTTGCAAGTTACTTAAGCTGCTGCTTGTCAGCAGCCCATAGTACAGTAACAATTAAATAGTCATTAGTAACCTACCTGTATTACAATATATTGCTTTCTAAATTGTCTTCCATAAAAAATTTCAATCAGTTTAACTGATGGTGAATTTTGAAGTCTATGGTACACTGCTATTAAGATAATTTGGTACAAAGGAAGGGCTGGCATGGATCTGATACTTCTCAGAGGGCCCAACTTTAATTAATTTAAACTTGCAAATTGATTATGATTCACTTGAAAATGTTCAGAAAGTGCATTCTGTTCCCTGAGAGTAAGAACAGCCATTTTGGGAGAGAGTGTGATGTCTGTTTCATATGGTGCAGAAAGCCTGGGACCCAAGAAAAACCGCCAAGCCCAATTCAAAAATACTTCAGCGTTGCAAACTTCTGGTTGCATCACCAGTCTCCTAAAACCTCCTCAATTATCAGTGCCAATCTGGAAGAGGGATGAATCCTGATTACAGGAGGAGCCTGGGTGAGACTCCACGACAGACTTTCAGTCCTGTAAATATAGCTGGGATGAGTCTGATCCTAAGAGACTAAGCCACAAGCTCTATCAAAATACCAGTAGATTCAGGGAGGGTTTAGAAAATGGAATATTGCTCTGCATCTTGGCTCACCATTCTGCCCACCGCTGGTGACTCACTGCAGGGTGTGCCGGAGCCAGCCTTGCATGGGGCACGGCATGTAAACGCTCCTAGCAGTGGGTAATAAATACCTGTTTGACTCTGTCCTACCATCCACAACGGAACCACTCCCACTGAATGAAACAGGCTTCCGCTCTCCCTGGTCATCCCCTGGAACGAGGAGGGGACGTTTATGAATCACTGAGCTTGGGTGACCAACTTTCTATCCTATTACCTGGCTTTCCTTATTGAAAGCAGGCTGGTGAGGTACATGGTTGTGAGACAACTGTGCCGCACTGCACGTATCTTCCCTCCCAGCATCAGGAAAAAGGACTTCCCAGAATGAGAGTTAAAAATAGCTGGTTTGCCTTAAAGGGCGTATTCACTTTGAAACATGGAAAACAAGTCTTAGCTGCCACCTCTAATATGACAGGCATCTTCATCAGTCTGTTCCTTGTCAAAATACCTACTGCCCTGCTCTTTCTTCTCCACCTTAACTTTTACTATTTGAAATTGTAGATGCTTTTCACCACTTTATAAGAAGCTCGGGGGGAGAGAGGGCAGATACTGCCTTCTAAATGACATTAAAACCAGCCTTATTCATACCAAAAACGCGCTTCAAGGTTATTTCTTGACATCTGTTGCAGCCCGGCCTTTCCTCCGACATTTGTCACTCCAGAATTGTTTCAGCCCCCCCGACACCCTCTTCTAGCCCCGCTCCATGCTCACCCACCCAAGCGCGGGCAGGCTGGCCACATCCTTCCGGCGCTGAGGTGACCGGGCAGCCCAGCGTGGGAGCTGAGCATCGGCACTGGCAAGGCTCTGGGGAGAAGTGGCTGGAAAGCTACCCAGCAGAAAACAACCTTGGGTGCTGGTTGACAGCCGGCTGAACATGAGCCAGCAGTGTGCCCAGGTGGCCAAGAAGGCCAGCAGCATCCTGGCTTGGATCAGGAATAGTGTGGACAGCAGGAGTAGGGAGGTGATCGTGCCCCTGTACTCAGCACTGGTGAGGCCGCACCTCGAGCACTGTGTTCAGTTTTGGGGTCCTCACTACAAGAAGGACATTGAGTTGCTGGAGCATGTCCAGAGAAGGGCAACGAGGCTGGTGAAGGGTCTAGAGAACAAGTCTTATGAGGAGCGGCTGAGGGAGCTGGGGCTGATTAGTCTGGAGAAGAGGAGGCTGAGGGGAGACCTTCTTGCTCTCTGCAACTACCTGAAAGGAGGTTGTAGTGAGGCAGGTGTTGGTCTCTCCTCCCAAGTAACTAGCGATAGGATGAGAGGCAATGACCTCACGTTGCATCAGGGGAGGTTTAGATTAGATATTAGACAAAATTTCTTTGCTGAGTGGTCAGATGTTGGAACGGGCTGCCCAGGAAGGTGGTTGAGGTGTTTTAAAAAGTGCAGATGTGGCACTTTGGGATATGGTTTAGTAGGCATGGTGGTGTTGGGTGGATGGCTGGACTTGACGATCTTAGAGGTCTTTTCCAACCTATGATTCTATGATTCTATGATTCTATGGCAGGGCAGGTGCCCGAGCTCGGCGCTCTCAGAGGCAAAGTGCATCCTTCCAGACACAGCATTTCATCAGCGGTGGTAATGAGCCAGTTGGGAATACTTAACTGGGAAGTGGTAGATTCGCTATCACACGCAGTTATTAAATCAAGACTGTGGCTTTCTAAAGTACGCCTTTCTAGCACAAACAGGGCATTACGCACTTGGTAAAGAATTTGTGGGCAGAGCACCTTATGCTTGAACACAGAGGCTAGAGAAGATGGCTTTAATAATCTCTTCTGACTCCAAAAATCTAGGAATCTAACATCATTGGTTACCATTTTCTTTACACCAAAGATCTGCTTGATGCTTCTGGGAATCCATTAAAGCTTAAAAGCGTGTCAAGCTTAGAAAACTAGCGTGCTATTTCCAGCTGCTTTCCCCAGAATTTCACATTAATCCTTTCCCTGGCCCTGAGCAAGCCTTGCCACTTTTCTTCCGAGCCACTTGAGCAAGGAGCATGGTTGGTCTGCTTCTCTCTACAGCTCCTTATGGGCTCCCCGCTTGCTGGGAGAAGCAACTGGAGGAACTGGGAAGCTTTCCTTGCCATTCCCTGACATGAGTATAAGCATTTCTTCACAAGTCTGGAAGCCGGCACCACAATTCACATTGAAGAAGCAGCTGACACGACCAAGCAGAGACTACCAGGCCTGCAAACAGCTTGCAGATTTAAGTGATAGCCTAAATAAGAACCACTCTGATTGTCATTCATAACAAAGCCAAAAAGCTAGCGTACAGAAGTGCCAAGCAGGAGACAGTGCTTGCTATCTGGCTGCCAAGGACGGGACCTGGTTGAACACCTCCCCCCCCAGCACAAACCCACCCCAGCAGCGAGAAACATGAGCAATTCTGCATCGTGCTGATGAAGTTCTTAATCTACATGTCACCCAAGCTGAACTGCAAAACACGTCTGCCTGCCCTAGTTATCAAATGACCTGAAATTCAGCACGATCAACTGCCATAACAGCTGGTTCATTGACAACGGAGAAACTCCTGCCTGGCTGCTGAGCCAGAGCCAGCGCCGGGAGCCCGGGGAGCCGGCACGCAAGCCCTCCAATGCCAAGATGCTGCTCCCATCCCCCTGGATGGCATGGCCTCAAAACGTCTCGTGTTCTTCAAATTCTGCATGCTGACTCCTTCCGCAGTGCATTTATTTTTCATCTGTATCATTAAAAAGAGATTTCAGAGACCTGGCACTTCAAAGGGGGGAAAAATAATGAAACATCCTTCCCTAGGAATTAAAGTGAAGGTGAGGTTGGAGCTTGTCAGTTTTCTTTCTTTCTACCTAGGGCGCTACATAAATAATAAACAGCACTAACAAATTTAAGTCCCTTTACAGTAGCAACCTATATAGGAACATAGTACAAAACATTAAAATGACTGTATGAGTAAGAGTTAAGTGCCCAACACAGGCAAAGTTAGGGAGCTAAATAACTGATATTTTGAATTCTTTTTTAGCCATGACTCATGTTCGAGCACAGTGATACTTTCTGAAGTTCCTTTGATGTACACCAAATTACATGTTTCTGTTCCATTGACAAAAAAAATCTAAACACATATTAGTAATTTTTACAGTATTATTTCTGCAAAAGGTAATATTAGTGATGTTTATTACTCCTTAATAATGAAATAAGCAGAATTAAGTGTTTGGATTGTATCTTAAGATAGTTGCTTTTGTGCTTCTTCCGCAAATAGGAATGAAGAGTGAAATCTGAATAGAATATTTGGTTGAAGACCAGCCCCTCAGCTGGAACTCAGCGCTATTCCTGATAGCCCAATGGACATCACCTCCTGCTAAACCAGATCTAGACGATAATGTTTTCTGTGCTGATCTGTCCTCCTAGGTAAAGCACATTTACCCATTCCCTAGCTGGAATGAGAAATGAGGACTGCACATGCTCTTAATGTGATGTATCTTAGTCCTGGAAAGTCCAATAGCTTCCCATTGCTAATGTTGTGCCTAAGCAGCATCTGTCCTTTAATTTTCACAGACACATCTTGTTGTAGCTGTTGCTACAAAGTCCATGAGTACATAAGCAGGACCAAAGTTTGGGCTGAACATATGGCTTATTCTCCATGTTTACTACAAGGTAAGGCTTCAGAATTGTTTTTTTTAGCAGAGAGAACATACTGTAAGTAAGAAGGTAACCATGAATATTTGATTAGGGACACACAAAAAGAACCTGAAATTGTATGACACCAAGACTTTAGCTAGACTATGCATGAACTAATATTAAATGTAACATTAAATGTAACTAATATTAAATGTATGCTTGTATTTTTCTTGTTCTGCAGTCTTGCCTACACATCAACGTGAATCAAACAAATTTAAACCCCATGCTGAGCAGGATCAGATCTAATGGTAGTGTAAAATGTTTCCTTAATGAATATCAGTTTTCATATTTCCTCCTACAAATAGTGTTATCATGCTACTGAATAAAAGATTATTAATTTATTTCGGCAATTTATATTAAGTCAGTTATTTTGGCTACTTTATGAGAAAAGATTATGAAAATAAACATTTTTATCCATATTAATAAATCTTTTACATGTGGGCTATTGTCAATGATACCTTGGTTTTATTTTTAGATGCTGTTTGCAAAGTGCTGACAAATATGTAAATGGTGTTACTCCCTGTCCTGGACAGATCACAATCTAGGCAAGTAAGTCTCGATCTTCTAGTAAGGGGATTCCCACCTGCGAGGCAGGGACACCCTCCAGCCGTACTCGCATTAACCAAGATCTCCCATCACCCAGATGGGGAAGAGTGCTGAGAAGCCTGGAGCCTTGTGGTGTCCCGAGCGTCATCTGCAAGACAGACACGTACACAAATTATACCAAGGATGGCTCAGTGAAACCCAAAGAACAGGAGTCTTCCCACTGGGGGTGGCTGTGCTGCTTTTGTGGTAGGTGAAGACCCAGTTCTCCAAGGTGCTGAGCTGTGCACAAGAGGAGCCAGCACCTCGTCTCTCCTGGCATTACAAGGAGTCAAGAGCACATTCCTGAGACATGTTGAAGTCAGCACTTCACTATATCAACCCCTCCACTACTCCTCCTTGCCATCCATTTTAATCCTATCCAGAATTGTCCTAATATCTGCAGAGTGTGGCACAAAAGCCTTTTCTTAAGTCCCTCTTCCATTCATTAGCTGTGCTGGAGCAGAAGCAGGAACATTGGTACTGGACAATTTAAAGTCTCCTGAAGGCTTGTATTACTTTTGCACCTTCTTGGGATATTTGTTAGACCTTTCTTTCTATGGCTGAAGACAGATCAGTTTAATTTTGTCTCATGATCTCTTAAAAAAAGGTGCTTTTTTTGGCTGGTCATAATCATACAATGAAGATTATCATAAAGCTTTCTGCAACAAAATCTTCTTCAGTCTCTATGTGACACGCAACCTTAAAGTGTTGCTCTGTGAACTACAGACAGGCTGCTTGGGAAATGCCTGATGAGGTATCTGGCTTTCAGCTCCATCACCAATGGACAGGTAATTCAATGCTTTACTAATAACAGTATCCTATGTTTGAGGAGATAAGCTTAATTACTTGTTGAACTTCAGTGGAGTCTTCCAGACGTTTCTGTATATTCCTGATAGCTAAACCCACTTTTGTTTAGCAATACAATTTGCTCGCATTTCTATTTCTCTAGCTTGGATGTATCACTAACAAACATAAAACATCACAGATGGAAAGAAATACAGGAGTCTGGCATTTCTTAGCTAAAATTCCGTTACTAGATAAAAAATATCCACGAAGTCAATACAATAACAGCAGACAGTCATCACACAAAACCCGTAAGGGAAGTCAATGGGAGCCCTTCTACTGACAAGGAGAAACTGGACAACACCTAGGATTGTTGTCATTAAAATATTATGTTTGCAGTTTGCATGTAATCTGTGGTCCCCACAATACTGTGAAGTTCATTACCTTCAACACATAATTATCAACACTTTGACAGTTAGCAGGGAAACTAGAAGGCTCTTTGCTTCCCAGGTTCTTTGAGAAATCCACGGAGTTTTCCCAGTGTCGCAACTGTTCTTAAATCAAGAGACCAGAGTTCTTACCCTTCACACTCCATACGCTCAGAAAGCACAGCTGTGGTTTGGAGCTATAGTACACAGCCTAAATGAAAAGAAATACTTCTTGTTCATGGAGTAATGATGCCATTTGTTTCACCTCTTTAGGGCATGCCTATGCAACACGGCAGGGCCATGCCGAGGCGGCACGACAGCCCAGGCGAGCTAGCTAGGTGCAGGATAAGGACACCACCCCACTGGGTGAGCTGTGATTCCCACACTGACTTCTGCACTGAGCCAGGGAGATGCTGACTCCCCCCATGTTTTAAAAGTTGGAGCAGAATATAGAAACATTTGTGTTTTTCTGTTCTTACCCCTACACGGTACTTTAAACACTGGCTTGGAAGGAGAATAGCAGAGATGAAATGCAGTGTAACTCCTCTCTATCTAAGTGGCCTTGAGTCAACTCTGCACTTGTAACTCTGGGTCCAGCTCTGGACCCTAATACAAGAGAACCATTGCCATAGAGCCACGATCCAGTGGAGGGTGATGAAGATGGCTGGGGGCTGCAAATGGCACATGAGAAGGGGCCAGGGGAGCCATCTTGCTTGGGTCGGAGAAAGGAAGGCTGAGGAGCAATCTCACTGCTGGTGCCAATGTCCAGCTAGTTCATGATGAGAAAGGCACAGCCCTGGAACACAGACCTGGCCGTGTGGAGAAGTCTCCATCCTTGGCAATGCTCAGAACTCACTGGGACAAGGCCCTGAGTAAACTGATCAAATTTTGAATTTAGCGTTGCTTTAAGCAGGTGCCTGGACTTAGATGATCTCCAGAGGTCCCTAAATAACTGTCTGAAGACACTGGGGAAATCAAGGAAGCAAGTTCACTAGTCTCCACAGCATATGCAGAGCAAATAAAGGAACTTCATCTGACCATTTTTTTATTGCAAAATGAGTTATCTGCTGATGCCCTGGGGTCCACTAAACAGCTTCTAGATCTTAATTAAGGTAGTTACTTCAAAGATAATTCAGCATTTAATAACTCACTGTACTTAATATTCTCCTAAATGCTTTCCTGAATTTGAGCTCTGCTGTTACAGATGGCCTCATATGAGACAAGGGAGCAGAAAGCAGAAGGATGCTGATTTAGTATTAAAATTCCTAGCAGCACCAAACCCTAAAAGACACAATGCTATTCTATATGCTACAACATTCAAGCCAAAAGATTTATGTTCATTTAATAATAAATAATTTCGTAAATCTATGAGAACTCAGGATCTTCGACCTGGAACACTGTTTTCAGGCTTCAAAATTCCCAAACGAGGTCCAGTGAGCTAAACGATGACTAAAACTCCTCCAGTGCTACTCCACTCTTCCTCTGTCAAGGAAGAGTCATTCTAGGTTATGATTGCTCTTGTAATCAAAAGGGGGTTCTGGTACAGGTAAGGCGCCAAGCTGCAAAACAACATTAGTATTTGGAATGGAAAAGAAAAATGCAGACCTAAAATGGACAGTGGTAAGAAAAGAAAAGAGATGCTGAGAAAACAAAAAAAGCTAGTGGCTTAATGAAACTTGACTTTTGAGCTGCATACACAAACACAGCTACAGCTTCTTTCAGAATTTAGGAAAAGGCCCTGAGCACTTGAAATGCAGCGGTTACCATGGCAATTTGCATACAGTCCTACATCAGACAAATCCTGTAGCTCTTTTCCAGTTTAAACTCCCAACTGAAAATATAGGATCAGGTGCAAACGAACAAATCTCTTGTTCGCATTGGTGAGAGGTTATTCAAGTGAGTGCTTCCATGGGGGTCAGCGCGCGACCTGCGGTGAGTGACCATCCTCCACACGCGCAGGGGTTTACAGTCCGGGCGCAGCGGGTTGCTCTAGAACTCAACTCTGCCTATTAAAAAAACAAGTGTGTGTGCATGGGAGTACTGCATAGCAAACCTCCTTCCTACAAGGGATGTGACTGAACACAACACAGGGCTGCTCTTTCTGCCCCTGCCACCTCTCCGTGTGGCATCCTACTCCATGGAAATGTACCGCAGCTCCTGTAACCTTCGTACGGCACCGCTGCCTCCAGGACCTGGCGCTGCTCGCTGCACCTGCAACCTGGTATCAGAAAATCTGCTGTTCGTGCTCCTGGCCTGCCTGGATGCCCAGCGTGCCCAGCCTTGCCCAAGCATTGCCGTGTCTGGGGCCCAGATGTGACCAGCTGCCAGCATCCCTGCACAAACCCTCATGCACCAGGTCCGAGTGGGATGGAGTTAATTTTCTTCACAGCAGCCCGTAGGGTGCCATGTTCTGCATTTGTGTCTAAAACGGTGATGGTAACACACTAATGTGTCTTCTGCTCCTTTCCGATTTGCGAAATTAGGGAAGGGGGGACAGGGTAAGGGATGCTGGGGAGCAGCCGAAATGGCAGAG
>Ga0065711_1050518_pt1 | contig 10790 bp, 3 predicted proteins | sample Hoacrofraction12_FD_59098 | JGI IMG/M metagenome (GOLD analysis project Ga0065711, IMG submission 59098) | Hoatzin crop microbial communities from Cojedes, Venezuela - Epithelial fraction 12 v2 (version 2) | ecosystem: Host-associated > Birds > Digestive system > Esophagus > Crop | place... | reverse complement strand
AAGGGAAGGGAAGGGAAGGGAAGGGAAGGGAAGGGAAGGGAAGGGAAGGGAAGGGGTGAGCGAGTGGCCGTCTAGTGTGTAGTTGCCAGCTGCCGGGTAAAACTACGACAGTATTGCTCCAGCACTTCTGTACACATTCTTTTAAATGACAATAATACACAGGAACATGGGTTAGAGAATACATGTTACATTTTACATTGCTTTTTAAGAGGCAAAGATAAAATTCTGCCTCACTCCACCCTGCTTTGTCTTAGTACCACTGTCCTCTTTAACCATGCTTTAGACTAAAGGCATTTAAAATATCCTCAATGAACCTCAAATATTATATGAATGTTGTGAAATTTGTTGGTATGTTTAAAAAACACAGTGTGTATTCATATGTAGTCATTACAGTTCACAGGCAGTGAGGGAGGTTGTACAGACACCAAATTTTGCTGCTGGTATTTAACTCACAGACCTGACTTTCAGAATGCCTAAATGCTACTATTTTTGTATGTGCCATCAGGAAACAGAGATGGCAAAGCACTGGCTCACTATCTGTTCCTCGTAAGTACTGATAAGCAGCTTCTCACAGTCTCCATATTCTTCCAACAGCTCTGCAGCGTGTTTCGTACAGAGTGCTCAGTATCCTATTATTGTCTCATTGTCTAAAGTATCTGCATAGTTAAAGCATTGCCTTCATTTATAAAGTGACCTGTGATGGGAAAAAGATCTCCTTTGTGATTTTAAGAACAATTAGTTGACGTGTACCTGTAACCTTGGTTGGGGTTAAGGAGCAGTGGAACTACTGAACTACCTGTGCAGCTCAAATGAATGTTCCTATTGTGCTGTTGCCTGAATATGTCTATCACAAATGAGATGGCAGTCATGCCAAATGCTCTCCAAGTCATATTAGGATGCCTTTCATCAGAACTTTGTAAACTAAAAAGTCTTGTGGTACTGAGCAGATCACAAGTAATACCACTTTAGATGTAGGAAGTAACATATGTTTATTATCTGTGTTCCAAGCCTTACTTTTGTTTGAGGAAAGCATAAACGGTAGGAAAGCTGGGTACTTCACGGTATCTTCAACATTTAAGTGTTGCAAGATCAACATCTTATTTATACAATTTTATGTCTAGATGCTATGTTGTTAATAAAATACAAAATGCCTGAGTGCCAGGTGGCTGAAGCCATTCATTAACGTTGCCAGTCCAGTCCATATACACTGGATTCAACATTAATACAGTGGCTATAATTTTGGAAAAGGAAGAAAGAAAAAAAATATGAAGTAGCAGCAGAAAAGTTGAATAGATTTGTCTGAATGAAAGATTAGATTGTGTTAACGGGCAGGAATTGTTAAGCGGGCATTTCAGACTTGGTTTGAAGCTGAGGAATGGATCAACATCAGAAGAGTCAATCTTACCTTTCATTTAGTCTTAAAAATTTGTAGCATTATGTGTTTGAAATGAAGACATGAGGAAGAGAGGCTCTAGTGATATGATGGTAGAGAGAGGAGACGAAAATATATAGCTGGTATTTTATTTATCATGTTTAAAAAGATCCGTGGTTTCCTCCACAATTTTATGATCAGTAAGATGGCAGAAGAAGGAATTTTTAAATAGCAATTACTATAAAAAAAATCTTTTCTATAAAATATTACTTGTTTCATGGGCTTGAGTGCTTTCCAGTGATACAAGTGAAATAACTCTATGCACCAGAGTGAACCGTGCAAGCAACCAATAAAGGACAGGAGTGTCTAATGACCACAGGGGGGAACTTTTCCACAGAACAACGTCTCTGACCTCTCCAGTCTTGATTCTCAAGGGAACCTTTATAAAATATTCCCCAAAGGTGAACCTGGGAAATAAAGCTTTTATAACTCTGGAAGGTAGAAATCTTGAATTCAGTAGAATTAACATCAGTTTTTATATTCCAGTACAATTGTCTCTCTGATTCATCTGTTACACAAACTCTGAAACCTCTTTTCTCGCTCTTCCAGGTGAGTTAATGATATATCACGTATCTCCTTGATAACACGCTCGTCTTTTCCAGTGTTGCTCTCCAGTCCTTCCTCTCTCATTATGTAACACAGCCAGATTAAGTTAAGAACGGTAGTGTCCAGTCCTGTATAGAGTCTGGATTTTTGTCCTTCTTGTGAAACCTGAGAAAATGACTGAGAACTTGGAAGCTTTTTTTGCCCCAACTGGATAGATGAGTAAAAAAAACATACATTTTTTTCTGGCAGATTTTGCCTGTATTATGTCTGTAGACCATTTGGTTGCCAGATCAGGACTGTAACAATTGAAAACTAGTCTAACTCAAAAAAACTTTGCAGATGTATTTAATACCTTAATGCTATTGTAAGTAATAGCTGAACTATGGCAATGCAAAGGGGATATTGAAATCACCTAAGTGTTGCTATAAGATCTCCAAGCACTTGCCAGTTTTTATTTTTATTCACCACATGTGCTCATATCTTGTGCCATTATATAGTGTGGAGTCTGAGGATTAAATATTGCTATTATTGATACCACTGAGAAATTAATTTTACTTCAAAGTGTTCTTTCCGGTTCATAGAAGAGTATGATCAAAAAAAAGGCCTATGCAAAATATTACTTAATAGCAGCAACAATTTTATAATACAGAATCCATAAGTCCTGAACTCATCTCAAAGATTATCAAGCACGCATCCACTCACTCTACCCGAGGCAGAATGAGCTCTATCCATGACAACCTGACAGCGATTTGTCTAACCTGTTGTTAAATTCCTTCACATTGGAGATTCCAGTCCTTTTGTACATCTAATCTACTGCTCTTTTTGCTCTGCTCATTTAATGGAAATTAATGCGAATGTAGGCATTTTTTTTCTTCTATCGTATTTCTAAAAGGTATTTTCAGATTTACCAAGTCCATAATAAATTTGATGTGTGAATTCAGTGTTAGAAAAGCCATCCTGTTTAAAAACAAGTCTAAGGAGATTTACTTTCAGGTGTTGCCAACAGTGACAGGCTTATTTTTAAATACTTACTTTCAGCCTAGATAATTTTTTTATTGTTTTGTTTGCAACGTGGTCCCACAAAATGTACGGCACAACAAGAGGGAAAGTGAATTGCAATTGAAAAATGGGAGTAAGTAAATGCAGAATAAGTTTCCTGTTTTCATAGACAGTGCTAATATTTTGTATAACTGTATGCATCTGAGATCCAGTTGCATCTTGGAAGTATTTTTTTTTTTCATTTGAGCTGTTAAGGTTTATAAAGCACTCTAGGAGTTATCTAGGTACATGTGTTCCTGAGAGCTACCTATTACTATTCAGTCATATGGTTATGTTGCATCCATCATCATCTTATGTACAGCGTCAATCTGGAATTCAGGCTCTTTAAGATTAGGTAGCTGCATATCTCTTTTTACAGGCCTTTGTTAAATGACTCTGCTATACAATCTTGTCCAGCAGAGACTGACAAGACTTGTTTTTTTTCTAGCAGCCCGTACCTATATTACATTTTTTTTAAGACAATTTGATTATTCCTTAGTATAGTATAAATAGAATTGTCCTATAATATGTCAGGCTATGTGGAAGGAGAGGGAGAAAGAGGGAGAAAGAGAGGATATGACTGAAAAAAAGGAAGTAATAAGTAATGAAAATGAGAATGAAAGTATAAATAAGGATAATAAAAAGCTGATTAGTCTCTTCTGTCTGGAGTGAGAGATCATCATCATGGTACCACTGATGTTTGCATGAAGCCAGTTACAATTTCCAGGCAAATAATTCCATCTTTCATAGATTAAAGTAATATTTTAGATTGAATGGCTTTGGCTTATTACAATATCACACAATGCGGAAATACTTAGTGTAGAAAAAACAGACAGATGGCTCAGTAAATTAATCTATAAGCAGCAACAGAGCATAAGGTTAGCTGCTGACATTGACTGAATGTTGTGGAAGGTGGTTGAGAGATGACAGTATTAATTAGTAGCAAACATATGAAGGTGAAAAAGGATAATGTAAAAGGGGATGAGATGGATTAGGAACCTGTCATTTAAAGAAAGGATAGAATTTCACATTTGAGATTTATAATTGTACTTCCCTACAGTTTTGTAACATTTTGATTGAAAGCTCTGGTTAAACTCATTATGGAAATAGGAACACATCTCCAGTGCTGATCTACATTCTTGACTCCAGTTTCAAACTCAGCTTCCTTTTGAGACTGCTCTGATATTTTTCCCCCAGTTGTAATCATAAGCAGAAAAATGCATCATATTATTTAGAAAATAGGTCATATGACATTACAAGGCACTTTAAATGTTCTGAAAGAGGCACTGCCCTATTCTTCCAAATTACTAGGCAGTTTTTTCTCTTGCAGTGTTTCCAATTGCAGTATATTTTTGGGTAATATATTAGTATAAATTTGGAATTGGGGTGCTCCAAAAACTACACTGTTATATTTGTAGTAAACTGTATTCTGTGTTCCAAGCTAGACTGCATTCTTAGCTTTTTAGCTCTGGAAGTCAAACCAGCCTTGCTCTTTAAACTCTGACATTATTACAGCTATAAAAATGACATTAGATATTTTTCACATATTTTAAACAAGATAATCAAAGTTCACTGGCTTTTCTGGAGGTGTATCAATTCATGCTAGCTGAAGCCCAGACATAGAATGTTTTTAATTTATTTCACTCTTGTTTCTGTGAACTTACTGAACGTGATTTTGAAAAACAGCTGAGCACTCCTGTAGGTACTGAATATTGCTTTCAGTTGAAATTCTGCAATTTAAGCTGTTCTGGTGGAGGAACCATTGTCAAAAAAGCACAGCATGAGGATGCAAGACACTATTTCAAGATATGATTTTAAAAAATCTTTCAAAATTCTGCCAGTCTTTTATTCTGCAATAATCCATGTGTAGAGATTAGAAATATATAATACAATGATACATACATGGTATATTTCCATGATAGAATTGAAACAATGTGCATGTGCATCTGTTTTGTTCATTTCTTTATTTTGTTATTCCTAACCACTGCTTCTTCCAAATGTATTTGGATAACGCAGAAATGTAAACCTCCCCTTTTACCTGCTTTGGATTTATTAACCCTGAAGGAAGAGTAATCAAGCTTGATATAGCTACACTGATGACAAATACTTCAAACATTAACTTGACACTAAATTGGAAACCTGTGCTATTATTAAGTAATCCTGTGGATTACTCTCCTGCTGAAGATATATCTCCTAGATTTAGAGTTCACAACTGTTGAGATAGTTAAGAAGAGTTACTGTAGAGAGAAAGACATCTTGGATAAAAATGTTCTTTCATATAAACAATGGTCTTTTTTTCTGTTTGTTTGGGATTTTTTTGTCTGATTTTTTTTTAAATTGAAGTATTACAGTGCAAATTTTAGGTTCACTGTTACTGGATATGATGATCATTGCAGTCATTTAATAATTTCACTTCTTTTTCTTAGTTTTGCTCTGAGTTTATAAAAATAGTTATCTACACAAACCAACTGATAGAGGTGGTGTGGTTGTGGAGGAAGCCTTCCATAACATCCTTGTGCATTGGATTGATATATTTGCAGTAATGCTGGTCTCAGTGTACTTTAAAATGAAGAGTCCTTTACTGTAGCTCCTTTAAATAGTCTGCCTGGCAGCCTGGGATGATTTTTAAATTAATTTTCATATTACTCTGAATGTGATTGGGAAAAAAAACAGAGGCTACTTGAAGCAACACTACCAATGATTATTTTATGACTCTTCATAATGGATCCTTCATTGAATTAAATACGTTAAACCTTAGAGAAATATTTTTTAACCAGTTGCTCTGAGTGCATGAAGAAGGCTAGTGAAACTTTGCTCGCTTACAATAATGTATTTCAAAAGACCTAGTCGTTAAATCATCATTTAAATGCTGCCTTGAGTCTTTCTATCTCAGTAGAGAGTGACTTTGTGACTTGAATCTACAGCTCATGAATAAAGCATACCATGTATGTGAAGGTTTGTAGGGCTGCAAGTCAACTGGGAAACTCGATCTTTCTTTGATAAAAACATTTTGCTTTTGCAAAAGTAGTGGAGTGAGAGCCCTGGAGTTGGAGCCTTCGTTTTATAATTTCATTTTATTCAAAAGGTGGTTTGTGCTTTCCTCCTCTTGTGCCACCACTCTGCCTCTGTCCTAACCTCAACAAAATAAACTCCTGGGAGATGGGGTTATAAGGACAAAAGTATAAATTTTATTCTATGTTCTATTGCCTTCAGTAAATGAGTTATCTCCTGCTGTTGTTTGAGAAAAACAGATTCTGTGATTAGAACGTTACTGGGACTGGAGTAAAAGTAACAAAAATCCTTAGATTTATATGTTTTCATACATTCATAAAGATGTAAAACAAACTGAACCCAAACACTTTAGACTCCCTAATAGCTTTGCTAATTCTACAGTATAGTGAAATTTCAGAAGTCTTAAATAATAATTCCAGATGAGATCACAAAGAAAACCTGGCACTATTGCACAAGGAGAAAGGCTGTCCATAGGCTACACAGTCTATACAAAACTCTTCACATATATGAAGCATAGATAAAAGTGGAAAGTTTCACTACTGCAAAATAACACGGTAGTAACTTATGGTCACTCCCAGACTGGCCTTGGAACCAATAAACGTTCATCTAAGAAATTTTTCCAGACTTTGTAGCATATGGACTTGTATGTCAGCTACATTTGGGCATCTCCCTTTTAAGGTTTTGAACTCTTGATCACTTGCATATCACCAGTAAATTTTTTTCCTTGTACTTTAACTTGCTCTTGTATTACATCTGTGTTCACTTTCTGGTAAATTGATGCCATGGAAATTTACTAGTTAGAGCTGAGACTGAAACAGGGAATCAGAACACAATATCAAAGTACAACCATAGTGGTTCACAGTGGAGTGTGATTCTGCAATAACATTAATTCAACGAATAAGTATCACATACATAGGTACATTGTGAAAAAATGATGACAAAACTCTCATATAAATCAGTAAGCTCTGGTGAGTTTCCATCCTTTTGAAAAGAAAAAAGGTTTTTTGGCGTTGAGATTTTTTTATCTAATACATCTTTTAAGCAGGGGAAATCTTCTTGGCTCAGTGTGATAAAAAGAAGATGTAATATTTTTATCTGAATAACTAATTACCTTGCTTTGTAGTCTTTTAAAAGGTAAACATTTCCTCATTTGTTTTCTAGTGAAATTTGACACCACTTTTTTTCGTGAATAGCCTAATAGTGACAATTTTATATAATTTCCAGTGAGTATTTAATAAACAAAAGAGCCAAATATCTTACCAAGTAATAACATCTTTGTCTGATATCAGAAACAGTTTGGTGTCCTGAATGGGAAACAGGGTCCCTTGAGTTCTCTTTCCTGATAGAGATATACCTTAAGAGCTTTTCTTTGAAGGTTTCACTCTATTCAGAGATATCTCTTTATCTAAATTGGAAGAAACTGTTACAAATATTTCCTTACTCATATTTAATGAGTCATTAAAAGTGAAATTTGTTAGGAACTTGAAGAAAGTAATTGTCTTCTGCTTTAATCATACTACACCTCACTGTCTTTTGTTCCAGATGGCTTATGAGTTGAGTGTATATATTTGCATGTTTTTTCATTAACCCATTTCTGCTTCCATACCAAGTCTTTCAAGTCAAAAAGACTTTTTTCTTTAAAGAATAGAAGCAAGAAAGTAATTTCCCAGCCTCTTCTGAGATTTGTAGAGACCAAGACTGACCATAAGAAGGCAAATGCTTGGATCTTTTTCTGTCAGCTGTTCTATTTATAAATGATTGTGTTATAAAAAAGGAAGGTAAAAGTATGTTTAATTCTCTGATAGAGATTTTAATGTAAAAATAATGCTTGAAAAGACAAAAAAATTTGATACTCTCTTATCTGTGATTTAAAATTTTCAATTTATTTATTCGTTTTTCTTAGCTGGCACCTCACTTTAATTGTGTGCCCTTAAATCCAACTTTAAAGCCTCAGAAGAATTTGGCATGGTCCGTGGATCAGACAGACATGAGAGGAATCAATTTGCAGCAGAAGCTAAAGAACGAGTATTTAGGAGATGAGAAGGGAGGGAGATGATGGACTTTGGGACGTGTTCCGCCAAAAAATGTTTGATGCTGAAACTCAGTTCCTGAAATGGTATGTGAAAGTAAAAAAAGTCATTTATAAAAGAAGGGATTGAAGGCATAGTGGTGTTTGGATGCTGATAATCAGCCTATAGAATGAATGATACACCATGGGTATGGGAAAAAAAAAAGTATACTTCCCAATGCTAGGATATTTTTCATTAAACAGTGATTGCTCAACCTTTTAAAAGTGAGACTGGTTGCCATAAGTAACTAAGTATGTGAAATCTTATGCTTATCTTTACACATTTCCCAATTTCTTTGTTTAGAAAAATACTGAATTTAATATTTTACAGTGCACTTTTAATCTAAAAGGGTAATAGATTAAAAACAGCACCAGGAGAGAGTTATAAGTGTTTGTGCTCTGGAATGGTTTACACAATACTGAACATAACATATGTTGCTTGATTCTCTCCACATAAGTATCTTAAAAAAGCTGAGTTGTTATGTTGAAAGAAAATCAGGCCATTCTGCCTTTTTAATAGCTGTTAAATTTCAGGTAGCATAGAGGAGGTGGAAACAAACAAACATCCCTAATTCTCAAAAAGACAGCAGGAAAAAATAATGGTGCGTTCTGGCCTGAGCTATGGACAAGTTCTGCAGGGCTAGGAGTGGGCATAGAAAACTACATTTGGGCCTGTGAATGCCAAAACCAACAGCTACTTGTGCATTACTGAAGAGGAGTCACGCTGACTTTCAGTACAAAGTGTTTGTGGACATTTCGCAACAGTTAGTCCTATTAAAGCACTGTCTCTGGAACCATGAGAAAGAGTAAGGAATTGCTTTGTGGCCGAGACATATAGCCCCTCATTTCTATGTGCTTACATAACTGTCATCTACCCGAGGTACTGATTTATCTGAAAGGGATGAGTATGGTACATAATCCATGCCAATGTGCAGGTTAGAATGAATGGAATAATGTTTTAAAGTATAATATTAGCCCATACTTGGAATTCTGTTTCAAGTTTTATGCTATTATTTCATTAATGTTTTACAAATGCATTTTTAAAGCTTTTTTACAGAAATCTCATTAAGCACTAACGCATGGTTTTGTTCCCCCTCACACCCCCCCCCAAATCACACTCTTGGGTTGGAAGGAGTTACACATTGTTTACATTATTGCTGAAAATCTTTTATAAATTCATTCCTTTAAATGGTTGTAGTTAGCAATATTTACCTCATAAAACAAATGCTTTGAGTCCTCTGAATACTAATTTACCCATAAATATACACGTTCCCCAAGACTAATATGCATACAGTTCTCTGTGCACTAAGATACTGTGTGGTATAAATATGTAAGTCTTTATAAGAGCTATATTTTCTAATTCTAAAAATTGTTTATAACCTTGAATTTCAAAACTTTATATGACTTTACAGACATAATCCCTACAGATAAAAACTATTACCTTTGGTTTTTTCCTTTCATCTTGCTTCAAAATACTCTAAGTTTTAAAAAAGGCCTTCAGGTTTTTGTATAAATGGAAGAAGACACAGTCACGCACACACATGTGCGTGCATATACAAACACACTTTGATTTTTCATGGACTGTCCTCAAGAATCTGATTTGTTGAAGCCCTCAAGGTTTATCTCAAAAGTGCATTGAACACATTCCAAGGCTCAAAAGATCTGAAATCTAAATATTGCTGTTTTCCACTTACATTTTTTTAAAGAGGAAGCATTCTGCTGTAACAGAACCAGTGTCAGTACAGGTGCTCACAAGCTATGTGAAGGTCAGGTGGTTATCTCTAGCCTACCTGTTCTTTATCAGTGAACATCCTCCTCCTTTTTTTTCTGGAAAGTGTATGAACACAATATATATTTTTTTCTTTATTCAGCTTGGCATAAGCATGCTTATCTGGTTTATATATCTACATTAGAATAATTTATACAAGAATGGGAGTACGCTAGTTCATTATTTATTATTTGTTCATTACTTATTTTATATTCATTATTTGTCAGCAGCACTGAATCTGTGGGCTTTGAATACTATGTTATTTTAGAAAAAATATCTAATCTGATAATTGCAGACTAGGCATGTTATTACATTATTTGTCAGTATTCTGGTAAATTCTTTTAAATAATTATTTGGAATACTTGGTACAATGTACTAGATAATTATTCAGATTCCTCAGTAGGTATTCTTTTCCCTATTCTTTGATATGAGGAGACACATGAAGAATTTACTGGCAGTTGTTCATTATGCCTTCAGATGGGGTCCTGTACTATCCAAGTTTTGCTCTCTCCATTTATGATATCATCATAAACTCTTGACTGATTTAGGAGCTGGTTATACATCTATTCCCAGTTACATTCCATTGTCTAAAATGCTTAGTAAAGAGGCCTTCTCCAAAATTACCAGTGTCACCTTGATTTCCACAGGTGTTACTTAACAGTAATTGTACTTTTCCAGTTTTATTGTAGAACAAATTGCTTGTGATCTTTGATGACATGCAGCAGGTAATGCAGGCGCATTTATAACACGGTCGGAGGAAACAGATTGAATACTTTCAGCAATAAATCTCATTTTGATCTTTGTAAGAAGACTAACGTCAACTCTTTTTCCTCTCCTTCTCTCAATCTATCAATGAGAATTTATAAATGGAATTATTTCAAAGGCAGTTTAAATTAGAAAAGGTAATAGAGAAAAAAAGGTGACAG
>Ga0065711_1050517_pt1 | contig 10791 bp, 10 predicted proteins | sample Hoacrofraction12_FD_59098 | JGI IMG/M metagenome (GOLD analysis project Ga0065711, IMG submission 59098) | Hoatzin crop microbial communities from Cojedes, Venezuela - Epithelial fraction 12 v2 (version 2) | ecosystem: Host-associated > Birds > Digestive system > Esophagus > Crop | place... | reverse complement strand
GGCACAGGAAGTTCCGTCTGAACATGAGGAAGAACTTCTTCCCTCTGAGGGTGACGGAGCACTGGAACAGGCTGCCCAGGGAGGCTGTGGAGTCTCCTTCTCTGGAGATATTCAAGACCCGCCTGGACAAAGTCCTGTGCAGCCTGCTCTGGGTGACCCTGCTTCGGCAGGGGGGTTGGACTAGATGACCCACAGAGGTCCCTGCCAAGCCCTAACATTCTGTGATTCTGTGAATATGCAAAAGGAAAGTCATGCTGTTTTGTGCTGATGCAGCTCCTTGCAATTTCAGTCGAGGGCCACAATTTTCAGCTGCTGTGCATCACCACCAACCACACCATGAAGTGATGCGCTGGTTGTTACCTCGCACAAAAAGAGATGCAAACAAGTGCAAAATGCAAAGTGAAAGGAAAAAACCAACAGCTTCCCGCTTCCTATTTTGGTATCGCCTCCCCCACCGTCCACCTTGTTGAAACAGCTCAGATATTGGCTGACAATCTATTAATAGTGAGAAAAGGAAACACAAAAGAATAACTTAGGAAGCGGTGGGTGACACACCCCATGCCGGCGGGCTGAGCCCGGCTCGGAGCCTTACGCCAGCCGGCTCCTGCTCCTCCCAAGGCGGGATGAGAAAGCTAAGGAGCCCGAGCAACCCAGGGAAGAGGAAGGGATGTGAGCCAGGCCTGAGGAAGTTCCTATTAGCCTCCCCTTTCTTGCAGCCTTTCCTGATTAAACAGGGGCAACGGGTTGTCAAAGGGAAAGCGGGGGCTGAGTCTCCAGGGGTAGCCTTTGCTAGGGGAAAGCTTGTGCCAAAGCAAGTGAGGAGGGTCCTGGGCTTCTTTGCATCACAAGAGGCTCCTGGGCGAAAGGAGGGTTTTATCCACCCACTGCAATGCAGCCGTGTCTGAGCTGGAGCAGAGACCAGTCGCTGCAGAGGACAGGAAATTTGTCACCTCCTTTTAAAATTATGAGAGCGATCAGATTGGCAGAATATCACAGAACAGTGTTATTTATCCTGGAATTAAGCTGGGTTACCTCATCGGGTTTTTAAATTTTGCCTGTGTGGAGGCTTACTGCCTTCCATCTGCTTAGGGAAAGATGGGCTCCAAACACCTTCCCCAGCTACCTGCCGAGATTTCGGCAAGGGATGTGGTATGAGGATGCTGTTAATGTGCATGCTACCCTTCGCTCTTGCAAAAAGGCACTCTCCACGTCAGAAGATGCACTCCCAAACTGGCATCACCCAAACTCTTTGCTGCCAGTCTCACCATCAACATTATGAAATGGTTTCACCCAGGCCAAAGACCAACTTGTCTTCCTGGGAAAGGTCCAACAGCTGCTGCCAGAGCATTTTCAGACTCTGATCCATAAGTCCAATTATCCAGTGTAGGGATGTCTATCGTCTCCAAAACCATTCCAGAATAAAAACTGCTGCAGAATGGTCTTGATAGAATTGCACTGCAAAATATTAAAGATGAGACCCAATGGCTGGATCTAATTAGTGCTACAGTATCACTTGGGAAGGAAATGAGTATGTCTGGACTCTGATTTAAAGCCACTGGGCTTGTTTTTAGCAGGGAGCCTCCTTTACCCCACTGTGAAAAGACTGTATTGAAAAGAACCCTCAGATCAATGCTGTTCAGATCTTGCATGCAAGTGGCAGCAAAATCAAGGCAATAATAATACTGACAAGTGTCCTCTCCTGTTAAATGAAATGAACCTGCAGCCACTGCCTCTGTCCTGAAGGGCTTACCCAATGAGCCCTTACTGGCTGGACATGGCAGGGAAAAATGGATGTGCTTCAAGCCCTGAGAGCTTTTGCTCCATCTCCAGATGGAGAGGAGCATCCAGGGCTTCCTCCCATATGGCTGCACTGCCAGCCTGGAGATACACCTTGGCTGGAGATTTGGGGCATGCCCCCACAGCACCTTAGCATCATCCTGAGGACTCTTCTCAGTCTTCAGGATTTTGCAGTCACCCACATCCCTACAGTAGCCAAAAGCCGCTCTGTTTTGATTCAGACCTGGGAAAAATTTAAGTTGTCCCTATATTACCCAGTGGACGTAACCCTGAAGCTCGGAGAGCAGGACTTGAACCAAACCTCATGTGAACTTTGGCTGCTCCATCCCTCCTGTTAGATCTGCCTCACTTCATTTTATTCACATGACAGCCTTTAAACCTCTTTGGTTTCAACCACGAAACCCATCCGCAGCCTGAGACGCCTTTTGTGCCAGGACTGCAACACACAGCCTCGAAATCCAGGTTCTGATGAACTGGCATTTTTTTAAGAAGAAACCTGCTTCATTAACAAATTCCCCATCAGCTCTTTCTGCAAGTATTTCAGCCAGCTCAGCTTGTCTGCTGTTTCATTTGGAAGTATGACAAATATTAAAGGCACATGTCCCCACTTGGACATGATCCTCTTCCCCTGCAGCCCTGACGTGTCTCCTTCTTGGTCCCTTGGTCCCTCTAAATACCACATTTGGGGAGGCAGAAATGGGTTCATTTGCTGTACTAATTAATGACCAGATGGTGGATTTGAGGGAGCAGAAGTACCTCTTCACTCCTCATTCCCATCTTCTCAAAACCATTGTTGTTGAATTGTCTTCCATGCCACACTTGAACTTCTCCTGAATTTCTCCCTAAAGACTGGTTATTGCCAGAAAATGGTGATCAAAGGCATCTTTCACCCAAATGGACCCAACTGGTCCATCCCAGACAGTGCTCCATCCCATGGCCAGCTACAGCAAGAGGTGAGGGATGCCAGTGGTGGGAGGCAGCACCAGTCCAGCCTCTCTTATGAATAAACATAGGACATCCTATTTAGGATTGTGTCTCTACTACTCTTTCCATGGAAAGTCTGTAGCTATCTAAGAAGTGAAGGGAAAGACAATAAGACAATCAAAAAGAGACAGGAAGACCGATGTGGAAAATGAAAGCTCTAAAATCCTTCACAGGAGGTTGTCAAGGAGGCAAACAAACACAGACACACGTGCACACCTCTGTCCACGCCGCCCCCAGACATTTTTCATCACCAAGCCTGGAAACATCCTCTTTCCACCGGGGGCTGATGGGATTTGTAAGGGACCTGGCTCCATCCCTGCACCTTTCCCAGGCTGCAGAATGAACTGGGGACTCTTTGCAGCCGAACAGAAACGCCCCATCATGCAGGAAATGGTAGCGGAGCTGCTGGAGCGGAAACACGGGGAGCACGAGCCAAAAAGCCGCATGTCCCAGCCTGACCAGACCTTCCAAAGCACAGAGCGCAGCTACTCTGCCCTTCTCCTACCTCCTTTATGCCGTTAGCGTGAAGTTATCCCCTGACAACCTTGCTGCTTTGAAGCAAGATTTGTGGCAGTACAGCCTACTCCTGGATCAAGCGAGCATCAATCTCCCATCAGCTGAAGGACACGATGTCTGGTACATTTAGCACTGAGACCCCTCTGTTTCTGCAAAAGTCACCCAGGGACTTTAGAAGAAACTCAAGGTTAACACTGAGTAATGGGCCACAAAAGCCGCTCTTCAGCATGGTAAAGCCCAGCGACCTCTGGGCAGCCATGAATCAAAATGACACTGAAAATCAGAAGAATGCTGTAAGACACAACTTTGTAATACACTGAATATTTGGGGGCTTTCTTGCATAACTTCTGTGGTGTAAGTCCTTAAGATACTCTTTCAGGCTTTCGTCTGCCAAGATGAGTGCTAAAAAAGCCTATTTTTTTTAAATAGTCAATATATTAAAAGCCTAGATTTGTCTGACTTTTGAAAGTTATCTCAGGTCCGCAGGAAGGACTGAAAGACTGAGACTAGCAGATTGGCAATGTCACCTTGAGTCCAAGAGGAGACCACCCAGCTTCACCACCCCTCTCCAGCAGCAACTGAAGGCTGGCCCATGAATTGACTTCAACAGTAAGAAGCTACAAAGCTGTCGGCAAGGTGGTGAGAAGGAGACCTTCAGAGAAGCCAGCACCAAAGGTGCTTGGCCAAAGCCACCATTTTGCTCTTGAGGGCTGAGCTGTCACATCACAGCAGCCCCTCCTGAAGATCTGACCTCCTTTCTCCAGCCCTGCCACAGAGCTGCCACTTGCCACTTAAGAATGGCAGGAGGACAGATTTATTCAAGACAGAGCAGAAGTTCATCCCCATGCTTTTCACCCCAGAAAGGTGAATCATCCCTTGCTGGCTTTTCCTGGAGGACTACTCCAGAAAGCTTGAGAAGGAGTGAGGACATAAGCCTGCGAGACAGGAAACTGATTTTGATTCAACCTGATGGCTTGTCTACACAGAGGTACTCAGGAAAATCAATCTAAAATTAAAAAGAAGGTATGATTTTGGAGTGGATTAGTCAAAGTGCACACAACCCAGCAGGTGGCCACTCTTGTTCGGCTTTAAATCAGCCCTCATTTAATTCAGCCAAAATGAAGTAGGTTAAATCAAATTAAAGTCTTCTTAGCTCTGAAAGCCAACAAGGGCGGGCTGATGGAGTTTAAGAAAGTTAATTCAGGAGAAATCTGGTAATGGTTCCCACATAAATAAGCCCACAAATGTCTCATTGGACACTGACATGGACCAAACATCGGAGGTGGGGCACACCTGCCTCCCCAGCTGAGGCTGGCCTTTCCTGATTCCTGGACATGGAAAGCGCTGATTGATGTCAGATTCGATGTCACATCACCAGCTCTTGCTATTTGCTCAGTTTTTGTCATGGAGAAAGGCAGGACATTAAGAAGACAGTGGACAGACCACACCACGGGACTGGGGAGTGGGTGCACGGTGCAGCAGGCAGTGGGGTCCATCCACTGTCCACCGTCTTCTAGGACGGAATAGGCAAGCAGACAGAGAGGCAAGGTGGGCTTGCCTATCCACAGCGAGAAGCAGCCTTGCTGGGTGGCACGGGAAGACCAAATTCATCACCTTGCCCTCCTCTCCAGCTGGCTGGATTCTTGTTTGGGTTCATACTGAGCAACGCAGGGAAGGAGTTGGCCCTGAGCTACTCATCCTGCCGGCTGAACCTCTGCCAGCTGGCCAGCACTGGGGAAGAGTTGTCACATCCAATGTCACTCAAGTTAGGCGCCGTGCATCGGCGATTTGTCTAGACTTTATCCATGAGAGACGAGGGCCACAAGTCCCGCTTGTCTCACAAAGTGACAAACGTGCAGATCTCCTGTGGGTAGGTTTTGCAGCCAAAAAGCCCCCACTTTTTGTGAGGATCACACTAACTCTTGCAATAAGGAAAGGGAGTGGAGGAAATATACCCCTTCTTGTGGTGGGGGCTCTTCCTAAAGGGAAAGGGTCAACCTCAAACCCAGACATGGACTATTGCCTTCCCTGGGACCTCGCAGCCCAGCAAAGCCAGACCACAGAGGGGCATTAAAGGTGGCATTGGCAGCAGGGATCGAATGCCCAAACTTGTGCCATCAAAACTGAGGATGGCAACCTCATCTGGAGGCTGACGCTTGCTGGAGACCTGGCATGGAGGAGGTCCAAGCTGCAGCTTTAAGGCTCAGAAAATGAGGAAAGACTCCAAACCTAAAGGAATAAGGCGACCTCAGCCTGGTCATAGGCAGCTCCACTGCAAGGGGAAATAAAATGGAGATGGGTGACTAGAAGGTCAGTTTGTGCTGGCACACAGTGCTACCGCGGCACTGCAAAGCGTTGTCCCCTGCTTCTTGCACCTCCCTTTCCTCCCCACCTCCCTTGAAGATTTACAGCAGGAATCACCCTGCTGCAACAGCCTCTGCCTTCTCCTGCCACGGAGGCTTCTGGTGGGGAGGCGGCCAGCCCTCAGTGGGGCCATGATCAGGGCAGGACTCGGAGGATGCTTGCCCACCCCGAGGGCAGAAAAGGCCACCGGAAAAGTGATGGCGAGGAGGCGATAAGACCCAAAGCCTCACCCTCCTTTGTGTGCCCAGTGCCTTTGGTGAGTCACGAGTCAGCCCAAATTTACACCCTCCAGCCAGTGACTTTATTTTTGACCTTTTTATGGTTGTAAGTCACGTTGCCTCCATGTGTTGATGCATTGCCCACCACCGAGCCAGGATGGACCCAAAGATGACGAGCTGGACTCATCTTGGATTTGATGATCCTTACGGGTCCTTTCCAATTTGAGATATTCTACGATTCTACGATTCTATGGTTCTACGAACTTGAGTCCATCGAGGCTCAAAGGTGCTGTGATGCAAAGTGGCTAAAGACACAAGTGATGCCAAGTGATGCAGGAGCCACCTCCAAGAGGTACTGGTAGATCTCCTTAAGCATCCCAGCCTCTCTAAGTAAAATCTTAGGTGATTCCTAGTTAAATACCCATCTACTTTGCTGCTCATTCGGGCTATGCTGGGGACAGGTTCCTCTGCAAGCATGTCTGGGACACCTGCAAAGTTTCATCGACATAAAAGCTGCCGTGGCATGCCTTTCACCCCGTGTTTTTGCAGAAGGGCCAAGCTGGATGGCAGGATCCGTCCCTCCACCGCGATCAGTCCCCCATGACCTTGGCTAGCCGGGGTTACTGAGCCAGCAGCCCAGAGATTTCCTGTTAATGCCGTGAAGAGGGCTTCACATTTCCTTGGAATCCTTTGTGTGTCGGTGCTATTTCGGGTCCCACCTTTTTTTTTCCTTAGGCTCCCCACCCACAGCTCCCTCAGGGTGGGGTCTTCCCAGATAATTTGGAGCTCTATATATACACACATATATATACGTATGCACCTACATGTATTTATATAGCTGTGCATGCGAGTTGAGCCTTCGGGCATCGACTGGACACAGCGGACTTGGCAGGAGGCTCGGTGCTATTCTTTAGGTGGGGAGAGCCTAGGAAGGGAAGGACACAGCTAACCCTCCCTCCTATTCAAAACTATTTAAAGACTGTCTGGAACAGAGTTTCTTTCCCACCAAATGGCTCCACTGACGATCTGGCTTTACAGGCTGTGTAATCTGATCAACTTCTATTGTTGGCAAATTCATAATTGCCTCATTATTTAACTCTCCAGAAACAGCCAGTTTTACAGGAAAAGAATATCCATCTTAGGTGGGTTTTTTTTGTCTGTTTTCTTTTGCTTTTTGAGACCAATGGGACTCAGTTTCCATTTAAAGAACTTCTGTTCTTCAAATTCATCAGCTCCTGCTCTTCCTCTCCTTAAAATAATACACATGATCACAGGAATCACTGATGAAAGGCCCAGACAGTAAGAGATGACCTTCTCCAGTGCTGTCCCAGTGCAGGATTCTCCAGTACAACAGATTTATTACCCAGTAGCCTCTTATATGTATCCGTGAGCAGCACAAGTAGAGGAGCCTTAACCATTTCCCCCTAGAGAGGAAGGATGCTCTTGTAAGGACTATGCGCTGGCTCACATCTTTGCTCAGCCATAACCTTCTGAGACAACCCTGGTTACATTTCTTAACCTCTCCCTGCCTCATTTTCCCCTGTCTTTACATGCAAGAGACGACAGGTTTCGAGTCGAGGAGCTGTCTTCATTTACAGGCTGGTCCAGCACCTTTCTAACCGGGGCCCCAACCTTGGTTAGGTGCCAGAGCAATACAAATAATTACTAATAGTAATCCCCACGGGACTCTATTACATTATGGTTCAACTTCCTCACAAACAATTGCTCCTCTTCCTTGCTTTGTATATTCTTCAAAAGAAGCGGCTGCTGTGCTTTAGGGCTGGGACACCAGCTGTGGTAAACATACACCCAGCGTTCCTGCTCAGCTGGGCCTGGGCAGCAAAAAGTAGATAAATCTGATTTAAGACAATCACATTGTGGGCAGGAAAAATATTGAAGGTTTAATGGAAATGGCAACCTAGCAGCACTAAACAGCGTTTATCCTGAGAAGTCCCTTAAGCCACATTTATTCACCATTTACGGGATGATCTTATTCAGAATGGCGATAAGAGCAAGAGATGTCAAGAGCAGAAGTGCCCACTGGTCTCAGGGCTCAAAACATCTTGATTCAGAGAGTGGTGAAGGTCCTGACACTGCAGGAGCACTCAGTTGTAGGAAGCAGAGACTTACAGGTGGACACACACCTTGCCAGTCCTTGGACATTTCCCTGATTTCTGCCCATGCTGCAGGCACTCTGCTTGCATCACCCAAAAGGTGCATAAAGGGAAAGATGACCCATAAGTGGGCAGAAAAATGCTCCTGGTCCACAGCCAGTCCTGGGCTGAAGTTGGCCCATCCACTGGGTGTGTGGGCCAGACAAATTGTCATAGACTTATAGAGTGGTTTGGGATGGAAGGGACCTTTATAGATCACCTCATTCCAACCCCCCTGCCATGGGCAGGGACACCTTCCACTAGACCAGGTTGCTCAAAGCCCCGTCCAACCTGGCCTTGAACTGCCAAGGAGCGAGCAGCCACAGCTTCTCTGGGCAACTTGTGCCAGGGCCTCACCACCCTCATAGTAAAGAATTTCTTTCTTCTATCTAAAATGTCCTTGAAGGGTATACAGCGTACAGGAGCACCCCAATGCCACAGTTCTAGGTGCAATACCAAACTCCTATGGGAGCTGGGACCCCAAAATATCGAGTGTCAAAAAACAGGTGGGATGGCAATGCAGAGAGGCCATCCCAAAGTGGTTTGAGCTGGGTCACGTTGGAGCAGAACGGGCTTTGGGTGGGCTCTCTTGAGGTCCTTGGGTCTTCACTCAAGCAGTCAGCTTGCTCTGAAACAGATGGTGGCACATCTCTGAGGAGTTTTTTCCACTGCCAATACCAGGAATTTGGGCTTACGCAGCAAGTAGCAAGGTGAAGAAGGAAGAAGGGACTCACTTATTAGTCGGCCAACTGGCCTGACTTAATGCTGACGAAGAACAATGCATATTTTGGTCACCCCTTCCAAGATGGAGCCTGAAATGGCTTTAATTAGTCAATTAAATGTGGCTTTGTCATAGGAGATGAGACACAACCGGGACCAGCCAGCTGGGTTCTTGGCTGCTGAATGACATTGTCTTTCCAGCCCAATGACCTCATTGTTATGACTCAATAGGGGAACAATGTTGTCCACCCAGCAGCCCAGCAAGGAGTGAGATTCCTGCACGGTTACAGATGAGCATAAGAGCATGGGAAGTTGTGAGACGTCGCCGGGTCAGGGATGCAGCGCTCTGCACTCAGTGCAAGAAGGCTGCGGTAGGCTTTAATGGCATGGTTGCCTGCTGAGAAATTCCAGAAAAAAAAAATAAAAATAATACATATACAGCATGGAATGGTGATCATATTCAACTCCCCAAAACCTCAGGATCTGCTCCCTGGACAGGTAGGTCCAGGTGGTGGGTTTGAGCATGAAGAGACTCGCCGATTAGGGAGGAAAATGCTAAATGGTATCTGATGGAAAGGAAAGCTTGTAGCACTTACACCAGGTGGTCTGGATGGAAAAGACCCCTGTCCGTGTCAGCTTTTGAGCTCAGGGCTTCACTGACATCTCCCTGCCACTGCAACCCTTCTCTCCAGGGCAGGGTCTGGCGGTCTTGCCGCAGGGCAGGCCATGGCAGGGCAAGGGAAGGGAGCAAAGGAAGCAGGAAGGAAGAAGGAGCTGCATCCCCTCCCTGCTGTTAATCATCCTCCTCTTTCTCCTAAAAGAGGCCGGCAGGTCTGCAAACTCCACGCTGGGCTCCCACCTTGGAAGGGACCCAGACTGGTGACCAGGAGGGGAATGCAGGGCTGGGTTTCACGATAATATCCAAATTGCTGTGCTCCTGGGATGGCAGAGACTGGATGCTGCTTTTGGTTCAGCAGCGAAACTCTGACACATCAGCTTGGGCATTTCCTTTAGAGAAACAAGCTAGGGTGATGGTGGAGTTGGAGACGGGAGGAAAGGGCAGACGGGTCAGGTCCATGATGGGACCCGTAGAAGGCCATCAGCAGAGCGAAGCGAGGGAGATGGCACTGAACTGGGATTCAGTGGGTGCTGCTGGTGGTTAATCCTGGAGATGGGGTGTAGGTGTGCGGAGGGCGAGAGAGGGCAAACGCAGCCCCGCGTTGGGGATGTGCTACACTGGTGAGGGCTGCAGCTACGCAACCAGCCCTGTCATGTTTGCAAGTGATCACTGCCAAATCAAAGCACAGCTCTGCTGCAAAAAATACCCTATTTTATGAGATATAAGAAAATAAGCATCCCTGATTACAGGAAGGCAGAAGAGACAACTGAAAAAATCTCCACACAGATTTCAAACGTACGTTTGGAGAAGCACAATCAGACGTGCATGAGGACGCTCCTGTTACCCTGAACTCTATCTCATCCTGGCGTCTCTGGAAATTATTATCTGGGCAAAATACTCCTTGGCTCTGGTCAGGGCAGGTCTCAGAAATCAAGCCTCGAGCCTGCTGACCGTGAAGGCAAGAAAGAGCTCAGGCATCAAAAGCAATGCTGATTGATAACTCTCAGTAATTGATTGCTGTATTATTGCTTTAAATAATTAATAACTAGCAAGCCTATCTACTCCAGACACTGCTCTCTGGTGCAAGCATGCTCCTCGCCCCTGTTAGCTGGGGTCGCTTAGCACATGAGCATCTCTGCCTGTCCATCACCGGTTCCCTCCAGCACCCAGACCTCTCTGTGTGGGCCACAGTGCCACGGATGAGAGGCTGAAATCACAGAATCACAGAATGGTAGGTGTTGGAAGGGACCTCTGTGGGTCATCTAGTCCAACCCTCCTGCCGAAGCAGGGTCACCTACAGCAGGCTGCATAGGACCTTGTCCAGGCGGGTCTTGAATATCTCCAGAGAAGGAGACTCCACAAACTCCCTGGGCAGCCTGTTCCAGTGCTCCGTCACCCTCAGAGGGAAGAAGTTCTTCCT
>Ga0065711_1050513_pt1 | contig 10791 bp, 6 predicted proteins | sample Hoacrofraction12_FD_59098 | JGI IMG/M metagenome (GOLD analysis project Ga0065711, IMG submission 59098) | Hoatzin crop microbial communities from Cojedes, Venezuela - Epithelial fraction 12 v2 (version 2) | ecosystem: Host-associated > Birds > Digestive system > Esophagus > Crop | place... | reverse complement strand
GGAAAAGAAGGTAAGGGGGGGGGGGGACATAAAAACACAGTTAGGGAGGAAAAGAGGAAGAAGAAGAAATGAAAAGATATCACCAGTCCTGGGTCCAGCACTGATCTGGCCAATGGAGGGGAGGTCCAGGTCCTGGGGGATGCCGCCTTTACAGTTATTTTCTCAGTTTTCATAGATAGCTAGCCCCCTCCCCTTAGTTGAGTTTCTTGCTTCTCATGCTAATTAATTAGTTGGTGATAACCACTCTTTCTGTTATAAGTTAAGTTAGCCTTGCTTCCCATGTAAATTAGCACGCACATTCTTTACTGGTGTGGGGGGGGCGAGTCTTTTTGGTCTTGAATTGAGTCGGTGGTCGCGATCTCCCCCTACCACAGTTACCTCTGTTTGACCTCTTCCCAGTGCAGGACTATTGGCTTGTAAGTTGTAAAAAGGGAGTTGGGTACAGAGGCGAGCAGAAGTGGTCTGCTTAGCTTTACCAGAGTAGCACCGGGCTGTGCAGGTCTCTCCCTCCGTCCAGATGTCACTTGGCTGATTTAGCACCAGTCCCCCAGGTGCCAGGATGAGCACGGCCTTTGCTCAGGCCCAGTGTGCAAGATAAGTACTGCACTCCTGTATCCAACACTCACAGGCTTTGCCCTTCACATTAGCACCTTAGATGAGTATTTGAGACATTTAACCTTGTATTGTCTGGACCCTTACAGTCTGTCTTGACATTTAGGTTCCTGTTTAACCCAAAAGGTCTTGTACATCTATTCCCAGCATTTCTTTTCAGGAAAATTGATAAAACAGCTAAATAATCACTCTGAGGAAAAAAAAAAAAGAAATAAATTTAACCCACCCTGGTTGCCTGTGCCTCTCAGGCTGTGTGCTGGTCAAAGCTGAGAGTGCAGAGTCCCCTTGCCCCAGGGCTTGGCTTACAGTGCTCGTGGTGGGCTCTGACATGGTACAGCCCCATGGCCTTAGGGCAGCTTGCTGGGAAAGAACTGGGGGCAAAAACCCGTGAGGAACCTCCGTGGGGCCTCCCTGCCTTGACTCAGAAGATACGTGTTAGCTCAGGCCCTCATCCTTTGCCTGCTTGTTCCCAGCCTTGCACCTTGCTTACTGCGACCTACTGGCTTGGCTTCCTGGCTTGGCCAGAGACCTGCCTCATGGCTGAGGCTGGTGTGGTGATCACAGGTCCCTTGGCTGTCCCTGGTCATCATCCTGATCTCACACCACTCTCCTCATTGGGGTGCAGTGGGTCTGTGCCCTTGTTGTTGAGGGCACAGTTGTTCCAACCTCACTGCCACCCTTGGCTCCAGCTCCCTCTTGCCCAACAGCTGGTCCCTTTGGTCCCTCCCTGGGTCTTCCCATGCAAGATGGAACTACCCTAGTTTGTTTTTCAGAGCCCATTCATTGCTGCAAGGGATAGTTCTGCAATTTATGTGCAAGCTGGAAAGGTCAGGAATCCATTAAAAATAGCACAGTTTCTTTATTTCTCCTTTACTGGAAATTTATCTTACCCCTTCATCCTGTGGTAGAATACATTCATTTATGTCTCTGAAAAATTAAAATATCTAATCTGAAAGCTCCTTGAATCTCTAGTTACATGTACTTGCTTGATTTTGAAATGTTAGTATAAATTTTAAGAAATAGGTTGTTAAAAACATTAGTTCTGTGAGATCTGTCACAAGCAGATTAGGTGCTTCTCCAAGGTGCTGTTCCTCTTTCAAGTAAACTTCAGAAGCTCAGATTAACAATTGGATCCTAAGGAGAGTACTCAAAAGCTGAAGTTGCTGAATCTGTGTTTTTGGATTTTCTTCCTCCCTTAAGGCGGTACATTTTCCCCCTTTGTAAGGATAAATGTAAAATATTGTGAAAAAATCTGTACTTTCTACTGAGCTGTGAGTTATAAAGAATTTTTTGATTTGTGTTGGTTGAATTGCAGTTTCTCTGTATGCCTTTAGAAGAAGAAAAAGTCCTGACATTTATTAGTGACAGAAATTTATTTCTAACTGAAGAGTACAGACATGCTTCTTTATGTATAGAGAGTAGATTTTCTTCTAGTGGATTAAGGCTGGAAAGGAAGCAACAAGCTACACTGCAAAGTGTTCTTCTACTGCACTGTATTATTAAAGAAACTACTAACTTGTTTTTTGTTTGTTTCCTCCTTTTTTTGCACGAAGTGGCTGTAATGTATTCCCAACTGGTTTTTATCTGCTCTTTGAAATGTCTTCAAAACTTTAAAGTAACCTCATCTAAATGGGTTTTGTATCTACTACCTCTGTGTCATAAACTATGTTCATGAAGATAGCTGTGTAATAAAAAGTATGCAATTCATAGATCGCTGCTTCCTTGAATAAAAACAATAAATATGGAAGTCAAATAACCTTATAATCACTGTTGTTACCTTTAGGCATGAATATATTTGTCAGAAATTTGCATTTTGTTTAAAAGATTTTAGAGGTGTTATTATTGTTCATTTAATTAACAGCCTTAAGTCAAGTTGTTTTATTCACCTGGGATCTGATTCTATGAAGTATTGAGAGACTCTTTTGTCCTCAAATGAAATTTCTAGCAGCAGGTAGTCTTTCTGAATGCAGATGGGGAATAAATGTTCTGAAAAAAGTATCTTGGCTGTGCAACATTCTGATGATTCAGAAGAGCTGGAGCATCTACATGTCGGAACTGCATTTTTATTATGCTAATCAGTCCCCAGTGCTCTGGGAAATCTGGCAACTGGATCATTTCATAAAGTTGCAGCTAAACCCACTTGCTCCTTCTGCTTGCTATTTTCATGTACATAAATATTTATAATGACTGACTTCCCTAGAGATAGAAAAGAGTAACAAACTCTTTCCTTAAAATCCACAAACAGTGCTAAATATGAATGATAAACTCTTGTCACCATGTTCAGGAAATATTATGACACAAGAACAAAAATTCTGGCTGTATCTCTTTAAAAATACAGTGATTAGAAAGATACAATGATTAGAAAGATACAGTGGTTAGAGTTCTTTGTCAATGATTGTTGCACGTACCAGCGACAGGAAAGAGTCTGTTAGTTCAGACTAAAGTGTAGGCCAAAGAACAAACAAACTTGCATACACTCACATGAAGATACTGCTGTCTATGGGAGAATGCTACCATGGGATCTTCTCCACATATAGCAGAATGTCAAGAATGTTTTCTCTACATGCAGAATAATATCCACTGCTGAGGAGCTGAGATAGAAGACCTTAGAATAGAAACCTTAGCAAAGTCTGTGACTGTATGAACAAATGAGCACTTGGAAGATACAGAACTAGAAGAGAAATGTTGAGAGGACATGGAAAAGTTGAGGAAGCTCGAAGAGGAAAAATAGGAAAAAGAATCACAGAGTAATAAGACAGGGGTGGATTTAGGAAGTAAACCATCATGGCTTTTTTTTTTCTTTTAGTGTAAGACTAGAGAAGATTACATTTACTGCCTGAGAGAACATCGAGGGTCTGATTACCATACTTTCTGTCTTTGTACTATGAAATACAATTTTCAAAACAAAGAATTCTGTGTATGTAACCATTTGTTCAATTCTAAAACCTGTTAAAGTCAATGAAGCTTCTCTCATCTCATTACCTTGATTATTGTTTTTATTCAAGAACTGCAAAGCTCTTTTGTAAATTATGCTTTTAATTAGAAAACGTAAGTCATCCAAAGAGAGAACAGAAATGTTGTCTTGTGATGCACTGGCCATATGCAATAAGCATACATGGTGTTTCTTTTGTCAATAATCCATGAGCTATAATTTATTTTTCAGGTAATTGCAAGTTAAAATGATTGTGGGAAAAAGGGCAATATGTTGTTAGACGTAAATAATTCAGCTGGCTCTGCTTGATGTAGTCTTTCTGGAGCTTCAGAAATTTTCTGTTTCTGTCAAAACAGAAGTTTTATCTGCTACAAAAAAAAGTACCATTAAATGCAGCAGCTCCTTTAAGGATTAACTTCTTTGAAAACTGAGGTTTAGGATAGTGAATTAAAACCAGATGGACAACATAGAGCAAATGATCTAGATTAAGCTTTTAATATTCCATTAAATACTTTTGGGAAGACGCTAATATACCCCATAAGAAAATCAGGTTATTTAGACTAACTTTCAGCTATGTAATCCTCTAAATCTCAATTCTAAATGTAAATCTTGTTTTATTCTGTAGGTGCATCTTAGAAGCAGGAGATCGGAATGTTACACTAGCTCAGAGGCACTGCAAGTGGAATACCGGCTTCCTGCTTCTTCCCTTCAGCTTCAGCAAAGAAATATGCTGTTACCTTCAGGCTGTTTTCATATTTTGCTCTATCCATTTTGTATGAATGTGTTTTGTCCTAGACTTCCATTGAAATTGTAATACTGCCCTTCCACATGTTTCTTGTGTGTTTCATTGCACAATTCATATGCCATTCAGTGTCCAGTGTGGGCGTAGCTGGTAGTACAGAGAACTGTGACTGAGCGTACAGGTTTGGAAACCTGGTTTTGCCTTCTTGCACTCTTTAGGATAGTAGTTGTTGTTGAATACACTTTAATGGCATCTCAAAATGGGAAAGAAAAGCATTTTGAGACAGCTGAGCCATTTGTATATTTATCTCTGGAAATGGTGAACATTTACAATTTCCATTAATTTCAATTGCTGTAGAAAATACTCAGTGACTTTAAAAATGAGACCTTTAGAGAACAAACAGTCTGATAGTTCTGTTATCTTCTTTAATTTATCTCCCTTAACTCAGCTATCCTTATGTACCCTCCTACCGCTTAGCTGCTTTCTTTATAAACTTTCTTCAATGCATTTGAAGCTGTAAAGCCTAGATGTCAAGGGCAAACAACTCAGTAAATTGGATTTAAATTCTGAAGTTCTTCAGCTTTCTTCTGTCGTGCCATGTAATAGTTATAGTAAATAGCAATATTTAAGTGATCATGGGCTTTGTAATCCACATTTAACAAAACCAAACAAACCCAAAGTCCTCAACAAATACTTCCACAATTTTAAGACAGAGTGTGCTTAAATTGTGACAAGTATGGGCATGGAAATTGCAGAAAGGAGATACCTATAATTTCTTGTGCTGTTTATCTGACAGTGCAGTCTCAGAATCCCATGTCGTTTGCCTTTCTTCAGTATTAAGTGACTTAATCTAATACCAGAAACCACTTAGTTTTTTCAAATTGATAGCAAGGATTATATAATTTTATTTCTTCTGTTGGGGTTTATATTACTCTAAAGTATTCTCTTTTCAGTGTAATTCTATGTGCTCAAAATTTCTTAGAAATACCAGGCTAAGAAGAAGAAGTACTGTACACTATGCTAACTACAAACCTTAATTCTAACTTCAAGATGCTCTTGGAATTTTTCCAGTTCATCGGCCAGTCTCAAGTCAGTGAAACATGTTATTTCCTCTTTTGTATTCTTGGCACATGCTAGTGATGAATGTGAAATATTGTTTTTCCTCATTTTTGAATAAATAGAATAACACTATATGAAGCAGGTGAACAGTTTATAGGATACTGAGTAGGGATTTATGTCTGTCTGTGGGAACATGACGTCATAAACAGACCTCCTTTTTTGGCTCCCTGTTCCACACCCAGATTTCTACATTATGCAAATCAGGAATAAAAAAAAATGGAGTTAGCCACTGAGCTACATAAAGCTAGGACATGGAAAAAGCCTAGCAGATGGAAAACAAAAACCAGGCAACAGTAAGAGCTAACCACCCGTTTACTCCTACCGGAGAAGACAGTTGCAAGATGGGTATCGATAGTCCCAGTCCATCACCATCCCCTTTTATTCAAATATTTGCTAAACTTTCACCTGGATTTGTAATAAAATAAATAATTTTGGGTAGGAGGGATGTTCATGATGAAGAAGATTTCAGCGATGGTATTTATTACTGTAGGAAATCAGCCATGAACTTGAATATTTTATCTCCTTTTTGTCTTTATTTTGTGAACTCTAAAGCAAGCAAACAATAATAGCACATGAGATTTATTAGGCCAAATATATTAACAAAAAAGCGAGCAAACTCTTGAGGCAACGAGTTGTTTTGTCACTTCCAATCCACATAAAAACGTATGTATTAAGTTCTGGAAAGCAGTGAAAAGAAAGTGGTGATGCAGAGAAAGAGAATGATGATAACAAAGGGGGAAGGAGCATAGATGTTGAATGAGGCTCTAGGAAGAAAATCTGTTGCCGATGCAATAGGTTGTGGTAGGACCCCTGTTTCTTCCCTAGGCTGACATGAAGGATTACAAATCTGCATCTTTTTTGGAGCATGCAACTGCTTAAGAAGTGTAAAAGGCATCATAATCATAATTTGTGCTTGAATTTAGCACAGAGAATATCTACAGGATTAGAAAATATATTTGCAAGATTGGAATGTGAACATACTGAGTAAGGTTTGTCATCATGGCAAGACATGAGCTTTATAACATTCTTCTTGCTCCATGCAATGGTTTAAAAGACTGATGAAAATACTGATTATATTTGTTTATCCATACAACGAGTAGGATGATAGATACTTCATGTGACAAAGATCTTTTAAGACTGCAACAAATGTAGACCACATGTACTACTCCTAATTATTTTAATTCTTGGAGTCTTTTAGCCTGAAGAAGAGAAGGCTGAGAGGGGATCTTAGAAATGCTTGTAAATATCTGAAGGGCAAGTGTCAAGAGGATGTGACCAGACTCTTTTCAGTGGTGCCCAGCAACAGGACAAGGAGCGATGGGCACAAACTGAAGCACAGGAAGTTCCATCTGAACACGAGGAAGAACTTCTTCCCTCTGAGGGTGACGGAGCACTGGAACAGGCTGCCCAGAGGGGTTGTGGAGTCTGCTTCTCTGGAGATATTAGAGACCTGCCTGGACAAGATTCTGTGCAGCCTGCTGTAGGTGACCCTGCTTTGGCAGGGACATTGGGATAGGTGACCCACAGAGGTCCCTTCCAACCCCTAAATCTCTGTGATTCTGTAATTCTGTGATTTTGCTGACCAGTGCACTGAACTATGAAAAATAGGCCTGCCACATCAATTCTTACATATAATACAAATGGATCTCTCAAAATAAGTTTATGTAAATATTATTGTGCTCGTTGATATGTTGGTATATGTTAAATCATCGTTTTAAAGAGCACAACTAATAGCTATGACGTACACTATATGCTGCTATCTCACTTACATATTTACATGTGCTTAGGAAATGAAATGCATCTTTTTCAGGGGATTCTTTTCTGTGTTGTGGAGCCATTACATTAAATAAATACTCAAAGCATCAATGAAGTATAAAAACATAAATCAAGCTGACATTAATCAGACGTGAATACATAAATCAAACTGATGAGTTAAATTACAATTTATATACCTATGGCCTTAGACTGGTTGTAATTCTTCAGTGTTCTTTTCTAAATAAAAGAATTAAGGACACACGGTAATCTAGAAAATTTCAGTAGGCAGAAGACTGGAAAGCATGTGTCAAATTTTAACCTATAATATTTTGTCTCCACAGGTACTTTTTTTTTTTTGCTGGTGTCTCATCAGAGTAGCTACAAATCTTAGAATCATAGAATCATAGAATAATTTTGTTTGTAAGGGACCTTCAAAGGTCATCTAATCCACCCGCCCCTGCAATGAGCCATGACATCTTCAACTAGATCAGGTTGCTCAGAGCCCTGTCCAACCTGACGTTGAATGTTTCCAGGGATGGGGAACCTACAATTCTCTGGCAACTTGTTCTGGTGTTTTACCACCCTCATCATAAAAAAATTCCTATTTGTAGGATCTATGTAGTCTGCTTTAGTTTAAAACCTTTGCCCCTTGTCCTGTTGCTACAGGCCCTCCGTAAAAGTTTGTCCCCATCTATCTCGTAAGCCCTTTTTAGGTATTTAAAGGGTGCAATAAGGTGTCCCTGAAGCCTTCTCTTCTCCAGGCTGAACAGCCCCAACTCTCTCAGCCTTTCCATGTAGGAGAGGTGTTCCATCCCTCTAATCATTTCTGTGGCACTTCTCTGGACTCACTCCAACAGGTCCATATCTTTCCTGTGCTGAGGGCTCCAGAGTTGGATGCAGGATTCCAAGTGTGTTCGCACAAGAGTAGATGTTATGGGTTTGTGTGGCAAGGTTTTGGTAGTGGGGGGGCTATAGGGGTGGCTTCTGTGAGAAGCTCTGACAAACTTCCTCCATGTCTGATAAAGCCAGTGCTAGCTGGCCATAAGATGGACCTGCCACTGCCCAAGGCCAAGCCAATCAGTGACAGTGGTAGCGCCTCTGAGATAACATAGTTAAGAAAGGGAAGAAAAAACTCAGCTGTGAAATGGCAGGGAAAAGGGAGGAGTGATTCTATGGGGGAGAAACAACTCTGCAGACACCAAGGTCAGTGAAGGAGGAGGGGGAGGAGGTGCTTGAAATGTCGGAGCAGAGACTCTTCCCTTGCAGCTTGTGCTGAAGACCATGGTGAGGCAGATTGTCGCCCTACAGCCCCTGGAGGTCCATGGTGGAGCAGATATCCACCTGTAGCCCATGGAAGGGACCCCATGTCGGAGCAGGTGGATGGATGCCTGAAGGAAGCTGCGACTAGCTAAAATGAGATCCTAGGAAAATCATGTTTGCAGTGGGGCTGTGGTCTCATTGAATTTGTACATTTGCATGAGTGACATGATCATACAGGTGTTCTTCTGCTGTAGGCTGTCTCTTGCAAGATTTTCTACATTCAGCGCAGGGTTCATTGACTTAATCGAGTAATTTTTTTTGTGCACAGAGACAAGTACCTTTGCAAGTAGAGTGGAAGAATGTTTTTGTCAGAATTTGCTTTGTGAACTACATACGTTGAAACCTGCTTGTCTGCAGAAGAGATAATTTTACTAGATTTATAACGATTTTCTCTGGTTTTCTCTCAGTAAAGACCAAAATTTATCCTCACTGAAATGCTTTGCTCTTAGGCAGCCTCCTAAGCAGCCGATATCTAGGCAAAGCACATCTTTCTGAAAGTTTATTTGAACTGTGTAGAAGGAAACTGACAAAATACATGTAAGGCAGTATCTCAGATTGCATTTTTATGATAAGGACCAGGACCTCAGCCATTATCTCACACTAAAATATGCCTTCCGCTTCAAAATACTGAGAGGTGGAAAGAAAGTATGTGAAGTAAGGAAGATATATGAGCTAAATAAAGGTGCAGTGCAAGTGTATTTTATATACTATTATTGTCATTTATAAATTACCGTACAGAAAAGTAACAACAAAAACCCTAAAAAATGACATCTGTCATGTACAAAAATGTGAGTCAATATGGTAGACAATACATGTGCATAACAGACGTCGGACTTATCCTGATGCTGTGCCATCTGGAGCCCAGACATTTCTATTAGAATGTTTCTCTTTAAGTGCTTTAGTTTTGCTTCACTTTACTCTCCCCTTCCTAAAAGAAATAATTCAAAATTATTGCAAGCACTCTTTAAACCTCAGAATGCAAGAAAGCCTGTCTTGTCTTGCAATAACCGATTGCTGTCCGAATGTAGCCTGTAAGCCAAGGTTAAAGTGTCCCGGCATTCAGTAAACTGCTTACTGAGGTACGAGTGTGTGATAAAGAGCATTGCTGAGAAATACTAGCAGGTAAGATATTACAAGATGCAACTTACTCTGACTTCAGGCTGGTACTTAAAGACAGTATCAGCCTACACTTGTCATTAGAGATTCCCCTAAGCTTTGAGTTTTCTGGCACAGAAATGTACTTGCAGCGTAGTCAGTAAGAGTCATTCTGGTCTTTTCGTATTTCTTTGTAGAAATGAGTATTCATGTAAAAGCTGAAGTCTTAATTGTGTGTTTTTGGAGTGGAAAGGGAGAGAAGGTAGGTTTAGTGGTGAAAGTATCTTTACAATAAGTTCAACTCCGTCAAATTCAGTTTACCACATTGCACTTTTTCTGCACCCTACCTTGACTGTAGATGTACAATAAATATAAATCCAATTTATATGCATAACCCTATGTGAGGAGAGGTAGGAATGTCTGCAAACTGATTAAAATGCTCTCCTGGAAGACTGCTGGTCCTTCTGCAGGTTAAAGTCACAAAGTTTCAGTGTTAATTTGTGTTACGGATAATAATACTGACTATATAAATTCTCTCAAAATTTTACAACAAAGAAGAGTCGTGTCTTGCTTGGCCTTTGTTCTTAAAGATTTTTCCTATTCTTCCTAACAACTGTTTCTTCCTTACCCTGCATCATCCCTTCCTTCTTAGGGGGAGAAGCAATTTGTATACAGCGCAGCAGATAATAACGTTGTCTATTTTCTAGTTCTGATCTTAAGCTTCCAATATAACAGTGGTATTTAGTAAAATTCTCTTGCAAGAAGACAAATATGAAAGAAAAATATTGTTTTATAAATATAAAAGTAATTTATGCACAGATGGCTAAATTCAGCTTTTTTTCTTTTCTTTGTATTAGAACAGAAGTCCTCCAGAGCTGACATTTATTTGAGAAAATTAGTCATATGGAAAAAATGTATAGCTTGAGCTGGCTTTCAGGACACAATAATGTGGAATTACCCTAATCACTTTTACTTGCCAGATGGTAGATAGTCAAATCTTTTTCTTTTCTGGAACTTTTCAATCACGGAATCACAGGATAACAGAATGGTAGGGGTTGGAAGGGACCTCTGTGGGTCATCTAGTCCTCCCAAAGCAGGGTCACCTACAGCAGGCTGCACAGGACCTTGTCCAGGTGGGTCTTGAATATCTCCAGAGAAGGAGACTCCACAACCTCCCTGGGCAGCCTGTTCCAGTGCTCTGTCACCCTCACAGTGA
>Ga0065711_1050516_pt1 | contig 10792 bp, 7 predicted proteins | sample Hoacrofraction12_FD_59098 | JGI IMG/M metagenome (GOLD analysis project Ga0065711, IMG submission 59098) | Hoatzin crop microbial communities from Cojedes, Venezuela - Epithelial fraction 12 v2 (version 2) | ecosystem: Host-associated > Birds > Digestive system > Esophagus > Crop | place... | reverse complement strand
CCAGGGCACACTGCTGGCTCATGGTCAACCTGTCGTCCACCAGGACGCCCAGGTCCCTCTCCGCAGAGCTGCTCTCCAGCAGGTCCACCCCAAGCCTGTACTGGTGCATGGGGTTGTTCCTCCCCAGGTGCAGGACCCTGCACTTGCCCTTGTTGAACCTCATCAGGTTCTTCTTAAATGAATGGAACACAAAATCAAAGAGGGGTGTGAGTAGAAAATTATTTAAACAGAGTGGAACATAAGTGTAAGGGGCTAGGGAGACCCATCCGTTGAGTCACCAGGCCCAGACTGGAAACCCCTGCTTTCTAAACTCCTTCTCAAGAGGACCTTAGGTGAGGCTGGAACCAGAACTGGCCTAAGACCACAACGGTTTACATCTAAGGAACATGTTTAGCAGCAATTCAGGGTGTGTTCATGGTTTAGAGAGAAACAGAATCACAGGAATTTAGCAGCTATCAGTCACTGGTTAACTCTGCATTTACAGAGTGATTAGAAAGAATTTGCTATTACAATCACAGTAATAGGATATTATGCTTTGAATCTATTCATACACATACACACAATCATAAAAATTCCCCTCAAGTTCAGTGAAATACTCACTTCAAAATGAATGACTTCTCAATGGGAGAAAGTTGACTCTCCAGGAGTCAGCCCAGGTAGTTCATGAGTTACTCTGAGAGGTGTCCCACTCAGAGAGAGTCACTGGGTGCAGCCTGCTGCAGACCAGAAGAGCTCAAAGGCCTTCCTCAGTACCACTGTTTATAGGGTCTCAAGATGATTGACTTTAGGCATCAGTAATTTTCCATCCTGGTCACAGTCCGCATGATGCAGACAGGAGCTATACAATTCCAGCACTACCCAGACTGCACAGTTCTGCCGTTTTCCAGGCAGGGGTGACTCCAGGCATCAGGAGATTTGGGTGCAGTCAGGGAGCACCTGACTGGCCCAACTCACTGCTCTTGTACAAAGACAGGGAAAGTGCCAAGTCGTCCCAATCCACAGCACACCAGCTAGCTACTCTTGCAGTGCAAGCAAGAATACAGTGTTGGTTGGTTCTGGGATTGCCTGGTGTGGGGGGGGCTACACCACTACACCTTGACTGGAGAAATGGGCTGACAGGAACCTCATGCAGTCCAGCAAGGAGAAGTGCAAAGTCCTGCACCTAGGAAGGAAGAATTCCATGCACCAGTATATGCCGGGGGACACCCAGCTGGAAAACAGCTCTGCAGAGAAGGACCTGGGGATCCTGACAGAGAGCACTTGGCCATGAGCCAGCAAGATGCTCTTAGCAAAGAGGGTCGTCTGTCTGCTGGGTTGCATTGACAAAGCATTGCCAACATCAAGGGTCATGGTCTGCAAATTGAAACACATGAAAGTCCATCTGAATAACACACTTTTTTACTGTGACAGGGGTCAAACACTGGAATAGGCTGCCCAGAGAATTTGTCTCCATGTATGCATCCACGGAGACATTAAAAACCTGACTGGACAGGGTCCTGGGCAACTTGCTTTACCTGGCCTTTCTTGAACAAAGAGGTTGGACTAGGTAAGCTCAAAAGGTCCTTTCCAAACTCAGTGAGTCTGTGATGATTTAGAGAAGTTATCCAATCATGTATCCCCAATTCGGCGTTACCTATACTGTGGGACACTGTGACAAAGCTGTTGCAAAATTCAAGGTAAATCCCATCCACTGCTCTCGTCTCCTCCATAGAGCTAGTCACCTCATCTTAAAGAGCAGTGAGGTTGGTCAGCTATTACTTACTGGTTGTTGGTCTTGCTGGCTGTTCCCAGTTATCTTGTCCCTCCAGTGCTTCGCCACACCTTCTCGGAAGATTTGCTTCTTAACATTCCTAGAGACTGAAGACAGACTGGTCATTGCCCACTTTTCTTTCTTCAGGATAAGCTTGTCTTTTTCTATCTGTCAGTAGTAGGCTTTTCCAGTCATCATAAACTTTTTAAATGATAAAAAATAGGCTCACAACTGTATCAACCAACACCCTCAGCACCCTTGGACTCATTTTATCTGGTCCCATGGACTTGTGTATGATCATTTTGCTGAAGTGATTCTTAACTTGATCTTACCCACCTGATGTGAGTAATACTTTACTCCTACAGACTTTCACCAGCTGCAGAAAACTGGGAATATGAGGGTATACCTTAACAGTAAAAATGTAACTTTTAGAAATTTTAAAGAAAAAAAATAAATAAAACAAACTGGTGCACAGATTGTGTTTATTCTGCATGATTATACTCTGCCCATGTGAGAGTCATCACAGCAGTTAAAGAAGGTGTAAAGAATCTACATCCAAAAATGAATTTGTGCTGTAAAAGAATGAAAATAAATGCAACTAGTACAATTAGTGGACGCATACATGATCCTTATTTTGGCATGCATCTTTTAAATTACATTATGCAAAACAAGAACAATCACAGAGGTGACAAATCTCTTCTCATTCAGACTGTGTTTTACTTGGTATAAATCACAGTGTACTTTTAAATGATTAGAGGCTAAGACCTCCCAGATAGTGATCTTTTTCTATAACAGAAAGGCAAAAAATCAAAAAGATTACTTTTATTTTAGTCTTTCTTCTGCTATCATAACCACAATGTGTTAAGTAAAGAATGTTTTGAGTGGAGTAGACAGGTGGAGAGTCATTCAGTTTTTCAATATCTAATTTTGGATCTATTGCTAATGGTCAAGAATATCACTTGGATGAAAATGCCTCCTTTGTCAGCTTATGGCCGAATAGAGCAAATACATCAAAAGGCTGAGAATAAGACTGAGAAATTAACCTCTCTAAAGCTCTTGGAATTCAGATTCACTTCTTTGTCTTCTACTGTCATCCTTTTGCATTTTCTTGCTTATTGCTTTAGTGAAGAAGCTTCCCTAGCATTCGCAAGGCTGACTCAGTTTAGGATTTGGCGTATACAGGCAGAATTTTTTCCAGGAATTAATTAGATAAAGATAGTAGTTTTCACCACTATTTCCAGAAAATGATTTTTTAAGTCAGAGGTGGCTAAAGAAAAAAAAATCCTGCAGAAAATGCTATTTTCTTGTAATCAAATATCTTTTGTAGGAATGTGTCATATTGATCACAACATCAGTGTCAAAGGGAAGCCTTTTGACTTTCTCATTCATATCACTAGTGTAAAAACATTTCATTTTGCTAATCTCAAAATATTTTGTTTCACATTTATTATTTTGTATTCATTTGTATCTGAACGTGCCTTTTAATTCTTCAGAACTAAATCTTTCCAGTTTCTTAACAGTTCTTTCTTGTTAAAAATTTCATTCCGTAAAAAAGACTTAAGTTTGAGCTGTTCATTCCAATTTGCAACAAAACAGGATATAAAACTAGATGTTTGAGTTTCTTACTTGCTCTATTTACCATGAATTCATGCCTAATAAATACTTGGAAAAATATATATTTCAAATTTTTCTCAGCTAGCAGCAAGGAGAAATGCAGCCTTACCATCACTCTCACTTCACCCTTCCCTGTACTCAAATTCTACCACGGTGTAGATTTTGATATGTACCAGAAAGCCTTAGTATTCAGCTGCTGCAATCTTTAGTATCTATTTAGCTACCCAAGGTTTTAGCAATATACCTGTGCCTGTGGGGTTTCTAAATAATTGTCACTTTTGCAGTGAACTACACTTATATACAATTTGCTGGAGAGGGACTAACACCATTCCCTTGGCCATTATAGTTGTGTTTTTTGATATCATTCCAGGAAACCTTGCCACTGACAGATTGCTGATAGTTCTGGGAACAAAGTTCAGCTCCAGTACACTGGACTTCCGAATACCTAAGGAAATTCCTGGAAATGTCTTTAGATAGAAGTACTTAATGGAATGATATAAAAACAGGCAAATGCAAGTAACATAGCTAGAACAGACATGTTTTTGCAAGTGCCTTGAAGTTCAGGGACATAATACTGAGAATGCCACTAATCTATATCCACATCAGTAGTTTTTCTTCTAAATGCAAAAATATATCTGAAACAAAGGCATTACAGACTCATCCACCAGTCACAGAAATATTCAAGCTAATAACTTAGGTTTTCTAGACAGATTATATTAGCACTGTCTGAACATGTGCACACCTCAAAGGCTTATGTGATGTATCCTCATTTCACTCATAAGTTAACAAAATTCTGCTTCACCATTTTGCTGTTGAGGAACTAAAGCACAATGGCACTGGTGTTCCTTTAAAGCATTTATGTGTGATGGTGTTCACTTTTCACAGCACATCTCTCTTACATGCTGGAAATTGATAAAATCCTCATCAGCTTGAAAGCTGCAGAAGAGTGAGACATTCAGGGCTCTAGTATCTTGAGTGTGCGCTCAAATATTAAGGCACTGCATAAAATGTGGGTAACTGACCTGTTACAATTTGTGATGCCAGCTCTGTTAGGAGTGCCTTAAGAATGGTCACTCGTTCATCTCTCGCTTGGAAGATATGAGTAATACCTATGTTTCAGCCCCATCAAGGCCAAAGATCATAGCTGCTCAGCATTTCCAAATACAGAGGATTCCAGGCATAGTTTGTAAAATGTCATCAGGCACTAAGGTAGTTTTATTTGCTGGTTGATAACTAAATTGGATTTAGGTGCTGAACATGGAAATTCTCTTCTAAGCCCTATCAAGCTTAGGTATATGGTCAAAGGCAACCTGCTATGCATACTATAGAGAAAAGATTTTAACCAGTATGTCTCAGATCTGAGTAAAGTGTCTTCACACTGCCAGATCAGACATCCTAATAGCATTTACATGCTGAATAGTTCTACTATGGCAAAATGCCTGCTGCCACCTGAAATATATATTCAGAGAAGGATTCTGAAAAAAATCAGATATCTGCATAGTCAATGTGACTTGCCCACAGATGGAAAGAAAGGATGCTGTGCACAATTTGCTGCTGTAGTAAGGTAAGGTGCAAAGAGGACTATTAAGGGAACTATCATACAGAAGACCGAGGAACAAAATGACATAAACATCTCGCAGACTATCTTCAAAAAATCCTTCAGTGTGTCCCACCCACAAGGTTAAATTCAGAAGAGGTGTCAAGTGTGGTAAAGAGAAGTCTGGTAGGAACTTTTTGACTCGGAAAATGTACCTCTCCTTGGAAGAGATGTCCAGGAAAAGAGGTATAATTTTATCTTCCTGATCAGGGAGCAGGAAAGCTGATGGGGCAGGCAGACTCACACACAAGGCAAACAGGTAGCCCAGTGCTTACAGCTTGTGTTATTTTGACTCATTTTGCAAAAAATATTAGTGAACTTTACTTGACACTTGTATAGCATATGAATTTCAAATTCTCTGTACTCTGCTATTTTTATCACATGAAACTTCTTTAATGTTTATATTTAAAGTTCAGCATGTACAACTATAAAGATGCATCCATAGAAATTAATCTTTCTGGGAAGGGTGGCGAGCCAGGAACATTGACTGAGACCATGCAAGTAGTTTTAGCATACCAAGAGCCCCAAGTAATTCGGTCACAGAGAGATGGGAAGTGAAAGTCAGATTCCGATCCCAAGACACAGCTCTGGTCAACGGGAAGTGCTGAATGAGATATTTCTTCTGAAAAGGCCATTTGTGAGACATCACAGTGGGGTTTTTTATCACTTCTTTGAAAAGCATCAGGCATCTCCTTTCTACGAAGTGCTCTAAACACTACCTGCTTGATCATATTGAATTGACTCACAATTAAAAATTTTCTTTTACAGTTGTAGTAATTGTATGAGGTTTTTTGTTTGTTCTCCATTGGTGTCATAAGTGAAGTCAAAACATCTGTTGGGAGATTTTTGGGACAAAGGAAACAGGTGAACTCTAGCAGTACTTCACATTAGTCTCCACTGTTTACACAATTTTAGCTCTCGGTGGAGCTTTGTTGAATTCTGCCTATATATATTTTTATTGAGCCTTGAATTCAGTATAGTAAAAGTCTGATTAAATTAGTTTACTTTCCAAGAAGTCAATGCCTTTATGCCTATTCTGGTATATTATACAGTCAGAGGAACCCTTAGTAGATGTGCTAAATTCTTTAAACAGTGCTGTTGGAAGAAATAAAAGAGTGTTCATAAATAGATAATTAAATGCAGGGGCTATAGTCATTTTAATTATATTTACTTTGCTAATCAGAGACATTGGGAGTTGTATCCATTTATTGAGAGCTTGACAGGTTTTATCTAAGAACATTTTGTAATTAAGATCATATATTAAGTCCTTACTTCAGGTAATAAATATTCCTAGGTTATTTGACATGGAAAGCAAAGTTTGTTACTCAGCTGAATGTAGCAGAGCATATTCTGGAGGAATGATTTTGTACAGGAAAAGCCCCTTCTCCCCTCCTCCTAATTAAATCTAAGGTTTATAAGAGAAAAAAAATCCTTTAAAAGAGATGAAAAATCTCTTCAGAGGACTAGAGAAAAATCCCTCCACATATTACTTTGATCCAAATCAAAATTTTATTTATGTTACAACATGTTTCTATAAACCCAGCAGCTTCTAGAATTGAAAAAAAAAATGTTGTTAGTTTTGTCAGGAGAAAAAAACACCTTTTTTTTCCCCCAGTGTCCTGTCTTGCCACATACTCAGAAATATGGCAACAGCTGACAGAGTCAGTGGTGCAAAAATGCCTGATTCTTTAGTTTATTGGAGGATAGAAATAATTGTGCAGGAATCTACTCATATTTAACTCTGGACTAACATTCAATTATTACCCACATCCATGTTGCATATCTTTGTAGAATGAAGTAGTTATTTTTTTAGTTGCCTTAATGTCATTCCAGAATTAAATTCCACACCTCAAATGTTTCCCCTTTCTTCTTGCTGGATCTCGTCATGCATTTTGCTATCACATATGATGACCATAAGTGTCATAGAAAAATTATGAGTTCCTAGTGGGAGTGAACCCCACTTTACTGAACCAGATTCACATAGTACAAACCAGTTGTTTGCACAGAGATTATGTCAGTGCAATCTGTACTCAGGGGTGAGAGGACACCTGAATCCTTCTGTGAACAGACTACACAGCTGTTTTAAATTCCAGTCTCGGTGATACAAGTCAGGGATGTAACTCACTAGACTGTTCTTCCCAGTACCAATATCAAGTAACTAAAATAGCTCATAATCCTGATTCTCCATATGAAAAACTGGAGTGCAAAGAAGAGTGTATCCTAGTGTCTCTGTGTTGTTGTTTTTGTTTGGTTTTTTTTAAATATTAAAAATCCTTCATATTTTGGAAGTGGATGTTTGACTGATTACACCTGGTCCTTTGTCTCTCTCAACATGTTACTGTGCGGAATTGTGAGGCAGGCAGGTAATACATGCTCCCACTGTTCTGGTACTTGCATCTCTCTGTTGTGAAACTAGACATACATAAGGCATCAACAGTTTGAACATAGCTGTACATGGATGTTGACACATGCATGCAATATGAAGGTTAAAATCTTAACAACTATATTTCAAACAGTAGCAATGGTGAAGTGTCATCTTAACATTTTTAGTAGCTGTCCTTGAGTTATATTTTTGTGCTGTGTTCTCACCAGAGTCCTTTCCAGTTGATCACCTTCCCTCTGCCCCAAACACAGCACTCCATAATAGATACCACTGAGAGATGAAATGGTGATATAAACAGTAATATGCACACTCTTGGATAGAGTAGTGCTCTGGGTATACAAGTATGCTTTTCTAGCACAGATTTGAGGTTAATTAAATATCAGTTGTGTTGTAAAACAGTCTCAGGGTCATTCTGCCTTGAAGTGTTATCAAGACTTTTTAATGCTCTCAAAGTGGCACTAAACAGAAGAAAGTAAGCATTTAAGCACTGTTGTCTTTTTCTCATTTTCTACTGAGGTCTCCCCATTATTTAATTTTTAGAAAGAAAGATTGCAGTGGGTATTCCTTCCTTGAACACATTTTGCAGCTGTCCAGCTTTAATTGGCAAATTCTGCTACGACAGAAGTAGTAGAAGTGAATAAGGACCAAAAGACAAGTAGTAGTGTTAGAGCCTTGATAAGCATATTGAGAAGCAGCTTATTAGTAGTAGTTCACAAAAATCTTGCACATCTTCATACTTTAGTACAGTGAATGGAAACATTTTGCTAAGACTTTCACAAATCATTTGCAAAGCACATGGAATGAGGTTTATACCTTGCTGCTAAGGCACACGCATGAATTCTTTAGCACTGTTATTTTCATTGAAGATTAATAATTCAAGGATAAATGTACTGCTTTAATATTGCTCGTCCCTTGACATTCACTTAATAAAAACACAAATCATTGAGTGTTAGTACAACTTAACAAGTACTTAAAACTAACTTTCAAGCATATTTATCCCTGGTGACTTTACCAATGGGAATAATGCCTGAGAGAATGTATGCACATGATATCGCCTATCAGGAGTGTAAAAACTCTTCAGAGTAGAGAAAATTTTTGATATTTGTCTATATGTTAAGGAACAAAATATGGGCGGATTGCATTGACAAGAAAGACCATCATCCTCCTCTGAGTATTTTTAAAAATGCTTAGTAGGAGGAATTTCAAAAACATACGTATCTTCTATAGTGATTTGTGGTCATATCAAACCATCAACTTGGAAGCAAAATTAAAATTATTACAAAGGCATTATATTGTATTTTCAGTTTCTGCTTTTACACTTTTGTGTTCTTTAATGCCCTACCCACTTATCTTCTTTTTTTCATTTAGGCAATAAAGAATATCAAAGACCAACAAAGAAATCAAAAGCCACAGTGTTTGTAAGAGCAGAAAGACAGTTTTCTAAAAGAGCTATAAATCATCAGTGTTAATCTAGTAGAACAATTAATATTCTACAGCATATTAATGTGATAGAGGCAATAAAACTCAGTAGAATTTTCCTAATTACCTTACATCTTTTGCATTGTGAATTATACTGTTTCCAAAGCATAAGAAACGTCTTCTGTATAAGAATAATGTTCTATGACATATCATTAGAAGCAAAGTTGTTTCCTTCTTTAACATCCTATTTCTAATTAGGCTAAAACACTGTTTAGACTTACTATTTCTTACAATAAAATTTGCTTCATGGGTTTTAACAGAACTTGAAAAAATAAAGTAAATCAATCCCCAATACAGCTCTGTGATACTGTGCAAACTTTACACATTTCCTCTGGTGTTCTGTTAAACAAAAAGGAGTCCAAAATATCCTTGCTTCCCCTCTTACTCTGTTAAGATAAATATTCCACACTGGAGAGATGGTATGTAAAGTCAGTAGCACAGTCCATATAAAGAAGACACTTTGAGGTGGTGCCTTGCGTGTGTTATCTTTTTTTTTTTAGCTATTAATACAGATACTAATGAACAGATTGCTTCTTTTGAAAGGACTGGCACGTGTTCGTCTCAGTGTTTCCACCCTCTAATGCAAAGACCATAAGTGGAAAAACATAAAATAATATAAATTTTTTTAGCATTTGTGTATCAAACTGAGTGATACATTAATTTGAAGAAAATTACCTGCTTCATATATGTGTTTCATAGGTATACAGTATATCATTACACAGGTATGTGGTCTATCATTACAATATGATATATCATTACAATATGGTATGCTTTGTATGCCATAGCCACATCAAGGTCAATACTTGAGTCACACATTGCAAAACTATATATGTTTGAATCCTTCTCCAATAAGAAAGCAATTCAATTTAGCACACTATAAACTTCATACCACATTAAACCAGGACCACATTAAACCAGGACCTTCACCACATACGACAAACCTGAGATCAAGCTCTGGTAAGGCAAACCACTTGAAGGGGTGATGATTTTTCTCAAGGTGTAATGCTGGAAAGACCTTATTTGCTTCATCATGACTAGTGTTAGTACACGTCTGACATTAAATGCATAGTTAGTGTTCTACAGCTAGAATTGCTGTAATTTTAGTACCTCTTCGTTGACTTGACTGATACACTATATATGTGTGGATACCAAAGAAAGTTAAAGTTCCTCCATGAACAATTAACTCTATTACTCTGCTTTTCATGCTATAGTAGCTATGCTACTTCACACTGTTCAAACATTCTCAGGAAGTTATCATTTTGCCTTTTAAAAAACAGTTGGCCTTATTATTTTTAAGCCTTTCTCATACTGAAATTGACTTCTAGCTATTAAGTCATTAATTCTTAAATCAACCTGGACGGATACAAGTCATGTTGCAACTACTTCACAGTTGAATAAACTGAGCTTAAAGCTCAGCTTAAGGTGAACAGCCTGAATTTCAGAGATGCTACTACTTGTATATAACATTAGCTCCTGAAACCAATGGAAAGTTGAAGTGCAACTTCTAAAAGGCCATTGTTCAGGTTCGGCTGCAGCCGGCAACAAAAGCACCACGCGGCCGCCTCTCCCCCTGCCGGGGTGCGGAGGAGAATGGAAAGAAACAGGAAAAAACCAGTGGGTTGGGATAAGGGCACTTTAACAGAATGGCAAAGTAAGGGAACAGCAACAACAACGATACAGAAAAAAGCAAAACACAAAACAAACCAGCAGAACAGAACCGCTCTCTCGGCCCCAAGAATTACGACTGCCTCAACTAAGAAAAAAAGGAGGGTCATTGTCATAGGTGATTCCTTTCTGAGGGGAACAGAGGGCGCGATCTGCCGACCGGACCCATCCCACAGGGAAGTCTGCTGCCTCCCTGGGGCCCGGGTTACGGATGTTGCGAAGAAACTCCCTGGTCTGATGCGGCCTTCTGATTACTACCCCCTCTTGGTAATGCAGGTTGGCGGGGACGAGGTAGCAGAAAGAA